>Ga0193752_1000128_pt1 | contig 99558 bp, 84 predicted proteins | sample H1c1metaG_FD_144924 | JGI IMG/M metagenome (GOLD analysis project Ga0193752, IMG submission 144924) | Soil microbial communities from a riparian zone of the East river system, Colorado, United States - H1c1 | ecosystem: Environmental > Terrestrial > Soil > Riparian zone | place: USA: East River... | reverse complement strand
TACAACGCTTCCGTGATATTCCTGCGATATTCGGAAGCGTTGTATAAGATCGGGTTTACCAGCCTTCAGCTGGTAAACCCGATCTTATACAACGCTTCCGAATATCGCAGGAATATCACGGATATATTGAATCTTGGAGGTTATGCCAATTTGAGAATTACCCGTTACCTGAGCTTCAGGACAACGTTCGGTTATGATTATACCACCAGCATTCAGAAATCATTCGACGATACTTTAACAGGCAACGCCAAACTAAACGGCGCATCAATGCCACTGGCATCTATTATGAATACAAGTCGTGTTACCCTCAACAACTCCAATGTACTTACTTACAGTAATGCAGGCGGAGGAAGTTTTTCAAAGCGTAACGAGATCACGGCATTGGTAGGCCAGGAAACTTATGATCGTGTAGACAAAGGACAATATGTTGAGACCCGTTATTTCCCGGTAGGTATCGATGCTAAAACGGCGCTTGCCAATATGAACCTGGGTAGCGCACCGGCCGGTGTTTCGCAACCCAAGCCAACCAGTACAGAAGTAACAAGCCGTATAGCTTCGGCTTTTGCGAGATTCAATTATACAAGGGACAGGAAATATTTATTATCCTTGTCAGGACGTCTTGATGGTTCTTCGAAGTTTGCTTCAAATCACAGGTCAGCCTTCTTCCCATCAGGCTCAATTGCATGGAGGATATCGGAAGAGAAGTTTTTCAGCAAGTTGAAATCTGTAGCGAACGAACTGAAAGTGCGTGTCAGCTACGGGCAGGCGGGTAATAACCGGATCTCCGACTTCTTATATGCTACCATCTTTACTACCAACACACAGTATGGATTAAATGACGGGCTGGTAACAGGATTTTTATCACCTAACCTGGCAAACCCTGACCTGGTTTGGGAAAGAACAGTATCCCAGAACTTTGGACTTGATGCATCATTCCTGAACAACAGGCTGCAGTTCACAATGGATATCTATAAGAATACAACAAAGGACCTGTTGGTGAATGCACCGATCGACGTAACAAATGGTTACACTTTCCAGATACAGAATGTTGGCTCAACAGAAAATAAGGGTGTGGAATTCCAGTTGAACGGAACGCCCATGCAAAAGAAAAATTTTACCTGGTCAGCTAATTTCAACATTTCATTCAACAAGAACAGGATCAAGACCCTTGGCGCTTACCAGAATTTTTACCTGGCTAACTCAGGATGGCTGGGAAATAATTTCCCGGCTGATTATATCGTAAGGGTAGGAGACCCGGTAGGTTCAATGTGGGGATTTGAAACAGAAGGCTGGTACGGGATCGATGATTTTACTTATAACGCAACAACCAAAGTTTATACTTTAAAAACAAACGTGGCAAGCAATCTCAGCGTTACCTCAACGGCTCCCCAGCCCGGCACGCTTAAATTCAGGGACCTTAACGGGGACACACTTATAAATGAAAAGGACAGGAAGATCATTGGTAATGCAAATCCAAAATTCTTTGGTGGCCTTAACCAGCAATTCGTTTACAAGAACTTTGACCTGAATATATTTGTTAATTTCCAGGTAGGGAATGACGTGTATAATGCGAATAAGCTTGAATTCAGCAGTGGTTATACACCAAATGCAAATTTGCTTTCGATCATGAACGAGCGCTGGACGAATATCAACACAGCCGGGCAGGTGGTAACTGATCCTACAGAACTTGCAGCATTGAACGTAAATGCAAAGATCTGGTCACCGAGCAGACAGGCGAATTCATTCATCTTACATTCATGGGCTATTGAAGACGCATCTTTTTTAAGGATCAACAATGTAACGCTTGGCTATACATTACCGGTTTCCCTGGTAAGCAAAGCTAAGATCAGGAGTTTAAGAATATACGGCACGGTGAATAACCTTCATGTATTTTCAAAATATTCAGGATATGATCCTGAAGTAAGTACCCGCAGGGGAAGCGGCGTTACTCCTGGTGTTGATTATTCAGCTTACCCGCGGAGCCGTTCATATATTATTGGCGTAAACCTTTCTTTATAAAAAAACTTAAATCGTTTTTAAAATGAAAACACGATTGCACTATAACAAAACCATAGCCATCATCATTGCAATAATGGTCATTGGCTTATCCTGTAAAAAATACCTTGACGTTAAGCCTGTCTCTTCATTTGCACCTGAATTTGTTTTTGACAATGTGAATAATGCACAAAAAGCAGTTTTGGGTACTTATGCGGCGCTTACCGGCGACCAGGGGTATGGCATACGCATCAACATGTATTATGCGTATGACGAAGACAATATGATGGGCCAGGGTGGCACTCCTTATCCTGACGGGGAAAGAAGGGACCTTGCGCATTATTCCGTAACTGCTGCCAATACACAGTTGTCGGGACCTTTTAACCAGTTGTTCTCGGGGATAGAAAGGGCGAACCTTTGCATTTATTACATTCCACAAATGCCCGAGTACAGTACCGGAAGTAATGCAGATAAATTTGAACTGAAAAGATTGTATGGAGAGGCGCTGACCTTAAGGGCACAATTCTATTTTGAAGCGATCAGGAATTGGGGCGACCTGCCATGGCATTTTCAACCCGCTTTTTTAGAGACAGACCTGTATAAAGGAAAAACCAACAGGGATTCCATTTATAACCAGTTGCTCGTTGACCTGGCCCTGGCCGAAACACTTGTACCATGGCGTACCGAAGTGGTATCCGATGAAAGGATCACGCAGGGAGCTGTACGTGCATTGCGTGCAAGGATCGCTTTGTTCCGCGGCGGCTATTCATTGCGCAGTAATAAGCAGATGGAAAGAAGGACCGATTATCTTACCTATTACCAGATGGCAAGAGACGAATGCAATGTGATCATGCAGCATACTGCTGATCATAAACTTAATCCAAATTACCAGGCCCTGTTCAAAGACAATATCTGTGCACATAAAATAGATCCCAATGGCGAAGTATTGTTTGAAGTAGCAATGTCAGGCGGAAACAGCGGAGCAGGCGACAGCAAACTGGGTTATTATAATGGCACAAGATGGAACAACCTCGGCAATGGAGCGCTTACTATCCTGCCCAATTATTTTTATATGTTCGATTCAACAGATGCACGTAGGGATGTAACCTGTGCACCTTATGCAATAAATTCAAACGGAACATTTGTAGGCCAAACGCTGGTCAATATCCGTGATGGTAAATTCCGCCGCGACTGGATAACGCCTTCTGTTCTTTCTTCTTCTGCGCAGTATTTTGGATTGAACTGGCCCATTATCCGTTATTCGGATGTATTATTAATGTTTGCCGAAACCGAAAATGAAATTAACAATGGCCCTACCGCAGCAGGAATAGCTGCCTATAACCTGGTAAGGGCGAGGGCTTTTGCAGCTAACCCAGGTTACCTTGCGGCTAACCCGGCGCCGGCGACCAAGGTTGGTTTCTTTGATGCACTTGTAAAAGAAAGGGCATTGGAATTCGGAAGTGAAGCCGTCCGCAAATATGACCTGATCAGGTGGAATATACTGGGAACCAAGTTGACAGAAACCAAGGCGTTGCTGGCTTTAATGGCTGCAAGAACCACAGCTCCCTGGAATACTTACCCAACGACCATGTATTATAACAAGGTTACCACCACATCATTCCAATGGTTAAGCTCTTTTTATAAGCCTAATTATACGCCAACACCATCAACAGTAACTTATATGGGGGTTAACTGGCTTAATCCGGGTAATATGACCACTACCATACTTACCTATTATGCAATAGCATTTACGCCAAATAAAAGTGAATTGTTGCCGTTGCCGCAGGCTGCGCTTGATGCTAATCCTAATTTGGTGCAGAACCCCGGATATTAATTCTTATCATGTTAGTTTTTGTTTTGATAGTAAGGCTGCGTTATGCAGCCTTACTTAATTCTGATCGTTTAGTTAAATTACATGGAATGAAAATAGTACAGCTCGTAATAAATTGTCTTTGGCTCATGTCTTTAAGTTCATGCGCACAGCAGATCAATACCACATCGCCTGCAACAGAAGAAAAAGCAATCGCCTTTCCGGGAGCGGAAGGTTTTGGCAAATTCACCACTGGCGGAAGAGGCGGAAAGGTCTTTATTGTTTCCAACTTAAATGATAAGGGGGCAGGTAGTTTTCGTGAGGCTGCACAAGCTAAACTGCCAAGAATTATTGTATTTGCTGTATCAGGTACGATACACCTTGATTCAAAAATAAATATAGCGGGTGATGCAACGATTGCCGGCCAGACAGCGCCGGGAGATGGCATTTGCCTGGCCGACAACTCAGTTATATTGGCGGGAGATAATATCATTCTGCGTTACCTGCGCATTCGTCTTGGGGATAAATATCAAAGGGGTGGTATGGTTGATGGTAATGGTGCTGATGATGCACTTGGTACTGTCCGCAAAAAAAATATCATCATTGATCATTGCTCGGTAAGCTGGAGTACCGATGAGGTTTTTTCTGTGTATGCGGGTGACAGCACAACCCTTCAATGGAATTTAATTTCAGAACCACTTAATTATTCTTATCATTTTGAAACAGGCGACAAAGACTATGAGCACCATGGCTTTGGCGGCATATGGGGCGGAAGGCATTTATCGGCCCATCACAATTTATTTGCACACTGCAATAACCGTACACCACGTTTTGACGGTATCAGGAATGCTACTGAAGAAAACTGTGATTACCGGAATAATGTTATTTACAACTGGGGGAATAATAATGTATATGCGGGAGAGGGCGGCAATTATAATATTGTGAATAACTATTATAAGCCCGGGCCTTCTACAAGTAAGAATGCAAAAACAAAAATTGTGAACCCTTACAATAAGCCGCCTTCTATACCTTTTGGTAAATTTCATGTAAGCGGAAATTTTGTTGAAGGGGCAAATGAAGTAAGCAATAACAACTGGATGGGCGTTACCATGAACAACGGGACAGCGGCTGATGCAGTAAATGCAAAGCTGGAGAATCCTTTTACTGTTGTAACTGTGCCAACACAAAATGCAAAAGAAAGCTATGCGCTTGTTTTAAAAAATGCCGGCGCTGTTTTGCCAAAAAGGGATACGCTGGATGAAAGAATTATAAACGATGTTAAGAACAGCACCGGCAGGTTCATTGATGTACAGGGCGGATTTGTACACGGCACAGCTTATGAACTGACCCTGAATGCCTGGCCTGCATTAAGATCATTACCATCACCGGCTGATGCGGATAAAGATGGCATGCCGGATGAATGGGAAAAAAAGAATGGCTTAAATTCAAATGATGCTGGTGATGCTTCTGTTTATAAATTGAGCAGGATCTATACAAACATAGAAATGTATATAAATAGTTTATGAAAAATATTTTTTTATTGGTTCCTGTCTTTGTTTTTATGGCATTTGTTTTTCCGCCAAAGAAAAAGATCAAGGTATGGATGATCGGCGACTCAACCATGTGCAATTATGAAACCAACCGGCTTCCGCTGACGGGTTGGGGCATGCCCTTTAAATATTTTTTCGATTCCACCGTGGATATAGATAACCGGGCAAGAGGAGGAAGAAGTACGAGGACCTTTATTAGTGAGAACCGCTGGCAACCCATCGCCGATAGTTTACAGGAAGGAGATTATGTGCTGATACAGTTCGGGCATAATGATGAAGCAAAAGAAGAAAGGTATAAGGAACGATACACTTCTGTTCCGGATTACAAAACCAATCTTATAAAATTCATAACGGAATCAAGGGCTAAAAATGCCATCCCGGTTTTGATCACGCCGGTAACAAGGATGCGCTTTGATGCAGCGGGAAAGGCGTTGGAAACACATGCGGAATATTCCGCCGCGGTTTGGGAGACCGGCAAAGCATATAATGCACCGGTGATCGACCTGGATGCAAAAAGCCGCCAGTTATTACAGCAATTCGGGCCGGAGTATTCAAAGATGTTTTTTATGCAACTGGATTCATTGCAGCATCCGAATTATCCCCGCGGACAAAAGGATAATACACACTTTAATGAGTTCGGGGCAAGAAGAATAGCAGAACTGGTATTGGCAGAGATCAGGAATTTAAAACTTGAACTGGCAGAAAGAATTGTTGTTCCACCTGTAAAAAAATAAAATGAAAAGAATTATCATCATAATTACGCTAAGTATAATGGCTGGTAAATCCTTTGGACAATCTGTTGCAGGAATAACAGGTGTACGTGATACTACTTACAATCTTAATAACGAATATCAAAAACTCCTGAAAACATACCCGGATGCAAAAATGATCTCACCGCCTGATCCCAGCCTGGTCATGGAGAAAAAAGATATTGAATTTTGCAAAACAACAGAACGTAACCTTAGCCTTGATGTTTTTTATCCTGCTAAAAAAATAAAAAATAAAAAACCGGCAATAATTATCATTCATGGCGGCGGATGGAGAAATGGGAACAAATCTATGTTCCATCCGATGGCACAACAGCTGGCTGCACTGGGTTATGTTTGCTTTACACCTGAATACAGGCTTTCCACCGAGGCATTATACCCGGCTGCGGTACACGATATCAAATCAGCTATAAAATGGATGAAAGCAAATGCAAAGGAATACGATATTGATACCAATAAGATCGTTGCAGCAGGCCACTCGGCCGGCGGCGAGCTGGCAGCAATGATGGGAGCTACAAACAATATTTCATCTTTTGAAGGGAAGGATTGCAACATATCATACAGCGCTGTTGTTAATGCAGTAATTGACCTGGATGGATTACTTGCTTTTATTCACCCTGAATCCGGAGAAGGTGATGACAGTAAAAGAATATCCGCGGCAACAAACTGGTTTGGATTTTCAAAAACAGAAAATCCTGGTCTGTGGAAACAAGGTTCGCCACTTACCCATGCAGGAAAACATACAGCACCTACCTTGTTCATCAATAGTAATGTAGAGCGAATGCATGCCGGCAGGGAAGATTATATTAAAGTGTTGAACGAATACAATATTTATACAGAAACAAGGTCATTTGATGCGCCGCATTCCTTTTGTTTGTTTGAACCCTGGTTCACACCAACAATAAAATACATGGATGATTTTTTAAAGAAGGTTTTTAAGGATTAAATTGTGAAAAACAGGTAACTGGTTATATGCAAAAAGATCAGGAAATTACAATGTATGACCTGGCGGAAAAACTGAAGCTTTCTGTGGCCACCGTAAGCCGTGCGCTACAGGATGATCCTGTTGTAAGTATAAAAACAAAGAAGCGGATATTGGAGCTGGCGGACCAATTGGGTTATCGCTCGAACCATTTTGCACGTAACCTGCGCCAGCAGCAAACCAACACCATCGGTGTGATTGTACCAAAGCTGAATAGCTTTTTTATTACTTCCGTATTGGCAGGTATTGAGAAAATAACCACGGAAGCCGGTTACGATCTCATTATTGCCCACTCCTCCGAAAGTTATGTGAAGGAAGCCGCCAACGCCAAGAACCTGTTTCATAAAAGAGTGGATGCGCTTATTGTTTCTCTTGCTTTTGATACGGAGAACCTTGATCATTTCAAGCCTTTTACAGATAAAGGCATCCCTGTAATGTTCTTTGATCGTGTGGAGCAGGACGGCAATAATACCGTGGTCATTATCGATAACCATAAATGCGGTTACATCGCCACCAAACACCTTATTGAGCAGGGCTGCAAAAGGATCGTACATATAACTTCCGGACTCAGGCGTAATGTTTATTCGCAACGCTATAAGGGTTACAGGCACGCTTTATCTGATAACGGGATACCGTTCGATGAAAGCCTGCTGATCTTAAATGACCTTAGTGAAAACGCAGGAGTAGCATCTGCCCGGCAAATACTGGCGATGGAACCATTGCCCGACGGCATCTTTGTCACCAATGATTTTGTTGCTGCCGTGTGCATGCGTACATTAAAAGAAAGTGGTATCAGCATACCTGCTGATATTGCGATCGTAGGTTTTAATAATGATGTGATTGGTAAACTCATTGAGCCCGCACTCACCACAATTAACTATCCCGGTGTGGATATGGGAGAGATCGCAGCAAGGAACCTCGTCAACCATTTAAAAGGCATTGACGACCTGGGCCATACCAATACCATTATTGTGCGTTCTGAACTCATCGTGAGGAGATCATCCCTTAAAAAAGGATGATGACTCAATTATTTAAAATGGCATTCTAAATATAAGCGTATGAAAAAAATAGCGCTATTTATTATTCTCGGAATAATTGTTCTGCAGTCTCCGGCTCAACGAATTCAAAAAACCGTTGCAAAGGACGGGAGTGGCGATTATAAAACTGTGCAGGAAGCATTCAATGCCGTTCCGTATAATAATAAAAAACCCATAACCATTATTGTCGGAGAGGGTATTTACAAAGAGAAGCTGCTGCTTGATTCAACCAAGAACTTTGTAACGCTGATAGGTGCCGATAAATTCACTACCATTCTTACCTACGACGATCACACGGGTAAACTTTCTCCAAAGGGAGATACCATCAACACCCGGACATCCTGGAGTTTTAAAATGCTTGCGGATAATTTTACCGCCAGCAACATCACGTTTCAAAATGATGCAGGCTTCTCTGCCGGGCAGGCAGTAGCGCTTGAATCGGATGGTGATAAAGCCATGTTCAATAACTGCCGCTTCATAGGTAACCAGGACGTATTGTTTACCAACAGCGAAAAAAGCAGGCAGTATTACCAGCAATGTTATATAGAAGGGACCACTGATTTTATTTTTGGGTCTGCTACTGTTTGGTTCGAGCAATGCCATATCCACAGTAAAAAGAATTCGCACATCACGGCAGCATCTACCCCGCAGGAAAAAAAATGGGGTTACATTTTTAATGACTGCATTTTAACCGGGGATACTTCGCTGCACAATGTTTCACTCGGACGCCCCTGGAGGCCTTATGCGGCTGTTGTTTATATACGCTGCTTTATTGGCGAACATATTAAGCCTGAAGGCTGGAGCAACTGGAACAATACCGATAATTACAAAACAACAAGGTATGCAGAGTATAAGAATTACGGTCCTTCGGCAGAGCCATTAAAGCGGGTGAACTGGGCAAGACAACTGACAGATGAAGAAGCAAAGGAGTATAATGTGCGTAAATTTTTAAGAAGCTTTACGTTAACGAAATAAATTTTAATACAGCAACTATAACCATGAATAAAATAAAAACAGCCATTTGTTCTTACGGAATGTCTGGCAAGCTCTTTCATGCTCCCTTCATTGCTCTTAATGATGGATTTGAATTGTATGCAGCCTGTGAAAGAAGTAAAAAGGAGATCAACGAAAAATATCCTTCCGTGATCAGTTATTCTTCCTTTGAGGAATTATTGAATGACGGGAATATAGAACTGCTGATCATTAACACACCCAACTATACCCATTATGATTTTGCAAAACGGGCTCTGCTTGCCGATAAACATATTGTTGTGGAAAAACCATTTTGCAATACGGTCGCCGAATGTGATGAACTGATCGCACTGGCAAAAGAAAAAAATAAGATCATCTCTGTTTACCAAAACCGCCGCTGGGACAGTGATTTCAAAACAGTAAAAAAAGTGGTTGATGAAAAACTTTTAGGCGAAATTGTTGAAGCCGAATTTCACTTCGACAGGTATGATGAGAACCTCAGCTATAAACTGCATAAAGAAACACCCGGACCGGGTGCAGGTATATTTTATGACCTCGGTCCGCACCTGATCGACCAGGCCCTGCAACTTTTTGGTATGCCCAAAGCCCTGTTTGCAGATATTACCGCCATGCGCCAGGTGAGTAAGGTGGATGATTATATGGAGCTGATCCTTTTTTATGACAGGCTAAGGGTAAGGTTGAAATCAGGTTACCTGGTAAAGGAGCCAATACCTTCTTATGTAGTTCATGGAACCAAAGGTTCATTCATAAAATCAAGGAGAGATATACAGGAAAATGCACTGAAGCAAAATATTTCACCCGCTGCAAAGGATTGGGGAGTGGAACCCATATCAGAAGAAGGCTTATTACATACAACTATAAACAGGGAAACTATCCGAACGAGAATACCAACTGAGAGAGGTGACTACGGAACTTATTATGAACTATTGTACCTGGCAATACGGAATGGCGCAGCAATTCCTGTAACGGCAGCAGAAGGCCGAAACGTGATATATATTATTGAAAAAGCTTTTGAAAGTGTGCGAGATAAAAAACTTGTTAATATATGATGGCCTGTACAAAAAAAATATTGTTGATCCTGCTATGCTTTATTTCGGCAAACCTGGCTGCACAGCAAAATTATATTTCTAAGGTTTGGGTTGCTGATAATGGAAACGGAACATTTAAGAATCCGGTAGTTGATGCAGATTACAGTGACCCCGATGCCATCAGGGTGGGAGACGATTATTATATGATCTCTTCCAGCTTTAATCATGTTCCTGGATTACCCATACTTCACTCAAAAGACTTGGTCAATTGGAAACTGGCGGGTCATGCATTATGGCGGCAACCTCCTTTCGGTCACTTCAGCAAGGTGCAGCATGGCAACGGAGTATGGGCGCCTTCTATCCGTTATCACAGGAACGAATTCTATATCTATTATCCCGATCCTGATTTTGGAATTTATCTCACTAAGGCAAAAAATATACTTGGCCCATGGTCTGACCCGGTGCTGGTTGAAGAAGGAAAAGGATTGATCGATCCATGCCCTTTATGGGATGATGATGGCAAAGTTTACCTGGTTCATGCATTTGCAGGGAGCCGTGCTGGTATCAAAAGTATTATCGTAGTAAAACAAATGAATACGGAAGGAACTAAAATAATCGATAACGGCGTATTGGTTTACGATGGCCATGAAAAAGACCCAACCATTGAAGGCCCCAAATTTTATAAGCGCAATGGATACTATTACATTTTTGCGCCTGCAGGTGGCGTAGCAACAGGATGGCAACTCGTACTTCGCTCAAAAAATATTTATGGGCCTTATGAAAGGAAGATCGTTATGGACCAGGGAACAACAACCATCAACGGTCCGCACCAGGGGGCATGGGTAAATACGCAAACAGGTGAGGACTGGTTCCTGCATTTCCAGGATAAGGAAGCTTATGGAAGGGTTGTTCATCTTCAGCCTATGAAATGGATCAATGACTGGCCGGTTATCGGTACTGATAAGGATGGAGACGGTAAAGGTGAGCCTGTACTCGTGTATAAAAAACCAAATGTTGGGAAAGTTCACCCTATAACAACTCCCGCAGAAAGCGATGAATTCAATTCGAACCAACTGGCCCTTCAATGGCAATGGCAGGCAAATTCAAAGCCATACTGGTATTTTTTATCAGGAGGAAACTTAAGATTATTTTCTTACCAGCTACCCGACAGTATAAAAAACTATTGGGATGTGCCCAACCTGTTGATGCAAAAATTTCCTGCAGAAGAATTTACAGCAACAACAAAGCTCTCTTTCAAACCGAGGATGGATGGTGAAAGAACGGGATTGATCATTCACGGGGCTGATTATGCTTATATATCTGTTGTAAAGAAAGCTGATGGAAATTATATTTCATTTAGTATTTGTAAGTCGGCCGATAAAGGAAAAACAGAAATGATAACAGACGCTGATAAGATAACAGCCACCGATGTTTTTCTTCGTGTGAAAGTTATGAAAGGAGGAATTTGTGAATTCAGTTACAGTGAAGATGGTAACGGCTATAAAATGACCGGCGAAAAATTAACAGCAAAATCCGGCAGGTGGGTGGGCGCTAAGGTCGGATTATTCTGCACCCGTTCTGCCAAAACAAATGATTCAGGTTTTGCAGACATAGATCATTTCAGGATAGAACCTGTAAAATAATTTTTATCACTTAAAGCTAAAAATATGGAACGTCGCAAATTTCTTGGCTATACCGCCGCCGCAGGCGCAGCATTAATGTTGCAGCCCTTCAGTTCTTTTGCTTTGAATGCGGGTAGAAAATCAAGGCTGGCCCTTGTAGGTACCGGCCATCGTGGTTCAGGCTTTTGGGGTGGTACGCTTTTAAAGACATTCAATGAGGTGGTTGAATTTGTTGGCTTATGTGATATAAATCCCGGCCGGCTGGAATACGTGAAAAAAACTATGGGCGTAAGTTGCCCAACCTTTTCGAACTATGAACAAATGCTTTTAGAAACAAAACCCGACTATGTTATTGTGACCACGGTAGATGCAACCCATGATGACTTCATTGTAAAAGCGCTCGATATGGGCTTTGATGTGATTACAGAAAAGCCGATGACGACCGATGAAGTAAAATGCAAAAGAATACTGGATGCAGAAAAACGTTCCGGTAAAAAAGTAATTGTTGCGTTTAATTACCGCCATGGTGTGCATAGCATGCAGGTGAAAGAGTTACTGGCAGCAGGAAGGGTTGGTAAAATAACTTCTGTTGATTTTAACTGGTATCTCAATGTATTTCATGGCGCTGATTATTTCAGGAGATGGCATGGGTTGATGAATAAAGGTGGTTCATTATGGGTACACAAAGCAACCCATCATTTTGACCTGCTGAACTGGTGGCTCAATTCAGAGCCCGTTGAAGTAAGCGCTTATGGTGCATTGGAACACTATGGAAAAAATAATGCTTTCCGTGGCACCAAATGCCGGGGCTGCGAACATAAAAGCAATTGTAAATTTTACTGGGATATCAGCAAAGATGAAAGGCTTACCAATCTCTACGTAAAAAACGAGCAGCATGACGGTTATCTCAGGGACGGCTGCGTATGGAGGAACGAGATCGACATTTATGATAAGATGTCGGCCCAGATAATTTATGCCAACGGCGTTACAGTTAATTATTCTCTTACCACTTATTCGCCTTATGAGGGATGGCAAATAGCCTTCAACGGCACAAAGGGCAGGATGGAGACATGGGAGGACATTCCATACTTACAAAAAACAGCAGATGACCAGGCCAACCGTCACGCAGTGGAAATGAGCAATGCAGATGACGCTTTGCCCGGCGAGTTCAGGGAGATCATGGTAATGGATAATTTCGCTAAGAATTACGAAATATACACCACGCCAAAAATAAAAGGTGGCCATGGCGGAGGAGACGTAAGAATGCAACGCCGGATATTTATTGATAAAAAAGATGATCCGCACCATGTAATGGCAGGAACAAGGGAAGGGGCAATGTCTGTACTCATTGGCGTAGCAGCAAGAAAAAGTATTGCACTTAAAAGACCGGTAAAAATTTCAGAACTAACAGACCTGGTGCCCATGGCAAACAGGTATTAAAACACTTTAAATGAAAAAAATAATTTCGATCATCATGGCAATTTCTATCCTAACTACTGCAAATGCACAAACTAAACAGGAAGCTGCGGTTAAAACTGCTGTTCAACGATTGCACAAAGCAATGACTGATGCCACTAAAACTGAACTGGAAGATATTGCAGATGACAAACTAAGTTATGGTCACAGCAGCGGCCAGGTTGATACAAAAAAAGAATTTGTAGAAAAGATCGTCAGCGGAAAGTCTGATTTTGTTTCTATCGATGCAGAAGAAATGTCGGTAAGTGTTAGTGGCAAAACGGCAATTGTGCGACATATACTGCGTGCAAAAACAAACGATAATGGCAAGCCGGGTGAAGTGAATTTGAAGGTTTTGCTGGTATGGCAAAAACAACACGGAAACTGGAAATTACTGGCCCGGCAGGCAGTAAAGGCCGGGTAGGGATTTAGCGGTATCGTTCTCGGGAACGATTGCGTAAATAAACCTCTTTTAATAGTCTTTTACCTAAGGATATTTTGGTAAAATTGATAAGCATAAACGATTGATTGCAATGAATATATCAGATCTTTTTGGCCTCGCTGGCAAGACAGCTTTAGTGACCGGGTGCAACAAAGGCATTGGGAAATCAATGGCGATCGCATTGGCCCAGGCAGGAGCAGATATTATCGGTGTTTCTGCAAACATGCCCCTCAACGGAAGCGAAATTGAAAATGAAGTAACTGCTGCCGGCAGGTCATTCAAAGCTTACCAGTGTGATTTTAGCGACAGGGGCTCTCTTAAAAATTTTATTCAAAAGGTTTTGGCAGAAAATAAACAGATCGATATCCTGGTAAATAATGCCGGGATGATCCTTCGTGACCCGGTTGCTGAGCACAGTGATGAGTACTGGGATAAAGTAATGTCAGTAAACCTGGATGCACAATTTATTCTTACCCGGGAGATCGGGAAAAAAATGATCGTGCAGGGTAGTGGCAAAATTATTTTTACCGCTTCCTTATTAAGTTTCCAGGGTGGCGTAAATGTACCGGGTTATGCCGCAAGTAAAGGGGCCATCGCCAGTTTAATAAAAGCATTTGCCAATGAGTGGGCATCAAAAGGAATAAATGTAAATGGCATTGCGCCGGGTTATGTGGCTACAGATAATACCGAAGCGCTGAGAAATGATCCCGAAAGAAGCAGGTCGATTTTAAGCAGGATACCGGCTAACAGGTGGGGTGAGCCAGATGACTTTAAAGGCGTGACCATTTTTTTAGCAAGCGCTGCAAGCGATTATATGAACGGAACTATTGTAACCGTTGATGGGGGATGGATGGGGAGGTAACGGAAAGTAATAAGTTGATAAAGTTTATAAAGTTGAAAAGTAATGCAGATAAGATTTCATAACAGCCCGGCGGAAGTAAGCAGGATGACAACCGAAGAATTACGCAGTAATTTTTTGATCGGCTCATTGATGCAGGCGGATGTTATAAACTTAGTTTATACTCATTACGACCGTATGATCATTGGCGGCATCATGCCGGTGAATAAAACAATCGCTTTGCCATCCTATGATGCCTTAAAAGCAAAATATTTTTTAGAGAGAAGGGAACTGGGGATCCTCAATGTGGGCGGTGACGGAGAGATAAAAGTGAATGGAAAAGCATACAATATTAATAAACTGGATTGCCTGTATATTGGAAGGGGAAATGAAAAGGTCTCTTTCAAAAGTAAAAAGAAAGATGCGCCTGCAAAATTTTACCTGTTGTCGGCGCCGGCCCATCACACCTATGCAACAAAACTGATGAAGAAAGAAAAAGCATCACCACTGGAAATGGGCGCAATAGCAACAGCCAACCAGCGCACCATTTATAAATACATACATGCTGCAGGTATAAAAAGCTGCCAGTTGGTAATGGGACTCACCATTTTAAAAGAAGGAAGCGTTTGGAATACTATGCCCACACATATTCACGACCGCCGGATGGAAGCCTATTTTTATTTTGATGTGCAGCAAAATCAAAAAATAATTCACTTAATGGGAGAACCGGCAGCGACAAAACATTTGGTAGTAAGTAATGATGAAGCGGTCATATCACCGCCATGGAGTATTCACAGCGGATGCGGCACCGGCAATTACGGGTTCATCTGGGGTATGGGCGGAGAGAATGCTGATTATACGGATATGGACATGGTGAACATAAATAATTTAAGATAACAGGCAGTCAAAAAATAAAATGAATAAATACTTCATCATATCATTCCTCGTCATTAGCGGTTTTTCTTTTTTATTGCCGGAGAAAAAGGTTACGATCTTTTTGATCGGCGATAGTACCATGGCCAATAAGCCACTCGAGGAAAATCCTGAAAGGGGTTGGGGCCAATTCTTTCCCAATTACATGACGGACGAAGTAGAGATACAAAATCATGCGGTCAATGGCAGAAGTACAAAAAGTTTTATTAATGAGCATCGCTGGGATACCGTGATGAGCCGGCTGAAGCCCGGGGACTATGTGATGATCCAGTTTGGCCATAATGATCAAAAAGTAGAAGATACCAACCGCTCAGCGCCGGCGCATACATTGTACAAAGAGAATTTGATACGTTTTGTAAAAGAAGCAAGGAGCAAGGGAGCTTTCCCTGTTTTAATAACACCGGTAATGCGCAGGAAATTTGATGCCGGCGGAAAATTTGTTGACCAGCATGCAGATTATCCCGGTGTAGTGAAAGAGGTAGCTGCCATACTGAATGTATTTTTCATCGACCTGCACAAAAGCAGCGAAGCAATGATCGTTAAAGAAGGCATGGAGAATAGCAGGCGTTTCTTTTTGAATATTCCTGCAGGTCATTTTAAAAATTATAAAGGCAAGCCTGAAGACAATACACACTTCAGTGATTACGGAGCCGCTTCCGTGGCATCATTGGTTTGCGAAAGCATAAAGCAACAGGGGTTGCCCATTGCAAAATATTTAAAGCCTTCTGCATTCAAAGAAAAACATGCATTTGAATTGCCGAAGATATATACACCGCATTTTAAAAAAGATACATTCAGCGTTGTTAGTTATGGTGCAATAGCAGATGGCTTAACACTGAATTCCGCGGCGATAAATAAGGCTATTGGTGAATGCGCTGCTAAAGGCGGGGGCGTGGTTTTAATTCCCAGGGGGTCTTATGTTACCGGCCCCATCATCATGAAAAGCAACATAAACCTGCATCTTGCCGAGGGTGCATTAGTAATTTTCAGTCCCGACTTTAATCAATATCCCCTTGTCGTTTCTTCTTTTGAAGGCGTGGATGCAGCAAGATGCCAGTCGCCGGTTGTAGCAGAAAATCTTGAAAATATTGCTATAACCGGCCCGGGTATTATGAATGGGAATGGCTTTTACTGGCGGCCTTTGAAAAAAGACAAGATGAATGAAAGTGAATGGAAGAACCACCAGAAAAAATATGGCGGTGTTTTAACGGCGGATAAAAAAATGTGGTACTCTTCGGAAAAAGCATTGAAAGGATCATTGACCAATAATATCGGGAAATTAACGGAAGGGAAAACTTTAAAGGATTTTGAAGATGTCAAGGACTACCTGCGCCCGAACATGATTCGCATATATAATTGTAAAAATATCCTCATCGAAGATGTGACCTTTGAAAATTCCCCGGCATGGACAACACACCTGATGATGAGTGAGCACATTACATTAAAGAACCTGAAAGTAAAGAACCCATGGTTTGGTACCAATACTGATGCGCTTGACCTGGAGAGTTGCAAAAATGCGCTGGTGGAGGGTTGCAACTTTGATACCGGTGACGATGGCATCTGTATAAAAAGCGGCCGTGATGCAGATGGAAGGAAAAGAGGAATGCCCACACAGGATATCATAGTAAATAACTGTATTGTATATCATTCACACGGTGGCTTTGTGGTTGGCAGTGAAATGAGCGGGGGCGCTAAAAATCTTTTTGTGAGCAACTGTACTTTTATCGGCAGCGATATTGGCCTTCGTTTTAAAACAACCCGTGGCCGTGGCGGTACTGTGGAAAATGTTTATGTGAACAATGTGAACATGAAAGATATCCCTGCGGAAGCGATCTTATTCGACATGTACTATATGGCAAAAGATCCTGTTGTGCTTGCAGGAGAAAAAAGAGAGCCACCCAAAGTTGAATTCAAAGCGGTTGATGAGACTACCCCGCAGTTCCGTAATTTTTATTTCCGCAATATTACCTGCAATGGTGCGGCCAAAGGCATCTTTGTCCGGGGCATTCCCGAAATGCACGTTCAGAATATTTTGATAGAGAATGCCGTGCTGCAGGCCGATGAAGGCATCGACATTCAGGAAGCCAGTAATATCACCCTTAATAATATTACCATGGTAAGTAACAATACAAATCCTGTGGCGTACATTTTAAACAGCGATAGTATTACGATCAGTGGATTAAAATACAGGGATAGTTCGGAAGTGCTTGTACAGGTGCAGGGTGACAGAACAAAAGGGATCTATATTTTAAATACAGATCTTACAAAAGCGAAACAAAAACTGAATGCGGGTTTTGGTTCCAGTGATGCGATCGTAAGTTGGGCATTAGCGGTGCCGTTGGAAACAAAGAAAAAAACAAAAGCTAAAAAAACCAAATGAAGAAACTATTTTTTATAAATCTTTTATTAGCTGTTACCATATCAACAAGTGCACAGCAAAAGCCATATTCACAGCAAATGGCGCAAACTGCCATGAACCTGTGGCCCGATTCTTTTAAATTAAAGCCGGGCAATGCACGCTGGAGCTACGACCAGGGCGTTATCCTCAAAGGCATTGAAGGCACCTGGAAATTATACGGCGACGCAAAGTATTTTAATTACATCCAGCACAGTATGGATTTTTATGTGCGTGAAGATGGTACGATAAAAGATTATAAAAGGGATGAGTTCAATATTGATCATGTCAATAATGGTAAAGTGGTAATGATGCTGTACAATGTTACCGGTAAAGAAAAATATAAAAAAGCGATCGACCTTATCCGCAGCCAGCTTGATGATCATCCACGAACAAAAGAAGGGAGCTTCTGGCATAAAAATATTTATCCATGGCAGGTATGGCTGGATGGACTGTATATGGGCCAGCCCTTTTATGCAGAATATGCAAAATGGGCAAAACAGGATAGCGCCTTTACTGATATTGCCATACAGTTCATCAATATTGAACGCCATACACGTGACGCAGGAACTGGTTTGTTATACCATGGCTGGGATGAAAGCAAAGAACAAAAATGGGCAAATAAGGAAACCGGAACCTCGCCTCATTTCTGGGCAAGGGCATTAGGTTGGTATGGTGTAGCGCTTGTTGATGTGCTTGATCATTTTCCGGCTGATCATCCCGGTAAGGATTCCATAATAAATATACTTAACCGCTTTGCAAAAGCAGTAACCAAAGTGCAGGATGCAAAAAGCGGTTTATGGTACGATATTATTGACCTTCCCAACAAACCTAAAAATTACAAAGAAGCATCCGCATCAAGTATGCTGGTGTATACATTGGCTAAAGCGGTTCGCAAAGGTTATATTCCTGCTCTCTATTCTCAAAATGCAAAAAAAGGATATGACGGGATCATCAAAGAATTCATTGAAGTAGATGCCAATGGCCAGACAAATCTAAAAGGAACGGTAAGTGTTTCGGGTCTTGGCGGTAAACCCTATCGTGACGGAAGTTTTGAATATTATATGAGTGAGCCCGTTGTTGTAAATGATCCGAAAGGGATGGGCGCTTTTATTTTATGCAGCGTGGAAATGGAAATGGCGGCTTTTCCAAAACCCGGTAAAGGAAAAAATGTGGTGATGGATAATTATTTCAACAATGAATGGCGTAAGAATGGATATGGCGTAAATGTGCGTCGTCATTATACCTGGGATGAAATGGAGAATGGCGGCTTTAGCTTATTTGGAGACATCTGGCAATCCTATGGGGCTTCATTAAGTGGGTTGGAAGTAGCACCAACCGTTTTAAATTTAAAGAATGCCGCTGTGTACATCATAGTGGACCCTGATGGCGTAAAGGATACGAAGAAGCCTAATTATATGGATGAAAAGTCTGCTACAGAAATTGCCAACTGGGTAAAGCAGGGTGGCGTTTTGTTGCTCATGACCAATGATACTGCCAATTGCGACCTGCAGCATTTTAATATACTTTCAGAAAAATTCGGTATCCATTTTTCTGACAAGGGCAGGAATATGGTAAAGGGTAATGAGTTTGAAACAGGTGCTGTCTATAATAAAAATGCCAACGCGGTTTTTAAACAAACAAAAAAAATGTACCTGAAAGAGATAAGTATTCTTGAGATAAAGGCGCCTGCTGCATCATTGATAACACAGGAAGGTGACGTGATCTTTGCAACAGCTAAGTATGGAAAAGGTACTGTTTTTGCTGTTGGTGACCCATGGCTGTACAATGAATACCTGGATGGAAGAAAGATACCGGCAGAATACGAAAATTTCTCAGCAGCAAATGAACTGGTAAAATGGTTACTGAACCAGGCGAAGAAATAAAATGCGAACGCGAAAAAAAATATTATTGATCAGTTTCATGCTTCTTGCGTGTAACCTGCTTTTTGCCCAGAAAGAGATCGTTGTGGCACAGGATGGGTCCGGTGATTTCACAACTATCCAGGAAGCCATCAACAGCTTGCCGGCTGAAGGGAAATCGCAAAGGATAATTTTCATAAAAAACGGGACTTATAAAGACAAAATATTTATTGAAAACAATCTCATAACATTAAGAGGAGAGAACAGGGAGAATACAATTATTAACGTTTCCGTGGCAAGGGAAGAATGGCGCTGTGATAATCCTGATGACTATGGCACTGCAGCCATTAACCTAAAGGGAAGTGACATCACACTCGAAAACCTGTCTTTCATAAACAGTTATGGAAAGGACAATACAAAGGAAAAGACAATTGCCTGCGCAAATGACACGGCAAAAACAAAAATAATAAGGCCGAATGTTCACCAGATGGCATTACGTTCATTTGAAACAACAAGGCTCATCGTTAAGAACTGCATCTTCAGGGCGTATGGCGGAGATACGGTAAGTCCATGGAATACAGAAAACGGTATGTTTTATTTTAAGGATTGTATCATGGAAGGCGGTGTGGATTTTTATTGTCCGAGAGGATGGGCGCTTGCAGAGAACTGTACTTTTATTTGCCACAATAACAATGCGGCAATATGGCACGACGGCAGTAAATACGAAAGCTCAAAGACAGTATTGATCAATTGCAAATTCACCGGGGATGATGGATTTAAATTAGGCCGCTATCACCGGGATGCACAATTTTATTTACTCAATTGCAGTTTTCCGAAGAATATGGCTGACGCCGATATTTACCTCGTGCCAACCAGTAACATAATATTATGGGGCCGGCGTGTATATTATTATAATTGTAAAAAAGAAGGCGGGGATTATACATGGCATAAAGACAATTTACCTGCAGCTACCGCTGTAAAGAATATTACACCGTCATGGGTCTTTGACAATAAATGGGATCCCACCTCAGTTGTTGCCGAAATTCCTGCTACACGGGGCGCTGCTACTTTTATTCCTAAAAGTAACAATACTAAAGTCACAGATCCGGTAGCATGGCAAGGGGCATGGGCGTTAAAATTAATTACGACCGAGTATCCCGCATGGAAATTAAAATGGAAAATATAAAATGGTAAGCAGGTATGATATAATAAATTTCATTTTTTAATGTGTACTTATGTTGTTATCTAAATATAATTTAAAGAACGTAAATGCAGAAAAGGTGCTGGTGCCTGACCAGGCTTTGTTCGACCTGCCCGAAAAGGTATTGCAATTCGGCACAGGGGTTCTGCTTCGTGGGTTACCCGATTATTTTATTGACAAAGCCAATAAGCAGGGAATATTCAACGGCAGGATAGTGGTGGTAAAATCTACTGACGGCGGTGACGCTACTGCATTCGAAAAACAGGACGGGCTTTATACCATTTGTGTACGGGGTATTGATAATGGGATCAAGCAGGAAGAAAATATCATCTGTTCTTCCATAAGCCGTGTTCTTTCTGCAAAGAATGAATGGAATAAGATACTGGAATGTGCCCACAACCCGCAACTGAAAATAATAATCAGCAATACAACCGAAGTTGGTATTGAGCTGGTGCAGGATGATGTCCGCCGTTACCCACCCGTATCCTTTCCCGGTAAATTGCTGTCTTTTTTATATGAACGCTATAGAGCTTTTGCCGGAAGCAAACAATCAGGAATGGTGATCGTGCCAACAGAGCTGATACCAGATAATGGGAAAAAACTGGAATCCATTGTGATCGAGCTGGCATACCTCAACGGGCTTGATGAAGCCTTCATCGACTGGCTGGAAAACGCAAACCGCTTTTGCAATTCATTAGTGGACAGGATCGTTCCGGGCAAGCCCGATGCAGCATTAAAGACAGCTATAGAAAATGAGATCGGTTATAGTGATGAGCTCCTCTTCATGAGTGAAGCATACAGGCTTTGGGCCATTGAAGGTGATTCAGAGATAGCAGATACATTATCCTTTGCCAAAGCAGATAAGGGCGTTGTGGTTGCAAATGATATAAATTTATTCAGGGAACTAAAGCTGCGCTTATTGAATGGCACACATATCTTAAGCAGCGGCGTTGCTTTCTTATCAGGTATCAAAACCGTGAAAGATGCAATGGATGATATCAATACCGCCCGGTTTATCAGTTCATTGATGAAAACAGAAATTGCAGTGGCCATACCATACGCTACCAGCCCTGAGCAAACTGAAAATTTTTCCGTAAAGGTTTTAGACAGGTTTCGCAATCCCTATATTGATCACCAGTGGCTGAGCATTACCGCACAGTATTCTTTAAAATTAAAAACGAGGATAATTCCTGTTTTACTGCATTATTATACTTTATATAATACCATACCGGAAAATGTAGCAACAGGATTTGCTGCTTATATTTACTTTATGAAAAGCGTTAAGGAAGAAAAAGGCAATTACTTTGGCAGGACCAATGGTAATTATTATCCCATAAATGATGATAAGGCCTATTATTTTTATGAAAAATGGCAAAGTACCAAACCATCCTTAATGGCGGTATCTGTTTTACGGGATATTACTTTATGGGGTTACGACCTTAGTACATTACACGGCTTTGCAGATGCGGTACAGGAAAAATTAAACGAAATAGAAGAATTGGGAATGGCAGCCGTAGTTCAGCAGCCACTACAATCAAAAAAAATAATAGCCTGAAATGAAACAGCGACTGGCAAAGGTTCATCCCGGTGATAATGTATTAGTGGCATTGACAAATTTGTCGAAGGGAGAAACAGTTGGTTTTGACGGGCAGGAATTTGTTTTGCAGGATGATATACCGGCAAAGCACAAATTTGTTACTGCTGATCTTAATATAGGAGATGCTGTTACCATGTATGGTGTGCTGGTAGGTAAGGCACAAGCCACTATTCCAAAGGGTGGTATCATTTCAACAGCCAATTTAAAACATGCCGCCGAGCCTTTTGTTTACCGAAAAACAGATTTTAAATGGGAGGTGCCTGATGTTTCAAAATTCAGGAACAGGACCTTTAATGGTTACCACCGCAGTAACGGGGAAGTGGGCACGGCCAACTACTGGTTATTCATACCAACCGTTTTTTGTGAGAACCGTAACCTTGACGTGATAAGAGAGGCCCTTCATAATGAGCTCGGTTATGCGGTAACGGCAAAATATAAAAGGTATGCACATCACCTGGTGGAAGCGTATAAGAATGGTGAGGATATATCTTCTGTAAATTTATCAGCAGGCGATCCAAATAAAAATAACAGGGTATTTAAAAATGTTGACGGGATAAAATTTTTAAATCACCAGGGTGGATGTGGTGGTATCCGGCAGGATGCGGCAGTGCTCAGTAAATTGCTGGCTGCTTATGCCAATCATCCCAATGTTGGCGGTGTTACCGTTTTAAGCCTGGGATGCCAGAATTTACAGGTTCAGGATTTTGTAAATGATTTGAAGCTGCTTAATCCAAACTTCGAAAAACCATTATTTATTTTTGAGCAGCAACAATCACAAAGCGAAGAACAGTTAATTGCAGAATCCATTCAGAAAACGTTTACCGGTTTAATTGAGATCAACAAAACAGAAAGAGAACCAGCACCGCTCAGTAAATTATGCATTGGTGTAAAATGTGGCGGCAGCGATGGTTTCAGCGGTATCTCCGCAAACCCTGCAGTTGGTTATTGCAGCGACCTGCTGGTAGCATTGGGTGGAAGGATCCTGCTGGCAGAATTTCCCGAGCTCTGTGGCGTAGAACAAAATTTAATTGACAGGACAAAGGATGAGGCAGCAGCAAAAAAATTCATCAGCTTAATGACGAGCTATAACGATTCCGCCTTAAAAGTAGGTTCGGGTTTTCACATGAACCCTTCACCGGGAAATATAAAGGACGGTTTGATCACCGATGCGATAAAAAGCGCCGGCGCTGCAAAAAAAGGCGGAACTTCACCCGTGACAGATGTTTTGGATTATACCGAGCCGGCAACAAAGCCGGGATTAAATTTGGTGTGTACACCGGGTAATGACGTGGAAGCAACAACGGGCAAGGCAGCAAGTGGCGCAACACTGATCTTATTTACCACCGGCCTCGGTACACCTACCGGTAATCCTGTTTGTCCTACTATTAAAGTATCAACAAACAGCAACCTTACCAAAAGAATGAATGATATCATTGATATTGATTGCGGCCCTGTTATTGAAGGAGATAAAACAATTGAGCAAATGGGTGAAGATATCCTTGAGTATTGCATCAAAGCCGCAAGCGGAGAAGTGATACCCAAGGCAGTATTACTAAATCAAGACGACTTTATTCCCTGGAAGAGAGGGGTTTCACTTTAATGCTGGTACCAGGTTCAAAAATTCTATATGAAATGTAGATCCCTTGCTATAATTTTTGCTGCGCTTGGCTCTTGTTTTTTTGTATTTTCTTTTTCCTCATTTGCGCAATCGCAGGCACTCTTTAATGGTAAAGACCTTAAAGGCTGGCATCTCTTAAACGGGAAGGCAAAATATGAAGTGGTTGATGGTACAATTACCGGCACCACAGTATTTGGAGAACCCAATTCATTTTTAGCTACTGATAAGGAATACGGCGATTATATTCTTGAATTTGAATTCCTGTTGGAGAATGATATGAATTCGGGTGTCCAGTTTCGCAGCGAAAGCAAGCCCGGATATATGAATGGAAGGGTACATGGATACCAGTATGAAATAGATCCATCGCCCCGTGCATGGACTGCCGGAATATATGATGAGGCAAGACGGGAGTGGCTTTACACCATGGGGTATAACCCTTCCTTAAATCAACAGTTGCAGTTAAAGAGATGGTACAAATGCAGGATAGAATGTATAGGTAATTCAATACGCACTTTTTTGAACGGCAAGCCTGCCGCTAACCTCGTTGATGATGTAACGCCTAAAGGCTTTATTGCATTGCAGGTGCATTCCGTGGGAAAACCGGAAGAAGCAGGTAAAAAGATCCGCTGGCGTAATATCCGTATCCAGACCTCAAACCTGAAACCAACTGCCCCTGATGATATTTTCGTGGTAAATCTTTTGCCCAACAATTTATCAGACCAGGAAAAAAGGAATGGCGTTGAACTATTGTTTGATGGAAGAACAACCAATGGCTGGCGTGGCGCTTATAAAGAAAATTTTCCTTCTAAAGGGTGGGAAGTGAAGGACGGGGAGCTCCGTGTATTGGGCGCTACAGGTGCCGAAGCTGCAAACGGTGGTGATATTGTAACGAAAAAAGAATACAGCGCTTTTATTTTCCAGTTTGATTTTAAAATAACAGATAGTGCCAACAGCGGGGTGAAATATTTTGTTACCGAAAAAGAAAATAACAGCGGTTCGGCCATTGGCCTTGAATACCAGATACTGGATGATGAAAAACATCCTGATGCAAAACAGGGTTCTATCGGTAACAGAACGATGGCTTCATTGTATGACCTTATACCTTCATTACCGGAAAAAAGGGCCAGGAGGAAAATCGGCGAATGGAACAGGGGAATCATCATTGTTTATCCTGATGGGAGGGTTGAGCACTTTTTGAATGGATGGAAATTGCTGGAGTATAAAAGGGGTACACAATATTATTATGCATTGGTTGCAAAAAGTAAATATGAAAAATGGCCAAACTTTGGCATGGCGCCATCCGGGCATATTCTTTTACAGGATCATGGAAACAGTGTGGCATTTAAAAATATTAAGATTCAGGAACTGAAATAAATTACTTAACGCTAAAAATAATTTTATGCCTGGTAACCGCCGCGAATTTGTTAAAACTTCATTGAAAGTAAGTGCCGGGGTTTATGCAGCCAGCCTGGGCTTTAGTGCAAAAAGCTATGCCAATATCATTGGTGCTAATGACCGTGTTCGTGTAGGAGCTATTGGTTTCTCAGATCGTTTCAGGCAAACATTATTCCCTTCTTTCAGTAATCATTATAAAGAATTGAATTTTGATCTTGTTGCGGTGTCGGACCTGTGGAAGAAGCGCAGGGATGAAGGAACAGCTTTTCTGAAAGAAAAAACCGGGCATGATATCATTGGCTGCAGGAATAATGACGAGCTGTATAATTTAAAAGATGTTGATGCTGTTTTTGTTGCCACTTCAGATTTTCAACATGCGCTACATGCTATTGAAGCAGTGAAAGCCGGTTGCGATGCCTATGTTGAAAAGCCATTTGCCGAAACAATGGACGATAACCGGGCTGCGTTTAAAGCGATCAAGGCAACTGACAGGATCGTGCAGATCGGTTCGCAAAGAAGAAGCGGGGTTAATTACATTGCCGCTGATAATTTTATAAAAGAAGGAAAGTTTGGCACCATTACAATGGTTGAGTTGACATGGAATGTAAACCAGCCTGGGCGCTGGCGCAGGCCCGGATTGGTGGCACAATTAAATGAAGCAGATATTGATTGGCCACGCTTTTTACTGAACAGGCCTTTCGAAAAATGGGATGCAAGAAAATACCTGGAGTACCGTTTATTCTGGCCTTATTCATCGGGCCTGCCGGGCCAGTGGATGAGCCACCAGATCGATACGGTTCATTGGTTCACCGGGCTAAAGCATCCCCGTAGTGTTGTTGCAAATGGTGGCATATATATGTGGAAGGACGGAAGAAAAAACTGGGATACGATGACCGCAGTATTTGACTATGGTTCTGAAGATGATGTTTCATCCGGTTTCCAGGTAACTTTTTCCTCGCGCCAGCATAATGGTGATGAAAACCCCGCAGAGATTTATTATTCAAATGGCGGGGAACTGAACCTTATTACCAACAAAGTCTCTTCGCTTGGGGGCCTCACAAAAAGAATGGCAGAAGCCATGAATATGAAAGAAAATTTATTACCTGAGCATAATCTGGCCGATGCGTCTGTTAAAACAGTGGCCTCAGCAAATACGGGAGGTGATACCCTTACATCTAATCATGTACGAAACTGGATGGAATGCATTCGGAGCCGAAAACAGCCCAATGCCCCCGTAGAAGCCGGCTATTATCATTCCATTGCCAATATTATGACCACTGCGGCAGCACGTACGGGCAATAAAGCAACTTTCGATGAAAGAACACAGGAGGTTATGGCAGGCGGAAAGATTTTTAAATATTAGGATTGGTGGACTAAAACATAAGTGATATGAATAGATTTCTTGACGAAAATTTTTTGCTGAGTAATAAAACTGCCAGGCAATTGTATAACGACTTTGCCAGGCCGATGCCTGTAATTGATTATCACAATCACCTTCCTCCCGACCAGATCGCCAGTGATTTGAACTTTGAAAACCTTACCCAGGTATGGCTATATGGCGATCACTATAAATGGAGGGCCATGCGCAGCAATGGCATCAACGAAAAATATTGTACCGGCAATGCAACCGACTATGAAAAATTTGAGAATTGGGCTGCAACTGTGCCTTATACCATGCGCAATCCCTTGTATCACTGGACGCACCTGGAATTACAACGCTACTTCAACATTGATAAAATTTTAAATACAGGTTCCGCTAAAGAGATATATGATGAAGCATCGGCCAAATTGCAGACCCCGGAATACTCTGTTCGTAATTTGTTGCGCAAGATGAATGTGAAAGTTTTGTGCACTACAGACGATCCCACAGACTCCCTGGAGCATCATCTAAAAATTAAAACAGACGGGTTTGAGATAAAAATTTTACCTGCCTACAGGCCGGATAAGGCAATGAACGTTGATGACGCTGCAACTTTTAATGCTTATGCAGATAAGCTTGAATCAGTTTCAGGTATTGCTGTTTCCTCTTATACTGATTATTTAAAAGCGCTGAAAGCACGGCATGATTTTTTTGCAACAATGGGCTGCTCGGTTTCGGATCATGGCCTGGAGCAGTTATATGCTGAAGATTATACGGATGCCGAAATAAAAAACTGTTTTGATAAAATAAGGAGTGGAAAAGCATTAGACCATACGGAGAATTTAAAATTCAAATCGGCCATGCTTGTAGAATTTGCAAAATGGGATTATGAAAAGGGCTGGGTGCAGCAATATCATCTTGGTGCATTACGCAACAACAATGCCCGTATGCTGGCGAAATTGGGTGCCGATACCGGTTGGGATTCGATCGGTGATTTCTCACAGGGTAAAGCTTTGGCAAAGTTTTTAAATAAACTGGATGCAACTGACCAGCTTGCAAAAACAATTTTATACAATTTAAATCCTGCCGATAATGAACTGATGGCAACGATGATCGGCAATTTTAATGACGGATCGGTTGCAGGAAAAATTCAGTTTGGATCTGCCTGGTGGTTCTTAGATCAGAAGGATGGCATGATAAAACAAATAAATGCCCTGAGCAACATGGGCCTGTTAAGCAAATTTGTTGGGATGCTTACAGATAGCCGAAGTTTTATGAGCTATCCACGCCACGAATATTTCAGGCGTATATTGTGTAACATGTTTGGTGAAGAAATTGAAAATGGAGAATTGCCTAATGATACAGTAATGATCGGAAAGATCATTGAAGATATCTGCTACCACAATGCAAAAAATTATTTTAAATTTTGATGAATAAAGCTTTATGTTTTGGTGAATTACTCTTGCGGCTATCACCTTCGGCAGAGGGGGATTGGCTGCAAAAGAATGAACTCCCTGCTTTTGTTGGCGGTGCAGAAGCCAATGTGGCAACGGCTTTGGCATTGTGGGGTATGCCTTCCGCTTACTGCACGGCCCTGCCCGATAATTTTTTATCCAAACAACTGGCAGCATACCTCGAACAAAAAAAGATTGACACATCTTCTATTCATTACAGCGGCAGCCGCGTGGGTGTATATTATTTACAACAGGGAACTGATGTAAAGAACAGCGGCGTGATATTTGACAGGGCCGGATCATCTTTTGCACAACTGCAAAAAGGAATGATCAACTGGGAAAAGGTTTTTGAAGGAATAAGCTGGTTTCATTTCAGCGCAATTGCAGCAGCGCTTACGCAAAATGCTGCTGATGTTTGTGAAGAAGCTTTACAGGTAGCTGCAAAAAGGGGAATAAAAATATCTGTTGACCTGAACTACCGGAATAAATTATGGCAATATGGCAAACAACCTCATGAAGTGATCCCCCAACTGGCTCAGTATTGCGACCTGGTAATGGGAAATATCTGGTCGGCCAATGTTATGCTGGGTATTCCTTTGCAGGATGAACTGATCGGGCAGGAAGATAAAAAAGCATACCTTCAACAGGCTGAGGAAACATCCAAAACCATTCAACTGCAATTCCCGAAAGTAAAGACTGTGGCCAATACTTTCAGGTTCGACCGTGACGAAGGGATTCAATATTATACAACCTTATACCAACAGCAATTACTTGTTTCTGCAGAATACCTCGCGGCTAAAGTACTTGATAAAGTAGGCAGTGGCGATTGTTTTATGGCGGGGCTGATCTACGGGTTGAATAACGACAATCTTCCGCAGCAAACCCTCGACTTTGCCACTGCAGCGGCTTTCAATAAATTATTTATAAAAGGAGATACCACCGATCAAACAGTTAAAGAAATAAGCGCAAACATAAAAAATGCATAAACCAGAGACCATAATTAAACAGATCGTCAAGCAGGGAGTATTGCCCCTGTATTATCATCCTGATGCAACCGTAAGCATTGATCTTTTAAAAGCGCTTTATGCCGCCGGTATCCGTTCCGTTGAATATACCAACAGGGGAGAAGCCGCGATCGCCAATTTTAAAGCAATGAAGAAGGTTTGTCAAAAGGAATTGAAAGATATGTACCTGGGTGTGGGCACCATTAAGGATGCTGACATGGCACAAACTTTTATTGATGCAGGCTGCGATTATATTATCAGCCCGGGGCTAGTGAAGTCTGTTGCTAAGGTTGCTAATGCAAATAATATGCTTTGGATACCGGGCTGTATGACACCGACCGAGATTATTGCTGCGGAAAACCTGGGCGCAAAAATGGTAAAGCTTTTTCCGGGTAATATAATTGGTATGGCATTTATGTCCGCGATAAAAGAACTATTTCCCAATATGATATTCATGCCAACAGGTGGTGTGGATACGACCAAAGAAAATATTGAAGCCTGGTTCAATGCCGGTGTATCTGCTGTAGGTATGGGAAGCAAACTGATCAGTAAAGAAGTAATGGCAAACAAGCAATATGACCTGCTTACTTCCGAAACAAAAAGAGTGATGGCTATAATTAATGATCGAAAGAAATAAAACAAAACGAGCTATATGAACATGGAAAAAATTGGAAAATACCGCTGGACGATCTGCGCCCTTTTATTTTTTGCCACCACCGTTAACTATCTTGACAGGCAGGTATTAAGCCTTTTGGCGCCGGATCTTTCAAAAGAATTTTCCTGGAGCAACAGTGACTATGCAAATATTACAGCCGTCTTCCAGTTTGCTTATGCGATCTCCATGTTGTTTGCCGGTCGCTTTATTGATAAACTCGGAACAAAGAAGGGCTTTACCTGGGCCATCATCATCTGGTCACTTGCTGCCATCATGCATGCGTATGCTATCGAGATCGGGGGAGCTTTTACAGGAATTTTTGCAACAATGGGTTTGGTGATACCGGTTTCTATTTTAGGTTTTATGATCTCCCGTGCGGTGCTCGCATTTGGAGAAGCCGGTAACTTTCCTGCCGCTATAAAAGCCACGGCAGAATATTTTCCCAAAAAAGAAAGGTCATTTGCCACGGGCATTTTTAATTCGGGTGCAAATGTAGGTGCAATACTGGCGCCGCTTACTGTTCCCTGGATCGCTCTACACTGGGGCTGGCAAAGCGCATTCATAATAATTGGCGCTATCGGTTTTATATGGGTGATATTCTGGTGGATCTATTATGATAAGCCGGAAAAACAAAAAAGATTATCCAAAGCTGAACTCGATTATATTAATTCAGATACCGAAGCTGTTGTGCTTGTTACAGAGCAAAAAGAAAAAGTAGCCTGGTTCAAACTTTTAGGATATAAACAAACATGGGCATTTGTATTTGGTAAATTCATGACCGATGGTGTATGGTGGTTCTTTTTATTCTGGCTGCCAAAATATTTGGAAGCACAATATGGGATGGTAAAAACAGAGATCATGCTGCCACTTGCTGTATTGTACACTATGACGATGTTCGGAAGTGTTGGCGGAGGCTGGTTTCCTACCTACTTTATAAAAAAAGGTTACAATGCATACGACGGCCGCATGAAGGCCATGTTGATCATCGCCCTCTTTCCATTGATCGTACTGGCAGCGCAACCATTAGGATATATCAGCTTCTGGATACCTGTTATACTTATTGGTATCGGCGCATCGGCACACCAGGCATGGTCAGCAAATATATTTACAACAGTATCCGACATGTTCCCCAAAAAAGCAGTAGGTTCTGTTGTTGGCATTGGCGGTATGGCAGGCGGGCTCGGCGGTGTACTGATCTCAAAGGTAGGCGGTGCATTATTCGATCATTACAAAGCACTTGGGCATATTCAAACAGGTTATACAATAATGTTTGCTGTATGTGCCGTAGCATATTTAATTGCATGGTTTGTTATGAAGGCATTGGTACCAAAGTATAAACCCATTACCGATCTTTAAGCGTAATATAAATTTGTATATTAGCTTTCATTATGAAAAAATATTCGGGCCAATCAGGAATGCTGGTTGCTGTAGATTGTATCATCTTCGGTTTTGACGGAGATGAGCTCAAGCTTTTACTCATACAAAGAGGATTTGAACCCGAGAAAGGAAAATGGAGCCTGATGGGAGGTTTCGTACAACCCAAAGAAGGATTGGAAAAAGCAGCAGCAAGAATATTAAAACAACTCACCGGCCTCGAAGATGTTTACATGGAACAGCTATATGCTTTTGGAGAGCCCACCCGGGACCCTGCTGAGCGTACACTTTCTATTGCCTGGTTTGCACTTGTGGATATACACAAATATGAAAAACAACTCAGTGATGACTATCATCCTGAATGGGTTTCAGTAAAAAAATTACCCCCACTCATATTTGATCACCGCCACATGGTGGAAATGGCAAAAAAAAGATTGCAATATAAGGCCGCATTACATCCGCTACTCTTTGAACTTCTGCCGGATAAGTTCACCATTCCGCAATTAATTAATTTGTACCAGGCGGTGTATGACAAAAAACTCGACAAGCGGAATTTCAACCGTAAGATATTATCTGCAAAATTGCTGGTAAAACAAACGCATAAGGAAAAAGCAAATTCCAGGCGGGGGGCCTTTTATTATAAGCTCGACAAGCGGAAGTATTATTCCAATCCTGAGGCATTTATGAGTTTCCTGCCCACCCGGAATATTTTTAGCTGAGGGACGTCCGTCTAAGACTATTTTTTTATTTGTAATGAATAAGTGTTATTTTGACACTCATTATTTTTATGAACAACGATCGCTTTGTTATAGGGGTTGATTATGGTACTGACTCGGTAAGGGCTGTATTGGTAAATGCTGCCAATGGCAAAGAGGCCGGTTCTTCTGTTTTTTATTATCCCCGCTGGAAAAAAGGCCTGTATTGTGATCCTTCTGCCAACAGGTTCCGGCAACACCCGCTCGATTATATCGAAGGGCTTGAATCAACCATTAAAGATTGTTTACAGAAGGCAGGTGCAGCAATTGCAGCAAATGTAAAAGCCATTTCTGTTGATACCACCGGCTCTACCCCTGTAGCTGTTGATAAAAAAGGAGTACCGCTTGCACTGTTACCTGGCTTTGAAGAAGATCCCAATGCGATGTTTGTTTTATGGAAAGACCATACCGCTGTAAAGGAAGCCGCAGCTATCAATGCGCATGCGCAAAAATTTGAAACCAATTATTTACAGTATGTCGGCGGGATCTATTCTTCAGAATGGTTTTGGGCTAAGCTGCTGCACATTTTGCGTGTTGATGAAAAAATAAGTAAGTCATGCTACAGTTGGATTGAGCATTGCGACTGGATACCTTTTTTATTAAGCGGTGGTACAGACGTTCATCAACTAAAAAGATCTGTTTGTGCCGCAGGGCATAAGGCTTTATGGGCTGAAGAATTTGGTGGTTTGCCACCTGATGACTTTTTTGCAACACTGGATCCGCTGCTTAAAGGATTTACTTCAAGACTATTTTCCCAAACATATACTTCGGATAAAGCCGCAGGAACATTGTGTGCGGAATGGTCAAAGCGTTTGGGATTATCAAAAGATGTGATCATTGGTGTAGGCGCATTTGATGCACACATGGGTGCAGTAGGCGGACAGGTAGAACCTTACTATCTCAGTAAAGTAATGGGTACTTCCACCTGTGATATATTGGTCGCTCCTTCAAATGAAGTGAATGATACATTGGTGAAAGGTATTTGCGGGCAGGTTCCCGGCTCGGTCATACCGGGTATGATGGGAATGGAAGCGGGGCAAAGCGCATTCGGCGATGCCTATGCATGGTTCAGGGACCTGTTGAACTGGCCGATGGATAATTTAAATACAGATCAAAAATTAAAAGAAGAGCTTAGTTCGAATATTATTTCTGCATTGTCGGAGAAAGCTGCAGATCTTCCGGTACATGAACATGATGAACTTGCACTTGACTGGCTAAACGGAAGGCGTACACCCGATGCGAATCAATTATTGAAAGGCGCCATCACCGGTATTGATCTTGCAAGCGATGCAACAAAGATCTTTCGTGCAATAGTTGAAGCAACCTGTTTTGGTGCAAAGGCGATCGTTGATCGTTTCATCAGCCAGGGTATTCCTGTAAAAGGATTGATAGGCCTGGGAGGCGTTGCCAGGAGATCGCCTTTCATCATGCAGATGATGGCCGATGTGATGAACAGGCCCATACGCATTCACCGGTCTGAACAAACATGTGCTGCAGGTGCTGCAATGTTTGCGGCAACAGCAGCCGGTATCTATCCTAAAGTGGAAGACGCCATGCAGGCCATGGGCCAGGGTTTCGACGCAGAATATTTTCCTGACCCTGCAAAAGCTGTCATTTATCAAAAAAGATTTTCGCAATACCGGCACCTGGGAAATTTTATAGAACAACAAACCGGTGCTCCTTCATCAAAAAATAAAGCTGATCAATACCATGCCATAAGACAATCCGCTTATGATGCAAATATGCAATTGCCAAAACTTGGACTCGTAATATTTACTTTTGGAAATGTAAGCGTGGTTGACAGGCAAACTGGTGTCTTTGCCATCAAACCCAGCGGTGTTCCTTATGATGAATTGTCACCGGAAAAAATGGTGATCGTTGATCTTGATGGAAATATTGTTGAAGGGGAACTACGGCCTTCATCGGATACAAAGACACATGCTGTTTTATATAAACATTGGAAAAATATCGGTTCGATCGTTCATACGCATAGTACGCATGCTACGGCCTGGGCGCAGGCACAACGTGATATTCCCATATACGGAACAACACATGCAGATCATAATACCGTGAACATACCCTGTGCGGCACCAATGGATGATGAACGCATTAAAGGAGATTATGAGTATGAGACCGGATTCCAGGTCATCAATTGTTTAAAAGAGCGGCAACTCTCTTATGAAGATGTTGAAATGATACTGGTAGCAAATCATGCGCCCTTTGCATGGGGTAAGACAGCAGCCAAAGCGGTTTATAATGCTGCGGTTTTGGAAGAGATCGCAAGAATGGCTTATATCACAGAACAGGTAAACCCGGATGCAGCAACATTAAAAGAAACGCTGGTACAAAAACACTGGCAGCGTAAACATGGAGATAATTCTTATTACGGACAATAAAATAAACACAATGAAAAAAAGAATTTTATTCTTACTGCTTGTATCAGCCGGGTTATACATTTCCTGCAACGATAGCTTGACAGGCGACAGTAAAAATATTAACACAGATTCAACCAATATGAAAGCAATAATTTCAGAAAAACCATTTGGCAGTTTTGAAGGCAAAGCTGTTACGGAATATACCATTACCAATGCTGCAGGTATGCAGGTTAGTATTCTTAATTATGGCGGTACCGTAACAAAGATCATTACAAAGGATAAGGATGGTAAGGACGGGGATGTGATCCTGGGTTATGATTCTTTAAGTGGTTACCTGCAAAAAAATAATCCTTATTTTGGTTGCCTTGTCGGGCGCTATGCAAACCGTATTGCAAATGCAAAATTCAGCCTGGATGGTACTACCTATACTTTAGCTGCAAACAATTTCGGCCAAAGCCTGCATGGGGGACTGAAAGGATTTGATAAGGTAATGTGGAATGCAGAAAAACTTCCGGATAGCAGCAGCCTGAAATTAACGTATACCAGTAAAGATGGTGAAGAGGGTTACCCGGGTAACCTTAAAGTGGAAGTCGTGTATTCACTTACATCGGCCAATGAATTAAAGATCGAATATAAAGCCAGTACCGATAAAGCCACGCCCGTTAACCTGACCAACCATTGTTACTTTAATTTATCTGCCGGCACCGATTCAACCATTCTCGGCCATGAGTTATTGATCAAAGCCGATAAGTATACACCCGTGAATGATAAATTAATTCCTTTGGGTAAGCATCAAGACGTAAAGAATACGCTTTTCGATTTCACAGTTTCGAAATTGATAGGAAAAGAAATAAAGGCTGTTAAGGGTGGTTATGATCATAACTGGGTCTTGAACAGGACCGGTACGGCACTTGAAAAGATCGCGGACTTATCACATGCCCCGAGCGGAAGATACGTTGAAGTATTTACCACCGAGCCGGGGATACAATTTTACAGCGGTAACTTTTTGGATGGCACCTTAACGGGTTGCAAAGGCGGTAAGCCCTATGTTCAGCATGGAGGCTTATGTTTGGAAACACAACACTTTCCCGATAGTCCCAACCAGCCTTCGTTTCCGACCACTATCCTGAAACCAGGCGAAATATACGGCCAGGTAACGGTTTATAAATTTTCTGTAAAATAATTAAGTTAAATAAGCTGTATATGAAACTGAGAAAAATACTAAGGATCGCATTGCCGGCAATAGCAATAAATGCCGCGGCAACCGCACAGTCATCCTTATTAAAATTTGAACCGGTGAGTTTTTCCAAAGTAAACATCACCGATAATTTCTGGAAACCCAAATTGAAGGTAGTTGCCACAGCTACTTTAAATGCCTGTATCTATCAAACGGAAACAGCAACACCAAGGCTAAAGAACTTTCAAAAAGTTGCCCGTAAACAGGGAGAATCGCATGAAGGCATTTTTTATGATGACAGTGATGTTTTCAAGGCACTTGAAGCAATTGCTTATTCATTAAAAAAAAATCCTGCCCCGCCACTGGAAAAAAAAGCAGATGAATGGATAGACATTGTTGCAGCGGCGCAACAACCCGATGGTTATCTCAATACCTGGTACACTTTAAAAGGATTGCAGGACAGGTACACGGATATGAGCATGCACGAGGATTATAATGCGGGGCACATGATCGAAGCTGCCGTTGCTTATTACAACGTTACCGGTAAAAGAAAATTTTTGGATGTATGCATCAGGTGGGCAGATCATTTTGATGCATTGTTTGGCCCGGGAAAAAGACATTGGGTTACCGGTCACCAGGAACTGGAACTGGCATTGGTAAAGCTGTACAAAGTAACATCCGATAAAAAATATTTGAAGCTGGCGGATTGGTTGCTTTCAGAAAGAGGACATCGCTTTGCGAAAGGTTATACCTGGACGGATTGGAAAGATACAGCCTATGCACAGGATGTTGTGCCGGTGAAAGAGCAGAAAGAAATTACCGGCCACGCGGTACGTGCCATGTATATGTATACCGGCGCTGCTGATGTTGCTGCACTTACCGGTGATAACGATTATATGAAAGCAATGGAAACCGTTTGGCAGGATGTGGTGTACCGCAATATGTATATTACCGGCGGCATTGGCTCATCAGGCAGCAATGAAGGTTTTTCTGTTGATTATGACCTGCCCAATGAACAGGCTTATTGCGAAACCTGCGCATCTGTTGGAATGGTTTTCTGGAACCAGCGCATGAATGCACTCACGGGCGACGCAAAATATATTGATGTGCTTGAAAAAAGTTTATACAACGGCGCATTGGATGGATTGAGTTTAAGCGGTGACCGGTTTTTTTACGGCAATCCATTGGCATCAACAGGAAGGGCCGCAAGGCGTGAATGGTTTGGTACGGCCTGCTGCCCTGCAAATATTGCACGACTTATCGCATCGTTGGGTGATTATGTGTATGCAAAGAATGATAAGGGCATATGGATAAATTTATTTGTTGGCAGTGATACCAAAATTAGTATTGGTGCAAACGAGGTAGCCGTAAAAATGGAAACCAATTATCCATTGGATGGTAAAGTAAAAATAAATATTGATCCTGTTAAAGCAACTTTATTTGCTTTGCATATCCGCAAACCAGGCTGGTCTTCAGGAACTGCTGTACCCGGAAACCTGTACAATTTTAAAGGAGCTGATGCCGCAGCTTCAGCAATTATCATCAGTGTTAATGGTAAACCAGCTGTGGCTACTGAAGAAAATGGTTATTATATTATTGACCGTAGCTGGAAAAAAGGAGATGTGGTTGAATATACGATGGCAATGAACGTAAAGCAGGTAGTTTCAAAAGAAGAAATTAAAACGAACCTGGGCCGCATTGCGCTGCAGCGTGGGCCACTGGTATATTGCATTGAAGGCGCAGATAATGACGGCAAGGCGCTGAACTTTATTTTTCCTGCAAATACGGTCATCAAAGAAGAGCCATATACTGTATTGAATGAAAAGGTCATTGCGATAAAGGCAAATATTCCTGTTGTTAGTGTGAATGCCGATGGCATGGGATTGCAGACAGCTAAAAAAGATATCATCGCCATACCTTATTATGCCTGGTGCAACAGGGGGAAGAACCAGATGCAGGTCTGGTTCCCGGAGAAGATAGCTGATGTTAAAATAAATTACTAAACTTCCAAGCATAAAAATTTGAAAATAATTTTTAAAATATTCTTCCTGGCCTTTTTTCCTTCCGCATTATGTGCACAAACTTATGTGCCGGAACAAAATGACGTAAGGATGAAAATAAAACCTGTTGTTCCGGTCAAAGCTTATGCATTTGACCTGGCTGACATACAACTGCTCAACAGCCCTTTTAAAAATGCAATGCAAAAAGACAGTGCTTACCTGTTGTTTTTAAAACCTGATCGTTTGCTGCACCGGTTTTATAAAAATGCAGGGCTGCCTGTTAAAGATTCGGTTTACGGCGGATGGGAGAGTGAGGGTTTATCAGGCCACACGCTCGGGCATTATATTTCTGCATGTGCATTGTTGTATTCCTCAACAAAGAACAAAGAATTTTTAAACAGGATTAATTATATCATCGACGAATTGGAGAAATGCCAGCAGGCGAGGCGCACAGGTTATATCGGGGCAATTCCCAATGAGGATGCTATTTTTGGCAAGGTTGCAAAGGGAGAAATTAAAACGGGCGGATTTGACCTCAACGGAGGATGGAGTCCCTGGTATACTGTGCATAAAGTAATGAGCGGACTTGTGGATGCTTATTTATACGCAGGTAATAAAAAATCTTTGAAGTTGGTAACCGGGATGGCAGACTGGACCTTCAATACAGTTGATCACCTGCCCGATTCATTGCGGTTAAAAATGCTGAACTGTGAATACGGGGGAATGAATGATGTACTTGCAAACATTTATGCGATAACGGGGAATAAAAAATACTTAGACCTTTCTTATAAGTTTTATGACGAGTTTGTAATGGGTAAGCTGGCACAGCGGATAGACCCGATGCCCGGCAAACACAGCAATACCAATGTTCCCAAAGCCATTGGAAGCGCAAGGCAATACCAGTTAACAGGAAATGAGCGTGACAATACCATTGCTTCTTTCTTCTGGAAAACAATGGTAGATCACCATAGCTATGTAATTGGCGGTAACAGTAATTACGAATATTGCGGTCCGGCTGATAAATTAAGTGACCGCCTGAGTGATAATACCTGTGAGACCTGCAACACCTATAATATGCTGAAGCTCACACAGCATTTATTTGCAGCATCGCCGTCGTCTGTATTGATGGATTATTATGAAAAGGCTTTGTACAATCACATCCTTGCATCGCAGAATCCTACAAATGGAATGACCTGTTATTTTGTTCCGCTGCGCATGGGTGCAAAAAAAGTTTTCAGTGATTCTGTAAATACATTTACCTGCTGTGTTGGCAGCGGTATGGAGAACCATACAAAGTATGCGGCACAGGTTTATAGTCATGATGGTAACAATACATTATTTGTAAATCTTTTCATTCCCTCTGTTTTACAGTGGAAAGAAAAAGGGGTTGAGATCAGGCAGGAGAATTTTATTCCTGAGCAAAAGCAGGTGAAGCTGGTCATTGCCTGTAAAAGACCCACCCGGTTTACTTTAAAGATCCGCAAACCCGTTTGGCTAAGAAATGCTCCTGTATTGTATGTAAATGGAAAACCAGTAGATACGCAATTAAGCAGTGAAGGCTATTTCACCTCCACAAGACAATGGAAGGACGGAGATGTAATTACCGCTGATCTTTCGATGGATGTATATAGTGAAGCGATGCCCGACAATGCCAACCGCATTGCTTTGAAATATGGCCCCGTTGTTTTAGCCGGTAAACTTGGAAAACAAATGCCTGATGCGATATACGGCACTCCTGTATTACTGACCAACGATAAGAATGTGAACAACTGGATAAAGCCGGCAGTAAATAAAACGCTTGCCTTTGAAATGAACGAGGTAGCTAAACCTTTCAAAGTAACAATGGTCCCTTTCTACCAGGTGTATGACGAATACTATAGTGTGTATTGGGATTATTTCAGCAATGAGGAATGGCTGGCAAGACAAAAAGAATATGAAGCAGAAAAGGCGAGGCAAAAGGAAATTGAAGAAAAAACGATCGATAATTTCCGCATCGGTGAAATGCAGCCCGAGCGTGACCATATTTTAACAGCAGGTGAAAGATCGTATATCGATGAAGCGCTGGGCAGGCCTGGCCGGGAGGCAAGGAGTGGAAGTTATTTTGTTTTTGAAATGAAAGTGCAGCCCGGCATTCAGAATACTTTATTGCTGACCTATATCGGCGACGACAAGGACAGGAAATTTGATATAAAAGTTGGTGGAGAATTGATTGCCACTGAGCATTGGCAGGGCGGGCAAACATCAAGATTCTATGATAAAGTATATCCCATCCCCATGTCCTTGACATATAACAAGGAAAAGATCAGCATACGCATTGAAGCCAATTACAGGAAGACCGCCGGAAGGGTATTTGCCGTCCGGGTTATAAAATGAAAAAAAATTAAAATGACAGATCTGAAAAAATTTGAGATATGGTTTGTTACCGGCAGCCAGCATCTTTATGGTGAAGAAACATTGAAGCAGGTAGCGAATCATTCAAAAAAAATTGCGGCTGAATTTAATGATGCAAAGAATATTCCTGTACAGGTGAAATTCAAGCCCGTTGTAAAATCACCGGAAGAGATCTTTTCAATATGCCAGGAAGCCAATGCTGCCCCAAATTGTGTCGGCATTGTAGCATGGATGCATACTTTCTCACCCGCAAAAATGTGGATCGGCGGGTTGAAGATCCTGCAAAGACCATTGCTGCACCTGCATACACAATTCAACCGCGACATCCCATGGGATACAATCGATATGGATTTTATGAACCTGAATCAAAGCGCTCACGGCGACCGAGAATTTGGCTTTATGATGAGCCGTATGCGCATGAACAGGAAAGTGATAGCAGGGCACTGGCAGGATGAAAATACAATTCAGCAAATAAATGTATGGTGCAGGGCCGCAGCAGCATGGCATGACTGGCAGGGCGCAAAATTTGTACGCTTTGGTGATAATATGCGCTATGTTGCGGTAACAGATGGGGATAAGATAGAGGCAGAAATGAAATTTGGCTACTCGGTAAATACGCATGGTATAGGCGACCTCGCAGCGGTAATAAATAATGTAAAAGAAAAAGAAACCGATAATTTAGTTGAAATTTATAATGCAGAATATAAACTGGCGCCATCCTTAAAAAAGAACGGGCAGCAGTACGGTTCTTTAAGAGACGCTGCAAAAATTGAGATTGGTTTACGCAGGTTTTTAAAGGCAGGGAATTATAAAGGTTTTACAGATACTTTTGAAGATCTTCATGGCCTGAAGCAATTACCCGGCATTGCAGTGCAACGCTTAATGAGAGAAGGTTATGGTTTTGCAGCCGAAGGCGACTGGAAAACCGCGGCGCTGGTGAGGGCGATGAAGGTTATGGCAACAGGGTTGAATGGCGGTAATTCTTTTATGGAAGATTATACCTATCATTTTGAACCCGGAAATAAAATGGTGCTGGGTGCACACATGCTAGAAATATGTGAGAGTATCTCAAACGGCAAACCATCCTGCGAGATACACCCGCTTGGCATCGGCGGAAAAGCGGATCCTGTGCGGCTGGTCTTTAATGTAGCCGCAGGCCCTGCACTCAACGCTTCGGTAGTTGATATGGGAAACCGCTTCAGGCTTTTGGTAAATGAAGTGGAAGCCGTGAAGCCGCAACAGGCATTGCCAAAGCTGCCGGTGGCAAGGGTATTGTGGAAGCCATATCCTGATATGCAAACCGGTTGTACCGCATGGATACTGGCAGGAGGCGCTCATCATACCTGTTACAGCCAGAACCTTAGTGCAGCGTACCTGGAAGATCTTGCTGCAATGGCGGGTATTGAATATGTATTGATCGGGAAGACCACCAATCTCTCCCAATTCAAAAATGAACTGAAGTGGAATGAAATGTATTACCAATTAAACAGATCCTGAACATAAACCAAACACTGCTATATGAGTAACCTTGATACCAAAGACATCGTTGTATTCATTCTTTATTTCATACTGGTAGCCGGTTATGGTTATTGGGTATACCGCAGAAGAAAAAGCAAGGAACATGATTCCAAAGCTTTCTTTCTTGCAGAAGGCTCACTCACCTGGTGGGCCATTGGCGCTTCCCTGATCGCATCTAATATTTCAGCAGAGCAATTCATCGGCATGAGCGGTGAAGGTTTCTTTGTGGGTATTGCTGTAGCAGCTTACGAATGGATTGCCGCTGTAGCGCTTATCATTATTGCCATCTGGTTCATACCCATTTATCTTAAGAATAAGATATACACCATGCCGCAGTTCTTAAAAACACGGTATAATGAAACGGTGGCGTTGATAATGGCGATCTTCTGGTTATTCCTTTACATTTTTGTAAACTTTACGTCTATACTTTACCTCGGCTCGGTAGCTATTAATGAATTGCTCGGTGGCGGCCACCTGCATGTTGTTATGATCGTATTAATGGCGATGGCGCTGTTGATCACGCTTGGTGGTATGAAGGTGATCGGCTATACCGATGTGGTACAGGTAGCGGTATTGATCATTGGCGGTTTAGCCACTATTTATTTAGCGCTGCAGATCGTTGATGAAAGAGTGAACGGTGTTGCAAGCGGAAGTGTGATCGATGGTTTTAAAACTTTGCTGGGACAGGCGCCGGAACATTTCCACATGATACTGCCGAAGCCGGAAGTGACAACAGCCACAATAGATATGCCGCAGAACTTAGAGATCCAAAAATATGTAGTGTTGCCGGGCATCGCTATGTACTTTGCGGGCCAGTGGATAGTAAATCTTAACTATTGGGGATGCAATCAATACATTACGCAAAGGGCCCTGGGTGCAAACCTCGAAACTGCACGTACGGGTATTTTGTTTGCCGGTTTTATGAAACTACTGATGCCTGTTATTGTAATGCTTCCCGGCATTGCTGCGTATGTTTTGTATAAGAACAACCAGTTGCCGGGTTTTGAAGGCGGTAAGGACGGGGCTTATTCTGCTATCCTTGCTTTTTTACCCGCAGGGCTTAAAGGCCTGGCCATTGCGGCATTGACAGCAGCAATAGTTGCATCACTGGCAGGCAAGGCCAACAGCATTTCCACCATATTCACACTGGATATTTATAAAAAGTATATCAACAAAGATTCTGATGACAGGAAGATGGTATGGACAGGCCGTATGACAGTTTTTGTTTCCATGCTCATCGCTATTTTATTTACCTGGAAAGATATACTGGGCATTGGTGGCGAAGGAGGGTTTACTTTCATCCAGAAATATACAGGTTTTATAAGTCCTGGTGTGTTTGCGATGTTCATTCTTGGCATGTTCTGGAAACGAACTACCGGCGCAGCAGCATTAACAGGATTGATCCTTGGTTTTGTTCTTGCCATCTTCTTTAACAACTATGCTGTTGACATATTTGGCAAAGAAACCTGGATGTACACTGCATACGAATACCAAAAGATGGAAGGGGGAGTGCTTAAAACCATAGTTGAAATTCCATTCCTCATAAATATGGGCTGGTCCTTCTTTATCACTGTCGCCACAATGGTTGTTATTAGCATGGCAGGGCCGAAAGTAAATCCAAAAGCATTTGAGATAGACAGCAGTATGTTTAAACTGAGGCCAACAACAATAGCCCTGATCGTTGCAACATTACTGATCCTGACATTGATCTATGTAAGATTCTGGTAAGAATAAATAATGATACCTGTTGCTCAAGGCCACTGTACCAACAGTGGCCTTTTTTACTTAAAATAAAAAATCCGGGTCTGTATCCCGGAAGTCTTTAACGAAAGCAACGATATTGCTGTATGCCGCAAACTCTTCTTTAGTATGCATTGTGGTAAGGACAACAGTCTTCATGCCTGCATTCCCTGCCGACTCCACGCCTTTCGGCGCATCTTCAAATACTATACAATCCGTTGGAGAGATATTTAATTGTTCTGCACACTTCAGGAAAGTTTCAGGATCGGGCTTGCTTTTTGAAACATCATCCGCACTTATCAATGCATCAAAATAGTGGCGGATCTTTAAATTGTCCAGTACAAAATCAATATTGAACATAATGGCTGCTGAGCCGATGGCCATTTTTATACCGGCAGCATGCGCCTGTTCAAGGAAAACAGCTAAGCCAGGAAGTAATTCAAGATGAGGTTTAAACTCAAGCTGGTATTGCTTTTCCTTTTCAAGGCTCATCCTAACCTTTTCTTCCTCTGAAAACCGACCCGGGAAGATCCGCTCCAGCAATTCATGATTCTTTCCATAACATTCTTCCTTCATTCTTTCCATACTTAGGTTTGCGCCGAGTTCATTCAGTATGCGGTGCCAGGCACGGATATGGTAAGACATATCATCGATCATGGTGCCATTGAGGTCGAACAGGAAAGCCTTTTTATTTATCATGCAGCAATATTAAATGCTTTTGCTAAATAAATAAAGCTGAAATATTTTTTTGAGTGGAGCTATTGCTTTACCGTTGCCTTTGGCTTGTAATCAAAAACCAGCACTGCGTTTTCTTCCAGGCTGGCGCTGGAGAATAATTCATATCGCTTATCACCGGCATAAATAACAATGAGGGCAGTATTGGGTGGTATGCTGCCGAGGTTTTCGGCAAACATCGTTATCTCGTGCCTGGTTTGTTTCTCATCCAACTCCAGGTTTATCACAATAGGTTTTTCAGAAAGGCGCTGGTGGCTGATCAGTAATTTGCCGTTATAAAAAATACTTACGGTATCATTGTCGATCATCGCATTATCATATACATTGAGCGTGATGTTCCTTACATTCACTTCAATATGATTTTGCTCGGTATTCTTTCTTTTAGCCAGGGGGTCTGTTTTTTTTACACTGTCTGTTTTAGTGATAACAGGCGGCGGCGGGCTCATTTTCACAATGGTGTCCACCGGTTTTGTCTTTACAATTGGAACTGTCACGGTATCCTCTATCTTTGGCTTTGGCTTTCCCTTTGGTTTTTGTTCTTCTAAAAAGCAATCCCTCATGTTTTCTATGATCTGCTGCGGCCTGCTGGAAACTTTTACAAGAAAAATAGAATCCGGTGCCCCCAGTCCGAAAAAATTCATCAGCGAAGCTTTTATGGTTGATATCCCTTCCAGCACCCCCCTGCCGGTAGCGTAATTGATCGTAAACTTTAACCTCATCAGCGAATGTGAACCGGAGTTTTCGAAGAATGAAGTTCCGGTCAGTATCCACTCGTTATTTTTTTTATAATAATAGCCTTCAAAATAAGCCTTGCAAAAACTTGACCGGCTTCTTTTTATGTAGTCCCAGGTATAGCCACATAATTTATCGCCGTTCTGTATTATGTTCAGTTGTAAAAACTGTTCGTCACCCATATCGCCTTCCCAGGTGCCGGTGATGTTTTGCGCTGCTGCCGGGAAGGTCAGCAGTATCAAAGAGAGAAAAATAATATACTTTTTTACAGGAGGCATAACGGTAACTAAATTTACTATATAATCCCAGATCACCGGGCAGGAAATTTATGAATGGCAGGAATTTGGAAAACTTTAGGGTTTGTTGATTTCCCGGGGAGTTTCCTGGGGTTCACTTATGACAAAAAAAGGCCATAGAATTTGCAGGTTATTTATAGTTTTTTATATTTTTATTCTATGAACTAACTGTATGCATCCATCAATATGTTTACCCAAAAAAAAGGTTTTGGTTATTGATGATTCATCAGAATTACTTGCTGTATTTAAGGCGATACTGGAGCACCAGGGATATGAGATCATTACCAAAAACTCTCCCAGGGATATCAATGCATTTGTTCAGAATAACAGGATAGACATTCTTTTTTTAGACGTCATTTTACAGAATATAAATGGTAAAACTATTTGTAAGGAGTTAAAGTCAAATAACCTGACGAACTATTTTCCCATCGTACTGATGTCTTCAAATCCGGCTTATATCAGGGATTTCAGGGAACATGATGCCGATGACAGCATTGAAAAGCCTTTTAATATCCGGTCCCTGGTAAAAAAATAAATTTACTTACGAAAACGATACTGGTTTAAAGCTTTCTCCCAATATGGGGAATTCAGGTATATATTCATTGATTTCCTCAGGGGTTCTCTTATATTTTTTTTTGGCATTGTTTTTTCTATAACCGGGGTGAAAAAAAGTCAAAAAAATGAAAAATAATATAAAAGGAGAAGCAAGTGTGATCATTGATGCACCAGCTTCAAAGGTCTGGGAAGCACTAACCACCCCGGAAATAATCAAGCAATATTTTTTTGGTACAGATGCGGTCTCTGACTGGAAAGCAGGCAGCCCAATAACTTTCAGCGGAGAGTGGGAGGGTAAGCACTATGAAGATAAAGGCACCATACTTGAAGTCGTACCCAACAAGCTCTTCAGGTACAATTACTGGAGTTCTATGTCGGGCATTGAGGACAAGCCTGAAAATTATGTGATCATTACTTATGCGTTGCTGGAAGAAAATAATAATACAACACTTACGATCACGCAGGAGAATATCCCGGATGAAAAAATGAAAGACCATTCCGAGCAGAACTGGAAAAAGGTTCTTGCAGACCTGAAGAAATTACTGGAAACAGAAACAGTAACTTCTGAATGATCCGGCTGCCTGTTATTTGCCGGCCTTGCCAAGGCCCATGTAATGATCTTTCTTTTTTTTATCAAATTTTTCTATAGAATACCTTAAAAGTGTACGGGGCATGGATGCCGCATGTTTGTCTAAAAAGACCAGCAGTTTTTTTGCATCCTTATCGCCGGCAAAGCGCAGCATCCAGCCTGTGGCTTTGTGGATCAGGTCTTCCGGGTCATTGACCAGGATCTCAGCGATCTTAAAAGTATCGCCAAGGTCGCCCTGCCTGATAAAATAACAGGTGCTGAGGATAGCTGTGCGGCGCTCCCATAAATTTTTAGAGCGTGCAAGCTTATACAGAATATTGCGTGGCTTATCGTAAAGCCAGCTACCTGTCATGTACAGGCAGCCGAGGTCAACCAGGTCCCAGTTGTTGATCCTGTCGTGGCGCCGCATATACAATTCAAAAAATTCTTTTTTCCTGGGCCCTGTTATTTTCTTTCCGCGTGACTCCTTATCCATAATGCTCACTCCACCGGCCCTTACTTCATGTATGGGGCTTTCCAGTAATTTTTCAATCTCTGCGACGGGCATGCCGTTGAATTCCTTAGCTAATGCGAAAAGCTGCCCCATTTTCACGCCCATGAATTTATCGCCTTCGCCGTACTGACCTTCGCCGGATTTAAAATAACGCTGTATCTTTTTCTGCTCTTCTGCCGACTGGTGAAGCTTTAACCTTTCAACAAATTTTTTTGCAGTAAGGTCTTTTGATACTTCTTTGTTTTCCTTTGCAGCAACCGGCTTTGCAGCTTTTTTCGTGATCTTTTTTACAGGCATATGCTATTATTTTCCGTCGAATGCATTTTGAAGATCGGCAATGATCAGTTTTTTCATTCCCATCATAGCCTGCATGGCTCTGCCTGCTTTTGCTTTATCCGGATCGCTGAATATGCCGGGTAACATGCTTGGCACAATTTGCCACGATAAGCCAAATTTATCTTTCAGCCATCCACACATGCTTTCCTGCCCGCCATTGGCTGTAAGTGCATTCCAGTAATGGTCGATCTCTTCCTGTGTTTCGCAATTCACAAAGAATGAAGTGGCTTCGGTGAATTTAAATTGAGGGCCCGCATCAAATGCATAGAATGGCTGGCCGTCAAGCTCAAATGCACCCGTCATGACCTGGTCCTTGGGAAAAGGGCTTCCTTCGCCCCAATACTTAATACTGGTGATCTTTGAGTTTTTAAAAACAGATGTGTACAATTTCATGGCTTCTTCAGCTTTGCCATCGAACCATAAGAATGGCGTGATTTTTTGTGTTGACATGTTTATTTTTTTGGATGACGTTTAATTTTCTGATAGCCTTTTTATTTCTTCCATTGCCCTGGGCCAGGTATTCATCATATATTCCTTGAAGTCGGCATTAATATCCATCTCTACTTTCAATTCAGTAACCCCTCCGTTTTCTTTGAGCGTATAATTTTCTTTAGCGCCCGCCCATCCCTTTACCTTTTCACTTGTCGTATCTTCCACACCGTCTTTTACTTCCCCATGGTGTTCGAAAGACATGAATTCATTTGGGCGGTTGGCAGCTACTGAACTTACCATACCACTTTGATCCGGTCCCAGGAACAGGACCTTGCTGCCTTCTTTCCAGTTATCGGTTACTGCATGAGAACCTTCATGAAAGGGAGTTGTCCATATCCTGTAAGTGGAATCATCCCAAAGTATTTTCCATACTTTTTCTTTGGGGGCATTAATGCTTGCTGCGAAATTGATCTTTTCCATATAGTTTGATTTTTAGTGATTACTTATTGTCAATTGCTTTTATGATCCCGGTAATTATCCGTGATAATTCTTTTTTATTTTTTTCAGCCCCGGCCTTATCTTTAAAATATACCAGCCGCCTGTCTTTATAATCTCCCTGCAACAATTCCGATTTGACCTTTACAACGGCCGGATGATGAAATACCAGCAGGAGCTTATGTGTTTTGTATGGGCCGAATGTTAAGATATCTTCTTTATAATAATAACTTGGTGCATTCCACTTTATCCGCTCACTGAGTTTTGATGAAGAGCTCTTAATAATCTTTCTCACCGCTTCTATTTCAGCTTTCGCTTTCTTGTCGAGTTTACTCATATAGGCTTTTACCTGTTCTTCTTCGGTGGGCTTGGTTGCTTTTGCCTTAACAACGGTTTTTTCTTTAGCCGTTTTTTTTAAAGCAGCTTTCTCTTCATTTGCCTTCAGCCTGAATTTTACCATTTTACTGATGAGTGAAAGTGGAAGGGGTTTATCAAGCGGAAATTTTATCGTGCCCTTTGATCCCTCGTAAGCCGACATTTCTTTTTTTAATGCTGGAGCTTCCCATGGCGCCGGATAAAGACTGATATGATTCTTCCACCCGGCAAAAAAACTAAGCATGCCATGGTAAATATATCCCGGGATCTTATAACTGATCACTTCTTCCGCCTTTGGTGCAGCCGCCCTGATCGTTTTGCGCAACTGCTCTAATTTTTTTGCTGTTGAAGGCGGGAAACTGCTGATATAATCATCCACATTTTTCGGCGTTGGCATTTTGTTTGATTTTTTCATGATTAGCTTCTTTAAATGAACGTTATTTTTCCAGGTTGGCTTTCATGTTCAGTAAGTTTTGCTGCATGTCTTTTCCTACCAGTTTATCCATAAAAAGATTCATAATATTCATGGGAAATTTTTGCCTGCCCGTGAATACATTGCTTAGTTTTGTTTGATTACCTGAAACCGCTGTCAGATCAGTATGGGCGTAGTTTGTGGCTTCAAAGGGCTTTTTAAAACGGACCTCCACATCCATGCTTTCCCCGGGGTTGATCTTTATTATTTCCTGCTCGCCGATGCCCACATTCTTATCATCACTTGTCCAGGACGATGTAAAGCCAACCGTTCCATCGGTACCTGTGTAAATTATTTTTACATTAGGGTCCTTCATTACCCAGACACTGTAATGCTCCTGGTTCCTGATCATCTTTAAATAATCAAACACTTCCTGTTTTGGCTTATTAATGATCACCTGCCTTTCCAGCCTGAAGTCTTTCTTTGTTAATAAAGCAATGACCAGGAATAGAACAATGATGCCTGCCAGCACAGTAAGGATAGTGATGAGTATATTCATTTTTAATTAGTTTAAATTCAGGAATAAAATTTATTTCAATTTCATTTTCTTATGGTAGAAAATATAAGATAAGATACCAAGGCCGAACCAGATCAGCATCATCAACATGGGTAACTGGAAGCCGTCTTTGGCGATACCCGAATATACGACGCCGGTAAGATCAAAGAAAAATCCTGCATAAGCCCATTCTTTTAACCGTGGAAAACCGGGGACGAGTAAGGCGATCACACCGAGCAATTTAGCCACCCCGAGGAAGGGGAGAAGATACTTTGGATAACCCAGGTGATCCATTATGGTAACCCATTCGGGAGCAGACATAATATTAGGTATTGCAGACATTAACATTAATCCTGCAAAGAGAATGGTAAAGACCCAGTAAAGGATCTTTGTTGTTTTTCCCAGGGGGCGGGGTTGTAATTCGGTTGTCATATCTATTTGTTTTTTTTGAATGATAATCCTTTTGATCCCAGTGCACTTTTTAATTTGGGTATCGAGCCGGGGCCCATGCCATGCAGTGCCAGCACTGCATCCTCTGTAAATGCTGAAAGTTTTTGAAGGGTATTGATCCCGTTATTTTCTAATGCCCGTCTCCCCGGTGCCGATAGAAGAGAAAGAAAACCATCTGCGGGTTGCTTTTCTTTTTCACAAACAGGACAAACGGGACAGTCGCTGCTTTTATAATATTTATGGCCCTCACTGCATATCCTCATATTTTTTTTGGATGCGGCCATGATGCTTAATTCTGACCTGCCTGTCCGGTAGGCAGGTTTTTATCAAAATGAAGTAACCAATGATTGCCAAATTTATCGGTTAGGTCGCCGAATAAAGCGCCCCAGAAAGTATCTTCCAGCTGGTGATCAGGTTTGCCGCCTTCAGAAAGATTTGCATAACAGTTCCTGATCTCTTCTTCACTGCTGCAATTGAGCATTAAAGAAACGGAATTTCCTTTTATTAAACCAGTTTCAGCAACCATGTCGGAAGCCATTATCGTTACAGTGCCGTTGATCAAAGTAGCGTGTAAAATACAGTCTTTCATTTTTGGGGGCATCTTATCTGCCATGGGCGATTCGCCAATGGTTTGAAGGGTTAGCTCCCCGCCGAGGCATGCTGCATAAAATGTCATGGCTTCCCGGCAGTTGCCACTAAATGTGAGGTATGAATTTATTTGTGTCATCTGATTTTGAATTGATAACACAAAGATGGAGCACAAAAATAAAACCCGTGATGTGTAAAAACGACAATTCCGGGGGTTGATTGCGACAGATACTCTTCTTATCTTTATCCCATGAAAAATGTAACCATACTTGTCCCCGAGACAGCGGTGATAGAGGCGGTAGCCGATCCCGATTACCTGTTCAAAGCCGTAAACCAGTTCCTGCGATCGGCAGGTAAGCCGCCTTTGTTCAATGTACAGTTGGTGGGACTTACCAAAGAAATAAAATTGAGTAACAGCTTATTTTCTGTTCATGTTGATGCCGTATTAAAAGATGCAAAGAAACCGAACCTCATCTTTATTCCTGCGTTGAGCGGTGATATGGAAACTGCGCTGAAGCTGAATAAAGATTTTATTCCGTGGATAAATGACCAGTATGCAAACGGGGCAGAAGTGGCTTCACTTTGTATAGGTGCTTTTTTACTGGCATCAACGGGATTGCTGAAGGGAAAAAAATGTTCTACGCACTGGCTTTCTGCAAATGAGTTCAGGAGCATGTTCCCTGACGTGGAGCTTGTTGACGGAAGCATCATCACCGAAGAGCAGGGGATCTATTCAAGCGGCGGTGCGAACTCTTACTGGAACCTGCTTTTGTACCTGGTTGAAAAATATACGGACCGGGATACGGCTATTCTTGCATCCAAATTCTTTGCTGTGGATATTGACCGTGAAAGCCAGGCAGCTTTTATGATGTTCCAGGGACAGAAGGAGCACGAGGATGACAGCATATTAAAAGCGCAGGAATTCATTGAAACGAATTTCCAGGAAAAAATCACCGTGGATGAACTGGCAGATAAATTCGCCATCGGCAGGAGAAGCTTTGAGCGCCGGTTCCGGAAAGCAACCAACAACACCGTCGTTGAATACATGCAGCGGGTAAAAATAGAAGCTGCAAAAAGAAGTTTTGAATCAAGCAGGAAAAATATAAATGAAGTTATGTTTGATGTAGGCTATACAGATACCAAGGCCTTCCGCACTGTATTTAAAAAGATCACCGGGTTAACGCCTGTTGAATACAGGAATAAATATAATAAGCAGGCGGTTGTTTTAGAGGAAGCTTGATTTTTTTACCACAGATTTACGCAGATTGATACACGGTTAACCCGGATGATCTGTGGCGATCTGTGACCACAATCTGTGCAAATCTGTGGTTAAATATGGTTTTTATATTAAGAACCTGTCTTGTTAAAATAATTTACAAAGCAATAAATAACAGGAATGTTTTTTGCGGCTAATAAGGTAAATTGAGACCATGCAAACAAACATCCGCCTTGTTGGCCTGTCGGGCAGCCTGCGCAAAGGATCATACAATACCATGTTGCTGAATTCCCTGCAGGAATTATTACCGGCAGATGTTTCCCTGGATATCATAAGCATTGCAGAGATTCCAATGTACAATGGCGACCTTGACATACCTGGTATGCCAGAGCGCCCGCAACCTGTTGCCGCATTCAGGAAGAGCATTGAAGAAGCGGATGGGATGGTGATCGTTTCACCCGAGTATAATTATTCCATTCCCGGCGTTTTAAAGAATGCCATTGACTGGGCATCACGTGGTAAGGATTCCCCGCTGCTGGGAAAGACGGTTGCGTTAATGGGTGTTAGTAATGGCATGTGGGGCACGGTAAGGATGCATCTTGCTTTTCAACCCGTGTTTCTTACACTCGGTATGCACCAGGTAAAACCTGAGATAATGGTACCAAAAGGAAAAGACAAATTTGATGAAGCCAGAAAATTAACAGATGAAGTAACAAAAGAATTAATTAAAAAACAGCTTAACGCTTTGAAAGAGGTCTTATTAAAACAAAAAGATAATAAATGATCTCTTTCAAATCATCCGGCAAAATTTTACCCCGGTATTTTAAGTGTCATCATTACAAAAGCAGCCAGGGGTGTCAGCAATGCAATGATGCCCCAGACATCCCATTCCAAATACAGCTTGTTGAAGTTCTTCCAGTCAAAATCATTCGGGGATTCTTTATTCAGGGTAAGGTCATAAATTTTCTTTTGCAGGGGTGCCAGCCTGAATGAAAAAACAAGTCCTGAAACGGAGAACATGATGATGGACCAAAGTATCCAGCCTGTTCTCAAAATTGGGATATGCCCGTATATGGCAGCTAAAAATCCACCCGCTGTAATAATAATCACGCCGGGTATGGTAAAATATTGGTCGGCTTTCCTGATACCCCTCATGGTAAAGTTGATGATCTTGAGGTCCTTTGTTTTTACAGCGATGTTCATCCAGAAAAGCCCGGTGATGATATTCCCTAAAAATATCATCACCGCAATAAGGTGGATCAGTTTTAGATAAGTGTAGTTCATATCAATTGTTTATTGAATTGCCACGACCTTTAGGTCGTGGCTCATAAAAACTCAGGTATTGGCTTTAGCCAAAATTTTTTCAAACTCATGTGCATTTATAAATTCTTCATATTCTTCTGCGAAAGTTTTCTTTTTGTGGTGTACTTCCTGGTTAAAAATATAGGCTCTTACCTTGTCAATTGCAGAATAACTAACCGATAAAGCTATATACTCATCCTGCCATTCGAATTTGCTTTTTATCAGCTTTTGCTTGTTCACCCAAAAAGAAGATTCGCCCTTTATCAGCATAGCTGTTTTGGCAATTGTTATTTCGGTGCTAAGGGAAACGAGTAAATGAATGTGATCGGAAACGCAATTTATAGTATCAATGAAAATTCCTTTTTTTATGCTATTCTCTTTGATGTGTTGAAGTAATAATGGCTTTAATTCATTGCTTATTAAATGCGCCCGGTTTTTAGTAGCCCAAATGAAATGTATCAGTACTTTTGTGTACGGCATATAATTTATTTTGGCTAAAGCCGGTCATTATTTAATCTTATCCACGACCTAAAGGTCGTGGCAATTGATAAGGGTATTTGTTTAGGACCTATTGCCGTAAAAGATCCCATTCCGCCTAAAGGAGGATGTGAACCAGCATATATTTTATTATAAAGCTTTACTCTCCTTTGCTTTCAGCTTCATCTTCTCCTGCTGCGAAATCCCTTCCGTTATCCATCTTTCCGCAGGCTTGCCGAGGAGATAGTGGTCAAAGAATTCTTTTTGCCTTTTCTGGTAATCAATTTGATTTTCTTTTTTTGCCAGTCCATGATTCTCATCAGCATACACAAGCATGATGTGCGGCTTCTGCATCCGGCGCATGGTACTGTACATTTCAATGCCCTGGTGCCAGTCAACGGCGCCATCCTTATCTCCGAATGCAACCAGCAACGGCGTTTTTATATTGGCTGCATTATACATGGGCGAGTTGCGCATATGATCTTCCATTCTTTCATACCATGGCCCGTCAAAGCGGCCCTGGCTGGTCTCGAATATCTTTGAATCAGGTGTGCCTGAGTTCCAGTAAATGGAATTCGACATACTGATAAGATTGGTAAGCGGCGCACCTGCAACAGCAGCCTTGAATATATCTGTTTGTGTAATGATGAATGATGTTTGATAGGCTCCCCAGCTATGGCCCATGATACCTATCTTGTCTTTGTCGATCATGCCGGTCTTCAATACTTCTTCAACCGCAGGCACTACGCAATTCACGGCGCTGATGCCCGGGTCGTTTATTTCATAAACAATATCGGGCCTGAAAACAAAGTAGCCGTTTGTTGTGAAGTTGGCCGTATTGTAAGCGCTGCGCTGCGATGGGTTGGTATAGGCATGAACCGTATTGGAAAGCAATTCATATATATAAACGATCATCGGGTATTTTTTGCCCGGCTCATAATTGGCAGGATAGAATAAAGCGCCCTGCAGTTTCTTTCCTTTTTTACTGGTGAAACTTACCAGTTCACTTTTGCCCCAGTAAAAATCATTTTGTTGCGGGTTGGTAGCTACCAGTTGTTTTGCATCAGAAAAATTATCGGTTACAAATAAAGAGGGCGACCTGTCGAAATCCTGTGTTGTATAACTGAAGCTGTTGGCATCCTTTGCTTTTATCAGCCTGCCTACCTGTGCGTCTTCAAAAATGAGCTTCTCCATCTTTCCTTTTTCGTACCTGGAGTACCCGTACTTCTTTGTCTTATCACCATAGGTGCTGAAGTAAATAGGTTTGCTGTCATCAATATACGGATCTTCAAAATCAAGACGTGTGATCCTGTACATGGTTTCGTCCTTATCACCTTCGGTAAGTTTTCTTGCGCCTTTCCCATCCGGTCTTACGGCCCAAACATTATATTCGTCGTATAATAATATTTCCTTATCGCCTTTTATCCATCCGCCGTTGCCAACAGCAGGCCTGCTTGCAGGATGATCATCACGTGTATTCCAAAAATCGGTTTTTATATTTTGCGTAAGGTTTATATTTTCTCCTGTAGCAATATTATAACTCCACCAATGCTTGTCTTTAAAATAAGCAAGCCATTTTCCATCAGGTGATGTACGCGGAAAAGTATTAAAGCCCGTAAGTGTTTTTTCAAATGCAGGTTTAGCAGCGCCGGTCTTTACATTTACCAGCCATGCATCCGCAAGGTCTTCTTTAAAAGCGGGCTTATATTTTTTGTCGTTATAGATCACCACGTATTTCTGGTTGCCGGTTACCTGTACCAACGGTGCGTCTTCTTTGGCAAGCTGGAAGAAGCTGTTGTTATCCAGGTTCCAGGCGCTTAAATAACTGAAGACGGTATCCTGTCCCAGTGTAATCTTCTGCCTTGGCTGTATCTCCGGGTCCTTCCAGTGCCAGATATCAACAGCCGCGAGTTTATTCCCTGCTGCATCTTTTTTTACCGTAGCTGTTGTTTTGGTGGAATCCCCGGCAGGCTTGTCTTTTTTTGCCGTACTGTCTGCAGGCGCCTTGTCATCTTTTTTTGCCGATGCATTGTATGTCCATTTATTCATGCCAAAGAAAACGGTTGTCATGTCATCACTGAAGGAAATATTAGAAGCAGTGGAAATGCGCATGCTATCGGGAAAACCCGTTGCTGTTTTCGGGTCAAATTTTTTCAGCGAAGGTGATTTACCCATAGTATAGGCATACACTACGGCATTGTCTTCTTCATATTTATCTTTCCTGAAGGTTTTAAAAAAGACAAGGCCATCACCTTCTTTTTGCCAGGTTAGCTTTGAGAATTTGGAAGTATCGCTGGCAATAACTTTCAGGGAATAATTGTCAAGGTTGAAAAGCTCGGCGGAATTACCCGCGGCATTGGCCGATTCAACAATATAAGCGAGCTGGTCGCTCTTTTTATTAAAAGCATATTCGGTAACATTACCGATGGTACGGGTACTGCTGTCCATTAAATTTTTTACGAGGAGCACTGCACCCTTGTCCTTATTTTCTTTTGGCGGGCTCAGGTACACAGCAAGGAATTTACCATTGCGTGAAAAACCAAACCTGCTAATATTCTGGATCACTTCTTTTTTACCGGAGCTTAGGTTAAGTAATCCCATTTTATATTCAATGGGCTTTGACTGGTCCCTTAGTTTTTCCGCTTCCTTAAAGGGCATTCCTATACGGTAAGCGATCCACTTATTGTCTTTCGAAAATTCAGGAGCCGATGCAAATTCCAGTTTATAGATTTTTTGTGTCAGCCGGTTATATACATAGAGTGTATCGTTGTCTTCCTGTACTGTAACCTGGTAAACCACCCATTCACCGTTGGGGGAGAGGTCGCTGGCGCCAATACTTTGCCATTTGCCATAATCATCAGGCGACAGCCATTTTTTTTGCTGGGCGCTGGCTATTGAAACAAACAAAAATGAAATGCATATGAGTATGCAGGAGCTTAAATACTTTAACATGAGCAATAGTTTTAAAACAAGTTAAGAAAATAAAAGCTTAGTTTTTGCGCAGACTTGACGACCGGGTCAAAAGCCTCTTTATCATACACATTAAAAAAGGCATTCAAAAGAATGCCTAAGCTTAAAATACTTGTTACGGAAAAAATTATTTTATCCCAAGCTTCTTTTTTACAAGCGCACCCAGGTCATCCGCTTCGGGAAATACAATGGATTGTGCTTTATAAAACACATGGCCATAACCATTTTCTTTGGCCACGTCTTTAATGGCTTTCAATAGTTTTTCCCGGATCGGGGCAAGCAGCCTTTCTTTTTCAGCATCGAGGGCCTTATTGAGTTCCTGCTCTTTCTTGCCCAAAGCTGTGATCCTATCCTGCAGGTCTTTGCGTTTAATTTCTTTCAGCGACACGGTCATGTTGATGGAGTCCTTTACAAATTTATTGAAGGCCTCATTCAGGTCATTTTGCTGGTCCTGGAAGGTCTTGGATAATTCCACCTGGACCACGGCCAATGCCGTATCGGCCTTTTTAACCTCGGGCATCAGGTCAAATATCTCGTCGGGGCCCACATAGCCGATCTTGTTTTGTGCATAGCTGTTTGCCTGTGTAAGCAATAATAAAATAACTGATAAGAAGAAGATCCTTTTCATTTTTTAATAATTTATTTGCAATAATACATTTTTTCTGGTTCTTAGGGGTTGTCTGTTATCCATGATGGTATTTTTCAGTATAACCGGCGCCTGTCATGCTGAGGGATGAAGCATCTCCGCACGATTCAGATGATATTGTTGAGAGCCTCGAAATCGATTAGTATAACTTGAAAATTGAATATTGAGAGTTGAACATTGAATATTTATATCAGAAAGGAGATTGGCCCTTAGTATTTTCCTTTTTCTCCAACGCGATCAAAAGCATGATAAAACCAAAAAACAGGAACGTCCCTCTCATCCAGCTCCGGTGTTGCCATGCCTGTCCACGTTCAAACAATTCTGCACGATTAATATCTGTGGTGCTATTGGTCCCTGCAAAAGATACCAGTTCGGGCAGAAAATAAACTGCGGTGAAGAGAATGGCCAGGGCATAAATGCCGGCAGCGATGAGAATGAATTTACGCCTTGCTTTTAATTTCCAGTTTAGTACAAGGCTGGTAATTGTAAAAACTATAGCGGGGGGATGAATGAACATCCAGAAATTTTTATCCTGCAGGCCGTACGCACCGGTAATGACCTGGTTCGACGCAGGAAGGTGAGAAAGGTAAGCAGGAAAGTAAACGATGTGTGAATACATTACCCCGCCGATGATCATTGCCCAGAGGATGATCGTTATGTACAATGATATTTGTTTTATTTTTTGCATGATGATCTGTATAAAATCTTTTTTGTTTTTACCGGTTCTTCACATTTCAACGGGGTAAAGGTAGATATCAGTTATATCTTTTTTTACCCGAAAGGGCCGGGTTGTTATTTGCGTGGGATGTATTGAGGAATAGGGGATACCAATTGTAATTAAAGTATGTAATGATGTCTTTTAGCACAAGTTGCGCACCACAACTGGGCAAAAATTTACCCTTTGATTGGGTAAAAATTCCTTCATTTCCGGTAGTCATCATCTGCATTTTATCATGGAATAGTATTTGATTCTCAATAAAAAAACAATATTATGAAAACAGTTAATTATATATGCGGTGCCATAATGCTGGCATTTTGCATCGCAGCATGTTCTACTCCCGTACACGTAGAACAAGACGCGGGGGTGAACCTTGCCAATTACAAAACCTATATGTGGGTAGATACCCGGTACAATGAAAATGACAATTCTGCAAGGCCTGCATCTTACGGCGATGTTAGTGTGAGAAATGCGGCCAATGCAGAATTAAAAAATGCGGGCTGGACAGAAGTAGCAGACAACCCCGACATTCTCGTTAGCTATGATGTGTTGGTTCAGAACACAACAGCACGAAGGTCAGACCCGGTATATTCCCAGACCTATACCCGGTATTATTATAATCCACGGTTTAGGAGATGGGGCACTATTTATTATCCTTCGCAATTTTTAGGATATAATAGTTACGAGGTACCGGTAACCGAGGGAACCATAACCATCACTTTAACGGATGCAAATACGGATAAAGTAGTATGGCAGGGATGGACATCAGAAGAGCTTAACTATTCCCGCATCACGCAGGAAGAGATAAGTTCAAATGTAAAGAGTATTTTTAAAAAGATCGATCTTGCTGCCAGGTAAAGACCACTATGGAGCGGTGAGAATAATTGATAGTTGAATTTTGGTGCAGGGCATTAGAATATATTTTTGAATTATTCCCTGGTGGGTATTTTGCCTGCCAGGGAGTAAAATTTAAGCGAAGTATTTATTGTGCCGGTAATTTCTTTTTGTGTTCCCAAATTCTCCCTTCTTGCTTATAAATGCATATCCTGTCTTCTCAAAACTTTAACGATTGGATATTTTACTTTGAAAGCAGGTGAAGGTCTATTATACCAGTTGGAAGATTTAAAGATTGAAGTTTGATAAGGCACCTGTTCGCAGGTGCTTTTTTATTGCCTGCCGGTTGTTTATAAAACGGATTCAACCAGCAGGTCCTGGAGATAACTGGCCAGTAAAAAGGATATGCCAATGGCCAGGACAGTCTTCGCTATAATGATCCATTTCGACCTGTTATAAAAAAAATTAAAATTAGTGATCACGGTATATAAAATGATCACCGGAAGCTCAATATACCTTGTTTGCAGGTGTGGCGAAATGAATTTAAGCAGGTGGATAAGGGTTAAAACAAGAAATAAAAAGGAGAACAGGTATAATTGAAATACAAGTATCTCGGCATAATTCATTTTTGATTCCCTGAAAAATAAATAAGTGATCAATGTATACAGCGGCATCATGATCACCTGCAGGATCACCCAGTACTGGTGAAAAAATTCAGCCTCACCTGCATCACCGGCATCAAAATATTTTACCAGGGAAATGTTGATCCAGTATAAAGCCAGGGCGGCTAAAGTGGCGCATATAAAGAACATGGAAAAGGGCTTTTGATATTTACTCCGGAACCCGTTCACATATTCTTTTTGCATGGTACCCGGTGCAATGATGAGTTTTTTTAACGTGTAGGGAAATCCCTTGTCGAAATGTGTAAAAAAATGAAAGGCCTCGTGGAGCAGTCCTTTAACGGTCAAACGTTTTGTTTCCATGTTTTCACCACAGGCGGGGCAATACCGGCCGGTTACGGGGCCGCCGCATGACCTGCATATCCTTTGTATTTCGTCCGTCATCATAATAAATTTAAACCATCGACCTGTTACAATAAGTTGCCTTTTCAAATTCCCTTATATTCATTGATATTATGGGAACAGCAGGAAACATTTTTTTTAGTTCACTTATTATCTTGTTGGAAAGACCGGCTTTTTGAACGGTAGTCCTGCCTTCCATAATGTTACCAAAAATATGAATGAAGTTCTGCTTTGAAGGGCCCAGTTTAAAATGGCTGAACGGGTTGATCCGCACTTTAATGTCGCCATCTGCAAAAAGCCCGGTTGATTCAGCAATATCATAAACTGTTTGCATTATTTCTTCTGCAGTTTTCAATTGTACGATGTCTTCAGAGCAATCAATAACAAAATGTGGCATATGGGTTAATTTGAATTGAGAATGAATATTTATGCAACTTTTTAAAATGCCCGCTGAATTATCCTGGTCGGTGAGACACCGACCAGGGAATAATTTGTTGTATTCCTAATGCCTGCTTTTTATAAGATCATAAACCCTGCGTGAAACTTCTTTCAATACCGGCCTTATATCTTCTTCTTTAACCGGTGTAAAAAGGGCGATGATATATTTTAGCCGGCCGTCATCAACGATCCCAACATCATTTGTATAAAAACTCCACCAGCCGGTCTTATGATAAAACATTGCGGAGCCGGGCAGGCCTGCAGCGAGTTTTGTTTTATCTAATTGCCTGCCAAGCAGCGCTTTCATCTGCATGCTTACCCAGGGATTTACCATTTGGTTCATAAAGATCTTAAACATAAAATCCGCAGCGTGTAAAGCACAGGTTTCCGTGCCTTTGACCGTATCATACCCCGGGTCTTCAAGTTTTCTTTTTAAAAACTTACGGGTGACTTCACTTCCGGCCCAGCCATTTTCCTGCATGGTTCTGTTTATGTTAGGCCTGCCTGCTATATCAATTAAGCAATTAGCCGCTGAATTATCACTACGGGTTATCATCAGGTCTAACAGGTAATTTATGGTAACCGTATCACCGTCTTTCAATAATGGTCTTGGATCGAAAGAAATTTCCCTTGACCTGTCTACGTCATTTGGTGATTTTACGATGTAGGGTGCAGACAAACTGTACTTCCCCTGGCTGACCTGCTTTAAGACCTCCATTGCCACATACATTTTATATACAGATGCAGGATAAATAAAATTATCAAAATTAACCCCGCCTAAAACAGGTTTCCTGCCGGTAAGATCGATCACGGCGAATGAGATTTGTTCCATTCCATCTTCGCCAACATTGTAAGCACTGTCTAAACCAACTTCCCTGGTAATATTTTTTAAGGCGTCATTGAATTTTTTCTGCTGCTGGTAATAAGCGGGAACCGAAACCTGTGCAGTTATAAAATAAGGGCCCAGGCAACCCATTATGATTAGAAGCAGAAGCTTTATAATTTGAAACATAGCATTTTTGTTGGCTGGTATTAAAGCAACGGTAATTTATTTGAAATGTAAGACTTTTTAGGAGGAATTGAAAATGAGCATTGAACATTCCAAAAATGCCTTAAATATTCAATGTTCAATTCTCAACGCTCAATTTTGTACCCACACGCTATGAAACGATTTTGCTATTGGAGGTGATCAATCATTCACCGGCCGGGCTGCATTTTGCAAAAGTGTTTTGCCTGTTAACGAATCATATTGCTTTCCATAAAATTTAATACTATAAATATCCTGTGCGAATTTTTCCTTCTTAAAATAATATGATTTGCCGGTAACGCTATCTTGTTTTATAATAGCTGAATCTTTACCCAGGTAATTAATTAAAACACTTGTCCTGCATTTTGGTGCATTTGATAATAATACCGAGACCTCGTATACCTGTTGCTCCGAATTGACCGGCGTATAAATGCTGAGGGAATCCGTAAAAATGAATGGGGCTATTTTCTCTGCTATTCCGCCGGCTGCATCATATTTGATATAGTTCCTGTGGTCTTTTCCAAAACCGTTAAAGCCATATTGGGAAAGAGAGCCGCTTTCATCAAACCAATACCCATCTCCTACCTGCCTGTCCTTCAACTGGTAGATCCTGCTGGCTATCCGGCCGCTCGCTGTATAGGAGTTAAGAAACCCTTCTATCGAATTTTCAATATAGGGGATCTCCTGTTTAATGGTCCCGTTCTCATAAAATGTTTTGGAAACACCGTTTAACCTGCCCGAATCATCTCTCACTTCTATCCGCTCCGGGTTACCGTTCTCGAAATAATAGAGCATACTGTCAACCGGCACATTATCCTTATTGACCCAACCGGATTTTTTCAGCTTGCCGGAAGGGTAGGTTTCTTTTAAAGGCTGTTTTTCTTTTTTATTACAACTGCATATCATTATGGAACATGCAATAACAAAGAAGCTATACATGGCTATTGTTCTTTTCATCTGTTTGATATATAAAGGAATGAAATTTTATTGAGACCGGCTTTCCCGGCCCGTCATAAGGTTTTCAAAAACCGGGCCGCAATATTCAAGGCCGGTGGGTAAAAAAATATTTCTTCTTTGGCTTTCCAGTTCTTAATTTAACGGCCTAAAAATATTAATATGCAAAGTTTGACCAGGCTCCTTTTTATTTTCATTCTTTTCCTCGCATCATGTAATACCACAACCCCCGACAGGTATTTTGGCCTTGCCGTTTTAAACTCCAATATGCTGGTTGGTTTTGCGGAAGAAGGCCTTTACAGGGACCTCGAATCACCTTCTGTTAAAATGGATGATAAAGGAGCTGCTGTTCCCATGACAAGGGCTGAAATGGTAAAGGACAAGATCACGTTTGTGGATGAAGATGTAGAGGAGATCAACGGGCTAAAAGAAACCGACGATACCAAAGAAATGATACAGGCTTCCAAAGCGCTGTATGCATATGTAGTACCCGTTTATAAAACAGAGTATGTGCAACTGGCAAAGCTATATGATGAAGCTGCCCCGAAAGAAAGCATAGCGTCGGCGACCAAAGCCATAAATGATAAATATTATGCAGGATTTAAAGAACGCTACGATAAGCTTATTGCCATAGGAAAATCATATGCTGCAAAGCATTCCATTAAGGTTAACTGGGCAGAATAAGTGATTTGAAGATTTGGTGATTTGATGATTTGAAGATGAAGCCGCCGCATGGTTCCCCCGGGGTCCAGGCTGGCACCTGTAACTACTGCGAATGAATTACTGACCTGTTTTCTACGCCGAGGATCATGGCTCACGAACCAATTTATTTTTGTTGAATGTTCCGGTTTGTGTGTGGAACCGGGGAGGGGAAAATAAAAACCGCCGCCGGCCGAAGGCCAGCGGCGGTTTAAAAAGAGTGCGATCTTAACGCTTCATCATACTTTAACCGTTACCCTCAGGAAAGTTGCCGGTATGGAAGTGGTATTGCTGTCGGCACTTTTGTTTTGACCTTTAAACAATGCTTCCAGTTCTTCCTGGAGCTGTAAAGCCTTACCATTTTTTTCCGCAGCTTCAAATGCATTCATGGTGGGACCGTAGTAGGTTTTAAATACATTCACAAATGCTGATGGTGAATAAGGAGCGTTGAACGTAAACGTGTCCCTGGCGAATGAAATGTTTTCTTTTGGTACACCTGCCTTTACAAAACGCTCTGTAACCTCATCTTCCTTGCCCCATAACATCGGGCTGATGAAACCTTCAGGCGGCGGAGCTGTATAAGCAGAACTGATCTTTAATATTTGTGCCACCAGTGTAGGGTCTCCCGGGATCCAGTTGCCCATCACTATTCTTCCGCCGGGTTTGGTAACACGTACCATTTCCTTAGCAACATCAAATGGCTTTGGTGCGAACATGGCGCCAAAGATGGTAACAACAAGATCAAAGCTTTTATCTTCCAGGCCGGCAAGATCTGTTGCATCGCCTTCCTGGAAACTGATATTGTTCAGTCCTTCTGCTGCAACCCTTTTGTTTCCTGCTGCAACAAGGTTGCTGGCGATGTCCACGCCCAGAACCGTGGCACCCAGTTTTGCTTCAGGAATTGCCGTGGTGCCATCCCCGCAGCCAAGGTCAAGAATTTTAAGGTCTTTAGTAATGCCTAATGAGGCAACCAATGCTTCTCCGCTTTCACGCATTGTTTTTGCAAGCTGGGTAAAGTCTCCTTTTTCCCAAAGTACTTTGTTCGGATTCATGTCTTTTGTTTTTTTTGTTTTTAATTAATTTAATAATAATGCAAAACTAGGGCCGCTTCTGCAGCATGATGCCCGTGCTTATAAATGCGATACCTAAAATGGATAAATTACTCATCTCTTCCCTGAGGAGTAATTCCTTTGCCTTCTCTATCCTTTGATCAATGCTTTTAAAAATAGTTGCACAGCTTCTGATCTTCCAAGGGGTTCTAGTAAGAAATTAAAAAGGTTAACCGCCAGGGCGAGATAAGTAGCCGGGTGTGTAAGCTTCCGGTATTTCCATGCGCCTAAAAAAAGCATTACTATGATGAGTACAAGCGAAAGATAAATAGGGGGCATGATATTTACGTTTGGCCATTCGCTGCGATGCATATCAAAGTATATGTTTTGTATCCCCCTGCCAAGCGCCGGCATCATGATAATAAAAACTGATGAAATCAGCCACCATGCATGGTCCTCTATTTGTTTCCTGTGAATGATGCTTTTTATCACGGCAAAACCGAAGGCTGTCATCATTACAATTTCTACGGCGGCTACGCCAAAGAAGAACCAGGGCCCCAACGGCCCAAAACTTTCCGGTGCCGCCAATGCTCTTTCTGTTGTTACAATGTCGCGGTGCATCATGCTCAGCGCAGTTAAACAAACGGCCCCGGCTATGAACATGCCGATGATGCCATTGGTCCTGTGCCTGGCCATCTGGCCATGCGTGGCAAACCAGGGTTGAATGATAAGGTAGATGTACCAGGTAGTACCTGTCCAGTAATGTATATGTACAGACCATGCGTTATCAGAAAAGTCGCCCCAATAATCCCTGTAGATACCAAACTGCATTACGGCCATTGGCAGCAGCATCCATAGGTGCAGGCTTTTATACTTATTTAATTTAGGAATCCTGGAATTTTCTGTCATTGATCTTAATTTTATGCAGAATGCAACAGTTAAAGGAACAAAATTTTAGTGGAAAAGTAAACCCTTATTATCATTAGTTTTTCATAACGGTCTAAATGACCAGCGTGGTTTTCCACAGGGTTCTGGGAACAAACAGCCGGAAACTGCCATTCACTTGATCGAGGCTGGTCAAAGACCCCGCCAATGCAAAAATTTAATTCACTAATAATCCCTGTTGAGTCAAATAAGTTGATACACCAATACTGCCTTCCATAACATAATACATTCGCTTATCTGCCCGCTGGGATGATACGATCAGGTCATCGGCTGATGAAGGCAGGGGGCATGTAGCCTGGCATTTGGATAGAAAAGAAATTTATTGAAGGGGTCAATGTCTGAGCCCGCAGGATAATTTGGGATTGAAGTATGAATACCTGGGCCAGTGAGGAGAACACCTGTCCAGCGGCAAAAAAGCCGCCACTCTGTAAGGTTAGGGCTTCACGCCGCCAAAAAATTAAGCCCGGTTAAACCTGTATCATTTACATCTTCCTCTTCTTCAAAAACCCTGATTTTTTTCTTAATTACTTTTTTAACAAGGTAGTGTTCAATGGCGCTGTTGATCGGTTTCAATGAAAAAATGAAGACCATTTTAACAGCCAGTGAAACCCAAAAATTAGTATCTGGCAGAAAGTGAAAAATAAAATGCAGGATGCTGTCTTCAAAAATAAAAAACAGCATCGCGATCAATAAAGTAAATGCCTTCGCTTTCTTTCCCGCCTTTGTGATCGTCAGCTCATCGATCGTATCCTGCAACGCTATATTCTTTTTTTGAATTTCAGTTTTTTGCTTTTTGATAATGATGTTCTCTTTTTTTGTTTGTTCCGCTTCAAAGACCAGCTTCACATTTTTTATTTTCTTCGCATTGTCTTCCTGTCCTGCCTGTTCCTGCAGGCAATGGTATTGCTTATAATGGAACAGGCTCCTGGCCAGGTCATTTTTACAATGATAGATCTCTGAAAGCAGGGAGTGAACCTGGTACATCTTGGGCTTCACTTTTATTTGCTCTGCAAGCGCAAGCCCTTTATTCAGGATGCTGATGGCTTCATCAGGCTGTGATTGTTTTATATTGATCTCCCCCAAACGGATATAGTTGGTGATGGCGCCGCCAATGAATTTATTGGCGAGCCGTGTTTCCACTGCTTTTGTATGTAATATTTCCGACTCATCATAATTTCCGGTCTCAAAATAATAATTACCCATTTCGGTCTCTGCAACCGATACCAGCGATGCTGTTGCAGCTTTACCGGCCGCTTCCATAGCCTCTTCAAACACCATGCGGGCATTTGCATATTTTTTTTGTTTTAAATAGAGTTTGCCCAGCCCGTGTAAGGTATAAACGGTCATGCTACTATCCTGGCATGCTTTTGCCAGCGAGAGTGTATCTTTTAATATGTCTAATGCCTCCTCATCATTGTTAAGTTCCATATAAATGCTCCCGATATGGAACCTGCAGGCCGTTTTATAATGCTGGAACCGGCCCAGTTTATTAAGCTGCCCATAAGCATCCCACAATGATCTTAGGGAAAGGTCAATATTGCCAAGCGTACGGTGGATACTCCCGACCAATACAGTGATCGCAGCCACTGCTGCCGGCTCATTATTTTCCCCGAAGGCTTTTTGTAAAATGGGGGCTTCAGCTAAAACCGTTTCATGTTGCTCAGCAAAAAAGTTATTTGCCAATTGCATGTGTTTTGCATAACAAAAAATGAGCGGCGACTTTGTTTTGCATTTTTCAGCCCATTTATAAAAGCTATCCGAAAAATCCTTTTGCTCTTCTTTAATTAAAACAGGGAACTGTTCCACCATCTCTTCACATAAAATGCCTGCTTCAGCCCCGGGGGCTGCTTTTAATTTCTCAAAAAGTCCGTTCATTGTTTCTAAAGTGGACGAAGACATAACGGTTGTTTATTTTTAAAAATCAGCTTTTAACAAACTGCTGCATGAAATGCGTAAAATCAGCCATTGCCAGGTGCTCCTTTATTTTCCCGTTCTCAATACCATCAATGGATATGCCCGTAAGCCGGATAGAATTGCCCGATGCGGTCATTCCACAAAAATCACCGGTGTGCGTTCCACAGCATGTCCAATGCGTAACCACCCTGTTGCCTTCATTAAATTGTTCCTTTACGGTCAACTTAAGATCGGGGCATGCGGCTAAGAACGCTTTATCAAAATTTAACCATTTTTCCCTGTCAAGGCTGCCGCCCATTGTATGGTTTACCAGGTCATCCGCAATAAAATCATTAAATGACTGCTCCACATCTTTGCGGTTATAGCTTTCATAAAAGCTGCTTGCAATTGCTTTGAGTTCTGAAAAAGGATTCATTTGTTAAGAGTTTATTTTTTTGCCAGGCTGTTCTTATATTTTGTGAATTTTGAAACAGGTTTGGCCGGATCTGATTTAAAAGGAAAGAAATCAAGCACATCATATTTCCATATATTGGTAGGAAATATCACTACGAGGTTGGCTGTTTTTTTACCAATGTTCTTAAATGCATGCGGAACACCTGCCGGGATATTGACGATATACGGGCCCTTCAGTGTAAATGTAGTATCGCCTAAAGCGTACAGTATTTTACCTTCCAGCAAAACATGAGATTCTTCTCCTTCATGCGAATGCATAGGCGGAGCCCCGTTGGGAAAAGTTTCTGTTATACCGATCGTAAGATTGTTATAACCATTCCGCTGGCCTTCCATAACATGTACATATTCTCCCGGGCCCGGATTTATGACAGGCAATTGTTCTACCTGTGCAACATAGTCGGTATAATATTTCATTTCGGGCTTTTTGAAAGGGCCGGGTACTGTCCGCCTTTCCAATACTTTTAGCTGGTGATGTTGCGCATTCAATGCATGCATTACAGAATCCGGGATGATCTTGTTTTCCTTCACCAGGTTAAGTATTGAATAGACCTCTTTTTTGGGATCGGCATATAGCTTACTTATTTCTCCTGCATCACGGTTTGCGCAGGAGCCCAGCAGCGAACCAATAGCAGCGATCACTATTAATAACGAACCTGTTTTCATTGCTCTTTAATTTAGCCGGTGAATGATCAATTTTTATTGCATACTTACTCAGCAGTTTTATAAAACTCGATTTTGGGCATTCCTTCCACGCCTGCACTCATCATTAATTTTTTCTTTGCATCGGAAGTAATAGCTGCTTTTGCTTTGGCCATGTCGATGATGTCAAATACGATCTGCACCATATTCGGGTCCTCAATACCACGTGCCAAAGCAACATCCACCATTCCTTCACTGGCCCTTTGCCCTACACCTTCTGCATCGTATACCTTTACCCAGGCATCAAAATCCTTTACCCTGTGCGTTACGACCACCCATTGCTTTTCTTTTGAATCGGGGTTGAACCTGATGGCATGAAAAAATTCAATTCCGGGTTTTGAGATTACGCCGGCTTTTCCCATCACGTCCTTTAACCTGGGGTCAGCTGCAAAATCTTTTGCTTTTTGTACATCCGAAGCTTTCAGGGCAATAAGAATATTATTGCTGTTGTCAATTCCCCTGCCTACTACCATATCTTCCATCCCGCTGGCTTTACGGGCAGTGGCATCTGCGTCAAATGCGGGTCTCCACTTGTCATAATCCTTTACGGTATGTGATATTACAACCACATCAAAAGGGGTAAAAGAAGGAGCAGGAGTAGGGGTGACGGATACTGTTGAATCCGCTGTTTTTACTGTTTCTTCTTTGTTCCCTTCGGCATTGTTGCAGGAGAAAAGCGCAGTAATGAGGGATAGCGCCAGTATTTTTTTTAAAGTTGTATTGTTCTTCATTTTTAAAAAGTTTAATTACTGTAAACTTACCTGCTGTTTGCAATGAAATAACCCGGGTTGGGACGAACAGGACATAAAATTGTCCGAAGCAAAGGGTTTATTTACCGGGAATGGAAGGGGTAATGCGCAAAGGTCAACAGTCAAATGATAGTAGCAGGTCTGTGGTTTGTGGTCCGTGGTCTGTCGTCAGTCCCCAATTCTGCTCAGGCTACTTTCTCCAGTTTAAAATCAAAGTAAGTATGGGTGCCATTTTTTATCTCTTCTTTCATGGAGCCATTCAGCTGGCGTGTGAGGAGCGATACCAGTTGTCCGCCGAAGCCGGTACCCTGTGTTACACCGGATTTGCCGATGCCATTGTCGGAAACCTCCAGGTGCAGGATACCGCCTGTTTGTCTTTCCAGTTTTATGCGTACAGATCCATTTCGATCATTGGGGAAAGCATATTTAAGCGTGTTGGTCAGCAGTTCATTTACAATTAACCCGAGCGGAACTGCCGTATCAATATCCACATTTAATTTTTCCATGGCCAGTTCAACAGTCACACGCCCTTCGGCGCCAAATGAATCGAGTATGCTCTCGCTGAGGTTTACAAAATAATCCTTCATTTCAATGGTCCCCAGGTTTTCGCCCTGGTATAATTTCTGGTGAACGATACCAATGGAATGTACCCGGTTCTGCCCTTCCAGCATGGCTTCTTTTGTATTGGGATCATCAATTTGTGCTGATTGCAATGCCAATAAACTTGAAACCACTTCGAGATTGTTCTTAACACGGTGATGGATCTCCCTTAATAATAGTTCTTTATCCGTAAGCAACTGGTCGCTGCGTTTTTTTTCTTTTGCAATTTTATTTCGTTGCCGGTACACCACGATGAAAAATAACAGTACTGCCGCCAGCACGCCAATAATGGAGTTGCGGATGTTCCGCTGGTTCTTTAGTTCCTGTTTTGTTACTGCATCTTTTTTTTCCTGTTCTGCTTTTGCAACGGCATCTTTTTTATCTCCTTCATATTGCATCTGTGACATGACCATCTTCCTCAATGTTTCTTTATTGAATACACTGTCTTTGATAATGCTGTATTCTTTGTAATGCGTGTAAGCGTCTTTCCAATTACCGGTGGCACTGTCCAGCAATTGCATACCACTATAGTAATCTTCAAGAGGGGTTTTGGTATCCAGCTTTTTACACAGGGCCATGGAGCTGTCAAAATATTTCCTGGCTATGCTATAGTTAGCAAGCCTTGTGTAAACGATGCCTATTTCTGCATACAGGCTTGCCAGTGTATGGTTACTGTTGCCTGCCCTGAGGTCGTTGGCCGTAATAAGAAAATAATGAAGAGCTTCGGGGTATCTTGCCTGTGCCCGGTATACGTTCCCTATGCCACGATACAAAATGGGAACGACGAGGAAAGCATTTTCCATTTTATCAGCCACGCCAAGGCCTTCTTTATATTTTTTTTCTGCTTCATTTAAATTTCCCATGCCTAAATAAATTTCTCCCATAGAGCTATAAGCATAGGTTTGTACCAGCTTGTCCCCGGCGTCAATACCCAACTGCAGGCTTTGCCTGTAATGCTTCAATGCCTCGGCATTGTTTCCGAGGGTTTGAAAATTGGAAGCAACTGATACTGTAGCGTAAGCCATTCCTTTTTTATCACCTATTTCTTCGGATACCTTCAGGTTAGCATAAGCCGATTTTGAGGCTTCCACGTAATTACCCAGGTTTTCATACAAAGCGGTGAGTATATTATAGGCACGGCTCATATTGGGTTTATCGCCGGTTTCTTCACTTGACTTTAATGCCTTCGACAAATATTTGCCAGCCTCGTCAAATTTAGTAGCGTTCAGGTAGTCCTGGGCTATCTCGATCAGTACATAATTTCTTTCGGGCTTATTGCCTGCGAGGTTATAAAGTTCCAGCGCTTCAAGATGATATTTGAGGGCATCATCGAATTTACCTGTGGCCCAGTAAAGGCGCCCGATCTTATCTTTTATCCTGGCAATGCCGGTCTTGTTACCGACCCTGGCCACAAGCGCCAATGCGGAATCCCGGTATGTCAAACCTGTGCGGGGCTGGTACACACTATAAAGGCCCAGCAGCTCAGCCAGTAAATTCACTTTGTTGCTGTCTTCTTTGGCTTTGCTGAAAACGGTCAGCATAGAATCAATACGCTCCTTATACCTTTGAGAAAAAGTTTGTTGCTGAATAACAACCAGGATGATAAAAATGGAAAGTGTTCTTTTCATAACGTTAATCTCGTTATAATGTCTGGATGCGTTGCAGCAACTGTTCTTTTAACCCTGCGCTCAGTGGTATTGCTTTTTGCGCAATGATCACATGGCCTTCCGCCACTTCATCTATATGGGCAAGGTTGATAATATAAGAACGGTGTATGCGTAAAAAAATGCGTCCCGGTAATTTCTCTTCAATTGTTTTAAGGGTGATGCAAAGCAGGTATTCTTTGTCCCTGGTAAAAATGCGGCAATAGTTCCGGTCTGCTTCTATATATAATATGTCGGCCACAATGATCTTGATCATCTTTTCCCGGTGCCGTACAAATATGCGGTCGCTTAAAATAAAAGGCTGTTCATCGCCGGCATTGTTCACTTCCTGCGGGCCCGTCTCATTTTCCGCCATACGGCTGATGGTAAGCTCTATTGCCCTTTGCAGGTCGAGTTGTTTATAGGGTTTTGAAATAAAGGCATAGGGCCTTGATGCTTTGGCCCGGTTGAAAGTTGCTTCGTCTGCATTCGCGGTAAGATAGATGATGGGGATACTGGCCAGTTTCTGTATCTGCAAAGCCGTTTCTATTCCATCCAGTTTGCCTTTAAGGTTAATGTCCAGCAATACGATATCGGGCTTATTCTCTGCTACATGAATGACCGCTTCTTCACCACGGGGTAAAATGCCGGTTACCTCGTAACCCAGGCTGGTGAGCTGCATGGAGATCTTTGCACCAATGATCATTTCGTCTTCTACCACCAGTATTTTGATCAGCGTTTCCATGCAGGATTATTACTGATTAAAGAAACGACATTTTATTTGAAAAGAAAAGGATTACATTTCGCCGTTCAGGATGCTTTTGTTGATGAGGAAACAGGCTGCGATAGCAAAGCCTGCTATCAGTAAAGTGAAAATGATCATTGCGATAAAGCCTTTACCCGAATCGAAGGCCATTTTGTTAGGATCCTTCGGGTCATAATATAAAGGCAATTCCTGGCCGACGGAATAGGGCATTCCTGCTACGGTAAGTTCTTTCCTGATGTATTGGTTTGTGCCTTCCAAAAAATAATCAATAACGATCCTGCTTAATTTAGATGAGGGTGAACCGGAGATCCCGCGAACGATACCTGTTGTCTTAACGCCATTCTTTTTCAATTTTTGAACTTTCTTCATTTTATACAGCACAATAAAAAAAGGCAAAAAGCCGAAAAGTGGGAGTATGATATAAACAGCGGTCATTTTGGAAAAGATTGTTGAAAAATAATACGGAAAGAAACGAAATTTTATTTAGAACAGGAAACACCGCCACGATTCCCTGGCCGCATACCTGTGCCAGTAGTGGGTTTACTGTGTTACCGTGAAGTTAATTCAGCTTTCGCTATTGTAAAAACCCTGCCAGCGGTTCGTCGTTTTCTTTTCACTAATTATTTTTCCCCAGTTTTGCCATTGCCCGCACCGGAAAGGTCCCAACTCCTTTGAATTTTGGTGGAATTGCGCTAAAAGTAAAACCGTCTTTGGGTAATAAATATAAATTGCAAAGATGTTCAACTATCAATATTTCTGCTCCTAAAAGTGTCGTATGAACAGGTCTTGTCTTCCCCGATGTACTGTCAATGTTATGAGAATCGATCCCAACTAATTTAACACCGCAATCCCTTAAATACCTGGCTGCTCCTTCTGTCAAATAGGGATGATTCTCATAATACTTTTCCGTATTCCAGTTTTTATCCCAACCTGTATGAATTAAAACCGCCCTATTCCTGGTCTCGTGATCTTTTATGTGTTCTTCTGTTACTTCCAGTGTTTCTGAAAACGGAACACTGATTACTATTGCGTCAAGGTCTGTAAAACTTTCCAGGCCGATTTCCGAAAGGTCTTTTCCGTTTTCGAATCTGTGAAAAGGGCAGTCAATGTAAGTTCCCGTATTTGATACCATTTCAATTTTTCCGATTTGAAATTCAGTTCCTTCAGCGTAAAATTTTTTTGAGTCTTCCCTGCTCAAATAGTCGCAAATAACGGGTGCCGGCAAACCTTTGTAAGTTATAAGTCCGTTCTCGATCGTATGGCTCAGGTCAATTAACAGATCTGTCCCGGTTTTTGCATTGTCTGGGTTTCTCTTATGCGTTTCGCTGATTATTTTACTCATTGTCGTTTGATTTTAATTTTTGCTTTCTTTGTTCGGTTTTTAACAGCTCCGTCTATTTTTAAATTCTGTTTGTCAAAGTTAATTTCTTTCACCAATATTCGGAGTTCGCAGGTTGCCCAGGCATGACATATAACGCCCGGGTATTGGCGCAGGTTGCCCCAAACTACAACCGGTTTTTATCAAAAACTAAGAAATCAAAAATCTATACTTATAATCAGAAATAATATTTTTTGGAGGGCTTGTGCATCAGTCACCTATGTTAGCCGGAAGTTTTTAGTTACCTCCCATTTTATAATTGATTATTTTTTCGTCTCCTCCGTTAATTATCTTCAATGTAATATTCTTGTAATCGTCAGTTCGATAATATTTGCCATCTCTTTTGGCCATTTGGTATTGTTTTGCTTTTTTTTCGAAGAAATGCTGATTCTGCATTAAATAGAATTCATTAGGATTTTCAAAAATTGGAGATTTTATAAATATTTGTGTATTCAAGTCAGTATTTGTAACAACATAATGTTTGTATTTTGGAGTGCTGAATATTGTTAATTTTAAATTGTCTTTTTCGCTGTTATTGGAGGAGATAAAATAATGATAACGGGGAGCAGTTGTAACTAAACAAGATTTTAAAGTTCCGCATGCAATGAACAAAATGAAGACTGCTTTTATATTTCTCATTTAAATCAGGATAATTTTCGATTAAATTTCCGCTAGCAATAGTATTCTTGCCGTTGTTGGTGTTATCACCAACAACATCTAACATCTTTTTTACGCTTGTACGTCGTTGGTCATTACTTGTCCCGATTTATCTGGAAGACCAGGGACGGCGGGGAATATTTCTGTCAGGCCCCCAATTACGTCAAACCGCAATGTTGGGCGTTCGTTTTATTTGTCATTGCTTGCGGCTTTCATTATCTCACTTAATGCTGCGTCAGAAATTATATTCATTCCCCAGTCTTTATCAACATAGTTATAACAAGCAATTACAATGTCTTTATCCGGGTCAATGTATAAGGCTTGTCCGCCAAAACCTCCTTTCATCATTACGCCATCACTTGCTAAATCCCACTGATAAGCCCATTTAAATGCTGCAAAAGAATTTGTAATAGGCGGGGCATCAAAAATCTCTTTGATTTGTGCAAAGCTAACCAGGTTTTCTTTTCTTGCCTTAATCTCAGTCTTGGTAAAAAGCATACCGAAACGTGCAAGGTCTCTTAGCGTTGCCGACACGCCGCCATGCGGCCAGGCTATACCTTGGTCTGAAAGGCATACATAAGCATCGGAAGATGCGCCCATCGGGTTCCATATTTTATCCGTTACGAGGTCTGCATATTTTTTACCAGTAATCTTTTCTGCAAGCCAGCCTAACACAAACGTATTTATGTTAGAGTATGCGGCTTGTACACCTGGCAGCGTGTCCTTTTTCATACCAGCAAGAAATTTGTAAACAGATGACGGTGTATTACCAGCTTTAGGTAAAATGCCTAATGCAGATTCAAGCTGGTAATTTTTATGTAACGGATTGGTGAATGGACCAGATTCAAAGTCTATTGAGCGGTTATCCATACCGGAACGCATATTAAGAATATCTCTTACAGAAATGCCCTGCCAGTCTGAACCCTGCAATTCGGGAATGTATTTCTCAATGGATTGGTTGATGTCAATTTTTTTTTCGTTTATTAAACTCGTGATGATAGTTGAAGTGATCACTTTGTTTACAGATTGAAGGGTATGCTTGTCGTCCGGCAGCATTGAAAAATATCTTTCATACACAATAGCGCCTTTTTGAACTACTATGAAACTGGCAATGTGTAATTTTTTCAAATAGTCTTCAAAAGAAAGTGCACCTGTCTTTGACTTTATAATTATACTGTTAAATGATTTTTTAGGGTTATTGGGAAACAGATATGGTTGGCTGGATTTCTGGATAATGCCAACTGGAAAAAATTCCGACATATACCTGAAAGTATATTGAGATAACCTTCCTCCAATATCCCATCTGCTTTTATTTATACTGTCGTGAATAATTTCTGTTTCTTGAGCAGTATATCTTATTTGCTGTGCGTAGGAATGAAACAGCCAAACAGAAAAGGTCGCTGTTAAAATAAATCGTTTAGTAACTTTCATATTCTTAATGTGTTGTTTAAAATGACGCCCAACGATCAGGACCGTCCGCTCCAGTAGTGCAAAACCCCTTATTATCGGCAGTCATACTCATGATAATATTACAAGTTGTCTGTTATCTTCACGCGGTCGGGATTCAGTATACAAGGCGACTCACTTGCTTTTATCCATCAGGCCCAAAACTGCACCCATGACTCCGCCGCCAAGCGCCATCCTTACGGTTTCCCCCACAACATCGAGGATGTTAGCCGCATATCCATTGTGCAGATTCATAATACTCAATAAATTCAGGTTTAAGCTGATTGTAGTAAAAAACATAATTATCGCACCAACCTTCATACCATCGATGAATGTCCGGATTCTCGCCAAATACACAAAAATGTACACAAGCAGAAATGACTGAACTATGTTTTTTAGCATGAGCAGTAGGAAATCCGGCGGCACTTTGCGCAAACCGGTATATTGAATTTCACCGATTTTCGTATATGGCGCGAGCAGGATTCCAAAAATCAAATATCCTAAAAGAAAAATTGTAATCGACCCCACAATGGTCGTCACTAAAACTTTAATATACATTTTTCTTCCCATTATAAATTTTACTTTAAAGTTATTTATAGTCTTTGCAATTGATTAGCCATAGCTATTTATATCTCTTTAAATTTCGAATTTAGTTATTGCCGCTAACATTAGTAGTTACGCTATAATGCGCTGCTAAAAATAGTAAACAATTTTTTTAAATTCCTCTTTTTAAGCAGGTTAATTAAAAAAACGCTACTCTTTATGAATAGTGCAAATACAACTTTATGTACACATTGGCGAAGAGGGCACGAACCGCGGCGAAGGAAATTAATTAATAATATCCCCTTTGTTATTAGCCAATTTTTCGCGCCATTTTTGGAGTTCCCCAGGCGTCTGTCTTACCCAATCTGTTACTTCGCCAACGATCTTCAATGGCACCTGGGTGCGATATGAACGTGTGGGATTGCCCGGGAATTTTTTGTCTGTAACGTTCGGATCATTTTCAAAGCTTCCCATCGGCTCAACGATATAAACACGTTCAGGTCCTTCACCTTTGGCTAACCCGGCAGCAAGTCCCGCCCCATTGACCAGGGCTGTGAAATAAATGTGATTCATTATGAGTTCTTCTTTGTAGTTAGACCTGTTCCCGCTTGTCAGCAGATCGCCAACCTGCAGATCTGCTTTCGTCCCGTGATAAAAGGGACCCTTGTCAGGCTGGTTATCCCTGGACGAAATTGCTAATTCATAATTCTTTTTAGCGTTGCCAGGGTCGCTTAATTCTTCATAGCATTTGGCAATGTTTAAATACAGAGAAGGAAAAGCTGCCTTAACACTGTCGTCATTTATTTTTAATGCAAACTGCAAAGCTGTTTCGAGCCATTTTAATTTGTCAAAAGCATTTTCCTGGTGTCGGGCCACATAATAAGCAGCAGTAAATTTTTCAAAGTCATTTGCCGCTTCGTTCCAGGCCTGAAGAAACAGCCTGCCTGCTTCTCCAGGCATGCCTTCTTCTTCCATGTCCATACCCTTAATACAGAGTTTAATAATATTGTTGCCTGGGTTGAATTCCATTTTCTGATTATTTTGCCTGTTAATTATTGTAATAATCAATTTAGTTGCCGTCCTTAGACTGCTGAATTGTCTCGCAATTCCCGGGCCATGTTGCTGTTATCAGCAACAACATCTAACCACTTCTTTATACTTGTACGTCGTAAGTCATTACTTGTCCCGGTTTATCGGGAAGACCAATGACGGCGGGCAGCTTTCGACAGTAGGGGGTTGCCGTGATCCGAAATTGATTCGCAAACATAAAGCAGCCTTCAGTAAAAAAAAAGCCCGGCTGTCGTTTTTGAATTGTCTGGCCAACTTTGATAACAAATGACCACTTTGATGAAGAGGTTCTTCGGTAAGTGTTCGGTATGTGTTCGGGCGGTGTTCGGAAATCATACCTGATTTGGCTCCAATCCCCGAACACATACCGAACACATCCCGAACAAAGACCCTCGCAGGTAATAACTTCATTGAATGCAAATGCAGTCATTTTTGATCAAATTATTCAAAAACTGCACGGGAATTTTTAAGAACCAGGTTTCTTCGCTAAACTTGTGTACGATCAATTTTAAAATGGCGGTATAGCCAGACACATCCTATAGCTATCGGATCTGGCAGATTTAGAGCGGCACAAGTGACCCTACAGGATCTCGTTCAATTAATTTGGAATTGCGATAGGAACCTTGCGCCAGCGGGGGTAAAAAGTTGAGTACGGATCATTTTTTATTAGTTGTATCCTTAGGTTGCAGCGTTTCCTCAAGCGCATCTTTCCCAAGATCGATCAGGTCGCCGCTTTTATCATCCTCAGTTTTACCGGCTTCGGGGTAACGGGTCCCGTAGGGATCATAAGGAACTGTTTTATCGTCGAATAACTTTTTAGGGGGAGTATAGTGCTGTGGAAAAAGGTTTGGAGTTTTCTCGATTCTTGTCGGGACAAATTCATCAATCGCTTTTACGCTTTGCCTTCCACAACCTTCAAAAACCCCCGATCGCACAGACAAAGTTGCAATAAGTACTAAAGGGACGGCTACTATGGCAACTCCGCCGCCGCCGCTGTTTCCCGGGCTTCCGCCAGGGCCTGTTAAGTTTGACATAACATAAGTTTTGGTCGGTTAAACTGTGGCTCCGGGGTATTGGTAAATGGAATACCATGAAGATAGAAAATAAAATATACAGAGAATACAGTGTTTTCACGGTTATTTTCAGGCATTGGTAGCGGGTTGTGAACTCTTATGTTGTGTAGGGGAACACCAACGACGGCAAAGAATTTTATTTAATTAATTGGAATTGCGGTAGGAACACTTCCGCCAGTAGTGGGAGATGGGAACGAATAGTGCACAAGGAACAAGGAATATCGAACAAGGAACAAGGAATACTGAATTAAGAAGTAATGATCATTTCGTTCCTGGTTCGATATTTCATTTCACTGTTTCAGCAGCCACTCCCTTACAGCGTCCAGTTCTTCCCTGCTGATGATATCGTCTTCGTAGAGGCGGTTGATCCTGGGAATATCTTTTTCCGGGTCGGGTTTCAGGCGTTTGCGGAAACGCTCCGGCACCACGATCTCGCTGGGTATGCCGGGCAGGTTCTCTATCGCAAGGTCAAAAGCAATGTGCATCTCGATGGGCCCACGCTCATTATTGTTGACATACAAAATGCCGGTGACCGTGATATAGCCATGTCCCAGGTTCGAAATACCATAGTCCTTTAACTTGCTTATCAATACCTTGTTATTCTGCAGCGTGCCGGGCATTGTACGGGACTTTATATTAACATACTCGAAGCGCTGTCTTCCACCCGTAGCCCTTCCGAATTGTAATAACTGGCCGGGATAGATCTTATAGCCGCATGATGTATAAAGCGTATCGTTCTCAAATACCGGGTCGATGGATAAATATTTCGTTGACATCGGGATGCGGTATTGTTCGGGAACGATGAGCTCACCAGGCTTTCCCGGCTGAAAATTACCGATCGCTTTGTCGAAGAACATCCTGAGGCTGACCGTTCCTTTGGAACCGTCGCGGTAAGTTATTTTACCGGTAAGTTCAATGGATTCATTGCCGGCAATGCTAAGGTTTGTATTCAATACCTGGGTTATGGTGATGGTATTATTTTCCAGCGAGCGGTACCTGGTGCCATCGCCAAGAGAAATATACCTGAATCCATCATTATTTCTTGCTTTGCCCAGGTGGAGGGATTGCCCGGTATAGATCTTATAGCCGCAGGAGGTGTACAGCGTATCCTTTTCAAACCGGGGTTTGTTTTGTGCAGTCGCCAGAAATGGAAAGCAAAATAGAATGATCAGGTATCGCCGCATTGATTATCAGTTAGTGGTTTTAAAGATCCCCGGGTCAACATCTTTAAATTCATGAGAGCCCCGGCTACTGGTTAAAGGAACGAAATTTTATTTGAAACATAAAACACTTTAGTATGCCGCCGACAGGGCATCAACCGCGGCGATGGATACGCGGCTATTTTATGAATCGAAAGAGGAGCAGTAAAATAATTATTACAATACCTGCAAGGGAAATAATGAATAAATAATCTGCAATTTTTTCAAATCGTTTTTCTGTTGCCTGGTTTTGGGTGCGGATGGAAAGAAATGAAAATAAGCAGGAGACCGTAAGCAACAACGCAATAAACGATGTGAATTCATCAATAATGCTGGATTCCGAAGTGCTGGAAATATGTAAGGAGGTAATAACAAAAAGGCAAAATCCTAAGAGATTTGCCGCCGTGCCTAAAATATGCTGAGATGTATTGTTTGCCATAAAATATAATTACTTCCTTGTTCGATATTCCTTGTTCCTTGTTCAATATTCAGGGAGCTTTCATCTTGCGCCCCGTTCCTTTAAAAAATTCAGCGCTGCTTCATAGCTGCATTTTTTGATCTGCAAACAAAGCAGCTCGTTGTCGTTACCCGGCAGGGGTGGGGCTTTAAAAATTTCACTGTAGCTAAGCGTCGGCATTCCCGGCCGGGGATCCACCTGTTCAAGAACAGCACTATGCGCAAATTGCTTCGCTTTCTTCTCACGCTTGTTTTCCAGGCATCGTATCGCGGACTTTACTTTCTCGTATCGCAGCCAGTATTTATTATATTCCCTTTGCAGCAGGTCATTGTAGGGCATCTTTCCCGGGCTGCCGGGCCCGAGATCCCTTTGCGGGGCCGCCGGTATGATCCCTTCCGTCCCTCCATTGGCGGCGATAAACATTTTGGTTACCAGGAAATGCTTATCATTATTCAGGGCCTTTCTGCCGGATTCCACCATGGCCAGGTGGCTTCGTGAAACTCCGATATGCATTGCGAGTTCAAGCTGGCTCATCCCCAGTTGTGTTCTTAGTTCTTTTATCATAACGCATTTATTTTGAATGGTATGGAAAGGAGACAATTTCCCGGTTTTTGAGATCCTGTCGCCGTTAGGGAGACATTTTTTCATTTTTTGAAAATCTGTCGCCCAAAAAGCGACAAGTTTTCATTTTTTAAAAACCTGTCTCCGGTGGAATACTGGTCTCAGCGCCGGCTCTATTAAGATACGAAATGGGAAAAGCGATTCCAAATAAAAATGCCGTGGCTTATACGCAAATCAGCACGCCCCGGCATGGTTTTCAACCAACCGCAACAAAAAACCCGCAATGATCGCGGGTTTGTTATTTACAGAAGTTAATTGTTATTTTAAAACTTTACGCTGTAAGATCCGTTGGTGATCGTCTTTGTATTAGGCCCTTTACCATCGAGATCCCGGACTATTCCGCTAAATGTTCCTGTTACCCGGTTTGAATCAATAGAAAGAATAGTAAATGTCCAGGGATCTTTTGGAAGAGTTCCGTACGGCGGACCTTTGGCAGGTTTCCACGACATACCATTGTGATATCTTGCATCTACCTGGTAAGGTATAGGACTCGTATTGTACCCACTGCCCGCCATGGTATAGGTGCCGGCTTTTAATGTATCACCTGCATTATAGTGATCAAAGCCGAGACTAAAAAATCCTCCACTACTCATATTGAGGAACCCTGATATATCCAAGGCACCGGGATTAGGATAGTATGCTGTATCATTCACAAGGTATTCTATAAAAACGCCATCAACTGTGGCCCGGATATATTCGTCACCGGGTACGGGTATGCCAATATTAACAGGAACGGTAAAGGCACAGCCTGATGGTCCGTTATACATAAGAAATGTAGTATTGCCTGAATTGACCGGCGTACCGCTTCCACTTAAAACTACTGCCTGGTTGCCCGTCATTGTAAATGTTCCTGTTTTGCTGAATGTCATTCCATTCACCTGGTTAGTAGTTATCGAGTATGGGCCGGCGATAGTTACATTTACCTGGATAGTAACTGTATTGGCTGCTGTTAATGCGGTACTGGTTGTGTAAGTTCCTGCTACCACTGCCCCGGTACACCCGGCTGAGGTACTGCCGCCCAGCGTAAACGCTGCTGTATAAATGACCGGGAACGTACATGTGCCCAGCATGCCATTTATCGTATGCGTAATTGTTCCGCCGGCAACAGGTGTACCGTAACCATTTAATGTTACCTGTTGTGCACCTGTACTTGTAAATGAACCCACCTTACTGAACGTTACTCCATTGGCTGCGGTTGTAATTATAGTGTAAGCACCTATAGCAGTAACATTCACATTTATTGTTGCGGTATTTGCAACTGACATGGCCGTGCCTGCAACATAATTCCCCGTAAGCACTACACCTGAGCAGGGACTTCCCGGTGCGCCCAATGTATATATGGCTGTAAGAACTGTTGAACCTGAATTGACGGTAACATCAATTGAGCACACACTTGAATCATATGTCATCATGAAGGTATTCACGCCCGTGTTTACCGGTCTGCCACTTGCGAATACACGCACATTATTTAAACCCGTAACAGTGAAATCCCCCTCTCCGTAAAAGGAATAACCATTGACGGTATCGGATTTTACCACATAAGGTCCCGCCTCGGTAACATTTACCTGGAGGTCAATATAATGAGTGGCATTTAACAAGGAATCTTCTGTGTAAATACCTGCGACTGAAGATGGCAGGCAGGAGCCGGACAGGCTTTCCTTTAAAGTTCCCCGGGACAGCATGCTCGATCCATCGATCTCTTTCTGGCATGATAGAAAAAGGAGCGCTGCTAAAGCAACAGTTAATAGGCTCGTCAGTTTCATTTTATAGGATATTAATATGTTTTGGTATAAGACTTATATATTTAACGGATTTCCGTTACGATTATTGCTGAGCCCGGATCAACTGCTGCCATAGCAGGACTCTAGTAATCAATGCGTTAGATAAACAACGTTTTGATGAAAGGGTTTACCCATGGGGGCACAAAATTCGGGAACTGGCGCAGATATGCAGCATAGCCTTGTGTAAGGGGTATCTGTGCCATGCCAGTTCACAGTATCAAGGGATCGAGTTGGATAATTTCCAGTAACCCCTTGCCACCGTTATAATCTGCTGCACTGCTATACAACCATTCCTCTGCTTTGGTTACAAAGCCCGCTTCTAAAGGGTTATCGTGCAGGTAGTCTAATTTTTGATGTGCTATCTGCCCTGTTGTCAATTCAATGGGATGACTTTCTGCCTGCCATAATTGGAATTTGTTATTGCACTTTTTACCTGCTCTTTCCATCATCCACAGTAGCCATTCTTTCCTGCTTTCTTTGTTGTTCTTAATTATATACTGGTGTAACATTTCAGAGCTATGGCGTTTCAGGTCCCTCATTATGTTAGAAAGATGGTTGCCCCTGGTACCCACTATTAAATGGATATGGCTGGTCATCATACACCAGGCGTAAACCTCAAGATCCTTGTGTTGCTGGCAAAATTTGATACTGTTAATGACAATGTCTTTGTATTCATTTCTTATGAACAGGTCTATCCAATTAACCACGGTAAAAGTTACAAAATGGAGTTTATCACAATCCGTGAATTTATATTTCCTGCTCATTTTTGAAATTACAAAGGAGAAAAGCTGTAGTTGTGTTGTTTTAAACCTGCAATTCGGGATTTTGCACATACTTTGGTCTAGCGCAGATATGCAGCATGGCTTGGTGCAAGGGGTATCTGTGTCTTGCCGTCTTTGAAGTAATGGGCACAGATACGCAACGCTGCAATGCTCGGGCCGCATATCTGCGCCAGTGCTAAAAATATACCTGCGCCAGTAGGTGTATGCTGTTGGTGAATTGGGTACCAACCGTGGCGAAGGGGAGTTCATCATTATTTTGTTACAAAATCGGCAAGTTTTTGAATTGAAAATGAAGTTCCCAAATACGACGTGATTATAGGATTCTCGTTAGGTAGATAACCTCTAACTTCACCACCTATATTCAATCGTAAACCACCTAGCTTGGCTAATAAGTCAAATTGAACTAAATAGAAATATGGGGAAGGTGTTATTTGCTCATCTGCTTTAGTAATCACTTGTGACGTATATCCTCTTGAACCGAATCCAAAACAAGGATTTACTTTCATATCTATGATATCCTTCCATAGAAATTGTATTGGCATGCAGACACCAAAATACCCATCATAAAATGTTTGAATATTGTTTAAAGGGATAGGTAAAATGTTTCTAGGGAGTTGCCTTGCCAGGAAATTCCTCGACATACTACCAATTGTATCAAATGTGTATGATTTAGTTATATTTCTTCTAATTACCTCAATATGCGCTCCAATATGAATATTGGTAATAAATTTGCCGTCCCCACTTTCAAATCTACTCCATTGATATAAGGGGGCAATGTACAGTCCCCAATTATTGAATTCTGTTTTTGTCTTTGTTTTTGTGGTATCATATCTCACTGTTGCTGAGTCGGCGAAATAATTTGTTATTCTACCGTAAACTAATTCAGGCTCATTATCAATTCTAGGATTGCCAAAATTTGATAAAGATTTTGCATGATAGAGTCCTCCTGCTAATCCAAATCTTGGCGTCCTATTACTTTTGTTTTTATCAAATCTAAAATCTGTAATGGAAGGTAAAAAAATCCTTGCTCCACCGTACCAATCTGATAATGTAACTTTACTATCGATAAAGTCAAAATTTGTGCCTATAAATAATTCCGCACGCTTTCCATCGTTCCAGTCTGTGTAATCTTTTTCTGTAATTCCCTTAAAAGGATAAGTATTCTTTATGAATAAAGTATCCTTTACTTGTTTTGTTTCGCCATTATGAGTCCAGTTAGCAGTTAGTAAAACGTATTTATCTTCATCACCCCACACATCAGTAGAAATGCCAATCTTGATGCTATTTTTTGCAGCCAAAGGATTTATATTAGGGGTATTTACAGTAATTTTTGAAGCTGGGTAGGTGGATTCGGCGCTTTTCTGTACAGTAACACTAATAGTCACCCCTGCTGGAATATTTTCAGCTAACAATTCAACCGTAAATTCTTCAGTCTTTTCTTCACCTTTTTTATATGGTTCGTCGACTCTTAAACTACTTTTGTTGAATTTTACATCTTGAGAAAATGTAAGATTTGTTAACGCTAATAAAAGAATGGTTGAAATTATAAATTTCATAATTGGGTATTTAAGGTTAGGGCAATAAAGGTTGGAATTGTTACTTTTAAAAAAAATGGTGATTTCACCCTTTTTTATGCGTGGTAAACCGGCAAAAGCTAACCTGGGGGTTGCGTTTTAAATAAGAATGGCACAGTACGCACCGCTGCAATGCCCGGCTGCATATCTGCGCCAGTTCTAAAGTAAAATGCTGTAGTAAGTTTGTCCGGCCCAGCTCGCGACAAACACACGTTGGCTGTAATTTTATACTAAAAGTTTTTTCTTAATTGTCATAATTAACTCCCGATATGAGGTTTTTACTTTTTCGCCAGATTCAAAAAGCTCATCCTGAATTTTTAATACCCTAGCATCAGCATCACCCCAAGTCTCGGTTGAAAATGGTTCTTTAATGATTGAGTATACTTTGCTTTGTTCATACTCAAACCTAAATTCTTCGGTAACTTCCTTACCTTCTTGTTCAATATCATACGGCGTGGGCCCATAATATTTTCTATCATCAAAAAATTTAGTTGCGCAGAGTGTATCAAACTTTTCCAAGTTTAACAAAAAACTCTTCATAACTGTATCAATCTCAAGGTCGATGAATGCATTAATAGCTTGTTTGTAAAAATCACTGAGTTTACGCCAAATTTTGTAATAATACTTAGTTGTAAAGAGGCTGTCAACTGCTGTAGAAATGCTTTCAAACAAAATTTCTTGAGTACATATATCTAAAAATGTGTAGTAAATCTCTAGATCATGAGATTTAAAGCCATGTTTATTATGGCGTTTTACTATTTCTTCATAATCATTAATAATTGAGGAAATAGCTGATTTAAGAGTAGAAGACAGGCTTTTGAGATCTTTGTTATTACTATCATAGGACGTTATTCTATGCCCCCGAATATCAAATGGTAGTGATTCAATTGTCGAATGCTTCAAATTATTGACACAAATAATTCTTTCCCAGCCAAGTAGTTTTATTGCATAACCCAATTCAATTAAAACATTAGGATTCGGAGTACGCCTTACTCCAAATAGCCTACTTATTTTAGGCGTTATGATAGTAACATCACCGATAAAAATATCACAGGTGCTAATTTTTTCTAAAATTGTGTCAGCTATCAATGGACTACCGCTAATGCCCTTAGTATCTCTGTCAAGATTAATCTGTAAATCAATTGTCGCTTTATTTTCTTTTACAATTTCTTTAAGTGCTTTTTCTATACAATTACTAATAAAAGATCTATTTGCGTTGTTACTAAGATCAGACTGCCAAGAGTAGAAAAGAGTAAAATTCTTTTTCATAAATGATTCATCAAAAAATTACAACCAACGTTCGAGGCTTTGTGCAGTTTGGGAATTAACCAACCATCCACCCGCAACTGAAGCTAAATTTATAACTAAAAGCCAAAGTTAAGAACTAATGCCCGGCAGAATTCAGTCTGCCGAATATGAAAACTGGAAAATGCACTGCCGATGATTGCTATAAAGTTAAGCCCCAATTGCACAAAATTTACTGTTGTGCGTTGTTAATTTAATCGTCAATTGTAATCCAGCGAATAATGGTCTAAAAAAACTCGCATTCAGTTATACTTGGATAGATAGGCTTTTTGTTTGTACCATTAGATATTAATGATTTTTTAGTTTTTTTTATTCGCAAAAATCTTGTTTTTTTTCCAGGTTTTATATCACCTTTTTTGATTTTGAAGTGATAAATATCCGATGATCCAATTTTTTGCGCAAATCCGAAATGACCAAAACTTTTGGTGATTATGGCGATATTATTGAAGTAGGGAAGTAAATTTAATTTATTAATCCATTTTAAAACACTTGATGTTTTAAGTTGTGAGTTATTCATATTTAGAATAGCTTCAACAATTTCATTTTTTTGCCCCGCAGTTAAAAATGAATATACTTCACTAATATATTTAAATGATTCACCCGATAGTGGTATTTGCAAACAATTATTAAAACCTTGTATTAATACCTCTTTTGAAATTAGTAATGGGTACTTAATATAATATTCTAAAATTGTAGTTGTTTTTTTATTCAGAGCCATATCTTGCGCAACGCTTAGAATAAATTGTTCTTGACTAACCCCATTGATATGAGGTGGCGAGATTGTTTCAATGTACAATAGTAACAAACGGTAATATTTTTTTTCCTTTAGTTTCGGGAGAAGAATATTAACTACTTGGGAAATATCAATAATTTTTGGCAGCGATTTAATAATCTTATGTATTCTGTAAAGATCTGCCCCCATGTTAGATTTTGAGACTTCAATTTGAAGCTTAACTTTTATGTTTTCAAATACAATTTGTTCTGGCTTTATCTGTGCCAAAAGCATGCATGCTTGAGTAAATATTCTTGACCTGATTTCTGAATTATTTATTACGTATAGTGTCCTTTGTTTTACTACGTCTGCAGCATTATTTGATATCCCAAGTTCTTTGATTAGAAATAAATCCTCATATTCAAGTTCATTTGACATTAGCAATATTTGTGCATTGGAAACTGCAGGACTATTAATAAAGGAAGACGTGTTTGGTTTGCCAGTAAATACTTTAAGACATTGCCTAATTCTGTTTTTTCCAGTTAAGCCAAAATCTAACAATTTAGTGGCTATGATTTCTGGCCTTTGACATCTATTTAAAGCTATTGTAAAGGAGTACCTTTTTTCTGCAAGATGTTTTACTACGAGGCGAAATGAATCGGGAGTGGAGAGTTCGAGCAAAGCAGTAATAGTCTCATGTTCCACATCTTCTTCGTTTTGCAATCTTGAACTACATTCGTCTAAAATATTATCCATTATTGTAGCAGAAACTTTGGACCCGGCAGAAATACACCTCGCAGACAAAATAATATTAAGCTTGTATATTTGGGAAATTAGTATATCGGGGTTTGAGACAATACAAGCCATCATAATTATAGATTCTCCCCATTCTGAATTTTTGGAGAGGTCAATAACAATAGTGGGTTGAACTGGAAAGATTTCTTTTAATTTTAATGAGGCAAAGTATTCCAAAACGAGTTCATGAAAGAAGCTAATTTGTTTATTTTCATTAATAATTAATAAGCGGTTATCTAAAAGTTGCGTAAGTAATTTGATTGGGCTTACGTTTTCATTCCATTTTCTAATCGTCTCAGAGAACGAACCTAACATTTCATCTTGATCAATTGCTCTATACGATTTGTCTTTCATTTTGTAGGCAACATCGGATAGAGCTTTTTCTTTAATTATTTCGTCAATTTGTAATATTTTTTCTTTTTCCCTGACAAATATTTCATTAATAAATTTTTGGAATAAAAGTCCAAAATTTGACTGAATTTGTTCCTTAACTCCAACTTGAATTAACATTTTTAGCAGCATTGGATTTCTAGCAAAGTCCATAATCAACTCATCGGCTTGTAAGATTTGATTAAAAATCCTTTGAGATTTGTTTGAATCCTTAATATACTTCTTTATATAATTTTCAATTTGATCTATTGTTAGAGGAAGAAGTTCATATACTTTAAAATCTAAAATCTTTGAAAATCCGTACCTTCTTGAACTAATAATTGTAGACATATCTTCATACTCCAATCGCAATGCTTTTACGTCTTTTTGAATACTAATTTGGATTTCATGGGGTAGTTCATTTATCCCATCGATCAAAAATTTTAGATTGTCATTTAGCAGCAGATTGCTAATTATATTTTTACTAATTTTGGTTGTGTTAGAAACAAACTCTAAAAGTGTAGTTGCTGAGTTGAATAACCTTGCTTCAATTATTACTGGAATTCTTTCTGAATTAATATAGCCGGATGCTAGTATTTTCTTTGTTTCATAATATAAATAGGCTTGTAAAGAGGTCGTTTTTCCTGAACCAGGTTCACCAATGAGCCATAGGCAAGAGTTAGTTTCTAAAGTAGTTAAAACAGGCTCCTTTACTATTTCTACAGAATCGCTTTCATTTTCAATTTTTTCTACAACATCTAGTTCAGTCCAATCAATATCATCGACAAGGCGGTATTCTCCTGAATCAATATTAATAAATAAATTATTTTGTTTTTCATAAGTGACTTTTGAGGCTTCTAGGAAAGTAAATATGGAGTCGATATAAGGACGGATTATTACTAAATTCTCTTGAAGTGCAAAATAGTATGCAGAGATGCAGTCCCGGAAATGCTTAAAAACATCTACAAGTGATCTGCTAGGAGTTGTATGGACTTCATTTCTTAGTTTTCTGACATTTTCATATATATTATCTTCAATTGTAGTTAACGAGTATGAAAAAGTAACTATTGGTGCATAAATTTGAGGGACTGAATTATTTGTTGGACTAACTTTTGCAACCTTTCCAAGTAAAAGATTGCCCATTGTAGTAGAGATTAACCCTAAATAATTGACAGAATCGCCGTAAAATTTTACCGGTTCATTCTTCGAATATTTTAACTCTGCAATAATTTTTAAGTATGATTCAAATGCTGTTGCAAGATTTTCAATACCAATATTTAGTCTCTCAACTTCAATTATATCATTAGAAAATAATGAAATAGCGTTTAATATTTTATTGCCCGTTTCTTCTAATTCCTTTTCTTGACTTTTATATTGCAACAAAAGGAGAAAAGTATCTATTAGTTCATTTAAATTTAAAAAATTAAATGTTTGTAATGTATTTCCCGGATTAACAGCAAAAGAAGTTTCCTTAATTAGAAAGCTTTTTATTTTTTCGAAATCATACATATTTATGTCTATTTTTAGAATAGCATAGTCTTAATTATACTCCTTTACGCACTTTATTTTTCTATAAACTTTCTAGTGATGGTTTTAAAAAAAGCTTCGAATTAAACAAAGCTTGCAGAAATACCGCACAACACACTCTTATGCTAAAAATATGCGACAATACATATTTGTTTAATTTATTGTCGCAGCCAACTTTTAATCAATCCTCCTCTCATACCCCGGCGTCTTCGGCGGAGTATACCCCTTATTCTTCAACGCCTGCCTTCGCTACACACATTCGCTTAAGCTACGGCGGTTAAAAAAAGCTATGGCAGGCAAACGATTTTCATTCTTAATTGATTCTTTTTTCGTAACCAGGTTGTTTAGGTGCTGTGTAAGCTTTGTTTTTTAATGCATTTTTTATCTCAACTATCGCACGCTCCAACTGCGGGTCAGTTCCTCTTGCCATTGCACCAAGGTCCTCATCAACCAAAATATCAGGGTCAACACCATGGCCTTCCTTAAACCATGATCCGTCGGGGTGGTACATGCGGAAGGTTGGTGCGGTTATGTTTCCGCCATCCATTAATAAAGGCATGCCGCTGATACCAATGAGCCCGCCCCAGGTTCTTCCGCCGATCAACGGGCCAAGGCCTTTCTTTTTAAAATAATCAGGAAAGGCATCACCGCCGGAACCGCTCCAGCCGTTTATCAGCATCACCTTAGGGCCAAAATGCGCAAAGGGCGGCCAGGGCCATGCGGCGCCGTCGCGTGTTGCCCAGTAGGCGAGGGGCGTACGGTTGAGCATTTCAATAAAGCGGTCGGGTATTTGTCCGCCGCTGTTAAAGCGCTCGTCAATGATCAATGCTTTTTTATCCCACTGCGCATTGAACTGGCGGGTAAGGTCTTCCTGCCCGTCGATGCCGGTGCTGGGTACATAAATATAACCCACGTCGCCGTTCGTTGCTTCTGCAACTCTTTTACGGTTGTCTTCTATCCAAGACAAATAACGTAACTGGTATTCGCTGTTCATGGTTTGCACAACAGCGGTCTTTGCGCCGGTAAAAGATGGAGAAGAATTATAAGTAAGCTCTACCGTTTTTCTATCCAGTCCCTGGAAAAAAGCATAGGGTTCCTGCTCGGTGGTAATGGGCGTTCCGTTAACCGCAAGAATATAACTGCCTTCTTTTATGTCGATGCCCGGTTCATCTAATGAAGAACGTACCACCGCATCCCATGGAGCGCCGCGGATGATGGTCTTTACTTTATAATATTTTCCGGCTGCTTCCCAGTCGATGCCGAGATAGCCTACGCCTTTTGCATTCGTTCTTTCCATATCGCCACCGCCATGGTAGGTATGCGATGCATTCAGCTCGCCGATCATTTCACCAATGATGAAGTCCACTTCCTCACGGGTAATGGCGCCTTCTATCATTTTTGCATAGCGTTCTTTCACAGTGTTCCAGTTAACGCCGTGCATTCCCGGGTCATAAAAATAATCACGCTCCATACGCCATGCATCGTTGAAGAGTTGTTTCCATTCGGCCACGGGCTCCACCATCATTTCCATTTCATTGAGACGGAGCAGCTTTTCAAATTTCTGGTTCTCTTCGGGCTTTACAACCGTGTAGGTGCCGCCTCTTTGTACCAATAGCTTATTGGTATTTGCACAGAGCCAGTAGTTGTCGATATTATCCGAGATATTTTTTTCTTCCCGCTTATCTATATCATAATATTTCAACCCGGCACGCACATCCTGCGGGCTGCCGAGGTTTGGAAATTTCTGGTAGAGTATCTTCCCTTTTACCGCAGCAAGGTTACCATAGTTGGCAGCAGGCAGCGGCAGTATCACCATTCTTCTTTGTATGCCATCGAAGTCGATATCAATTGCTGTGGAAGGAGGTTTTTTTGCAACGGTATCTTTCTTTGTTTCCGCCGGAAGCGCATCTGCTTTAAAAGCAACCGTATCATTTTTTGGATATAATAAAGAAGCAACATTCTTTCTTAAAGAGATAACAGCAAGCTGGGTTGAGTTGCCATATATAAATGAATTATCGATATCGCTGTAATAAGGCAGGAAAGCCTGGTTAGTGGTAACGTATAAATATTTTCCTTCGGTATCAAATACGGCATTGCTGCAATTATAATAACCATCCGTTACCTGGTGCGTTTTTTTGCTGTCGGCGTCGAAAATATATGCGGCGGCGTGGTAATTGTCAAGGTCACGGTTATAAGCAAACCAGCGGCTGTCGGGCGACCAGGACCCGCTAAATCCTTCGCAGCCGCCATGCATGAAGCGCAGCGCCTGGTCAATATCGGTGGTGGTGCCGCTTGCAACGTCAACCATTTTTATTTTCATGGCCTGGTCAATAAAAACAATTTTTTTACTGTTGGGGCTCCAGAATAAATTATAGCGAAAGCCGGGGCCATAGTTGGTAACCTTTCTCGGAGTTTCATCCTTACCGGCCTTTGAGAGGTACAAATTGTATTCACCGGATTCATCGCTCCAGTAAGCAATGCTGTTGCCATCGGGCGACCATGCGGGGTAGCGCTCGTTTGCAGCCGTGGTATGCGTAATATTTTTTACAAAGCCGTTTTCGGCGGGTAAAGAAAATATTTCTCCCCTTGCTTCCATCAATGCACGGTTACCATCGGGACTGATATTGGCGTGCTGTATATACCTGTCTGCAGTAACTGATCTTGGCTTTAGGGCGGCCCTATCGGTTACGAGGTTCACACGAATTGTTTTTTCTTTTTGCGTTGCGAAGTTGAACAGCATTAATTTTCCGCCCTGCTCAAATACAATGTCATCAGGGCCGGCAGAAGGAAAATGAATATCGTAGTCTTTGAAATTGGTAAGCTGCTCGTATTTTTTTGTGCTTACAGAATAGCGCCAGAGGTTCATTCGAAGTTCAGACCCGCGATCGGATAAGAAATAAATATGATCGCCGTGCCACATGGGAAATTCGCTGCCCGCCATTTCGCCCGCAGAAATATTTTGAGAAGTATTGTTTGCAAAATTGAAGAGATGAATGGTTGCTTTCCATCCGCCACGGTATCTTTTCCAGTTGCGGAATGCCTGCGAAACAAAAACAACGGCCATCTGTTTTCCGTCGGGAGAATAAGAACCAAACTCCGCATAGGCGAATGGTAATTTTTCAGCCGGGCCGCCTGTTGCCGCAACGGTATAGAACTGGTTGAACCTGTTCCTGCCGCTTTCACGGCCCGATGCAAATACCACACGTTTGCCATCGGGTGTCCAGTCAACAACACGGTCTCCAAAACCATGCGATGTCAGCCTTACAGGCACGGCGCCATTTACTGCAATGGCATAGGCGTCCTGGTTGCCGTCGTAATTACCGGTGAATGCTATTGATCTTCCGTCGGGTGAAAATTTGGGAAAGCTTTCCACGCCTGCGGGTGAACTTAGCTTTTCGGCATTGCCGCCTTCCCTGGGCATTACCCAGATATCGTTGCCATAGGTAAACACGACCTGTGTTTTGGAAACATCGGGAAAACGGAACAGCCCGGCGTCGATCTGTGCGGTTGAGCTTAAGCAATAGAGGACAGCGATGCAGGGGAGGAGAAGTGTTTTCTTCATAAAAAGGGGTTTAATATAAATATGGGTGTTGGGTGGAGTTAGCTACAGTAAGATAAATAATTATTGGATATTTTAAGAATTAAGAGGACCCCGGTTGAAAATTGAACATTGAAAATTGAGAATTGAGTATTTTGAATGTTCAATGTTCAACGCTCAATGATCAATATTCAATTGCTCCGTTCCTGTAAATTGGGTTTATACTTCGGTGAAATGTACTATCTTAACTTAACTAAAACTTGCTATATGATAAAACTAATACTCCCCTTGCTATTTGTTTGCCTTTGTATTTCCTGTAATAATGCCGCTGACCAGCCCGCTGCCCGTACCGAAGTAAAGCAGTACACGGCTGAGCAGCTGTACAATAACAAAGCTATTAACGGCGCTGCCTTTAATGACGATGAAACAAAGATACTTACGGGTGCAAACACCACCGGCATCTTCAACCTCTACGAACTTACCATTGCCGATACGTCTATGAAGGCATTGACGGGTTCAGCAAAAGAATCTTTTTATCCTGTTGATTACCTGCCCGGCACCAATAAATATTTGTACAGTGCCGACCAGGGCGGTAATGAGAATACACATATTTATTTGCAGTCACCGGGTGACAGCGCTGCAAAAGATATTACCCCATGGATGGGAAGCGCTAATAATATGGCGGGCTGGAGCGTGGATAAAAAATCAATGTACATAAGCAGTAACCAGCGCAACCCAAAATATTTTGACATTTGGAAAGCAGCTACGGCCGACTGGAAATTTTCTCTCCTGTATCAAAATGATTCGGGCTATGACGTAAATGATATCAGCAAATCAGAAAGATACCTGACGCTGAGCTGGGCCATTACAACAGATAAGAATGAACTTTATCTCTATGACCGTACTACAAAGACCATGAAGCGTCTCAGCAATGACAATGAAGCTACCTGGTTCTCCAGCGGCTTTGAAAAGAATGACAACATCTTATATTATGTTACCAATGACGGGAACGAATTTGCCTACCTCGTTAAATATGATATTGCAACAGGCAAAGCAGATAAAATGTATGGCACCAACTGGGATGTTATGGGCATGAACCTTAGCGAGAATGAAAAATACCATACCATTTTCATCAACGAGGATGGTAAGAATAAAGTATTGTTATTTGATCATGCTACCAATAAGCAGATCGATTTCCCGGAGATAAAAGATGGCGACGTAAAAGGTGTGATCATCTCTCCATCGGAAAAAAATATGCTGCTTACTGTTGGCAGCAGCCGTAGCCCCAATAATTTATACAGCTATAATTTTGAAACAAAAACATTAAAGCAACTTACACAAACACTGAATAAAGAAGTGGATGTAAATGACCTGGTAAGCGCCGAAGTGATACGCTTTAAATCATTTGACGGGAAAGAGATCCCTGCTATTTATTATAAGCCACTAACTGCTTCAAAAGATAAAAAAGTGCCTGCGATACTTTGGATACATGGTGGCCCGGGGGGCCAGTCGAGGATCGGTTTCTCCAATGCCATCCAGCATTTGGTAAATCATGGCTATGCGGTGCTGGCGGTCAATAACCGTGGCAGCAGCGGCTATGGTAAAACTTTTTACAAGATGGACAATAAGGACCACAGCAATGGCGACCTGAAGGATTGTGTGTGGGGTAAAAAATGGCTGCAGCAACAGGATTATATTGATACTTCAAAAATTGGAATTGAAGGCGGAAGCTATGGCGGCTGCATGGTATTGGGTGCACTTGCTTTTCATCCCGATGAATTTAAAGTAGGGGTTGACCTGTTTGGCGTAGCCAACTGGCCGCGTACATTAAAAAATATTCCGCCTTACTGGGAATCATTTAAAAAAGCGCTGTACGAGGAGATGGGCGATCCTTATACTGCGGATTCCGTAAGGCTGAAAAATATTTCGCCCTTATACAATTATCAAAAAATAAATAAGCCACTGATCGTTTTCCAGGGAATGAATGATGTAAGGGTGCTGCCGGTAGAAAGCGAAGAGATCGTTGCGGGTGTAAAAAAGAATAATGTGCCGGTAGAATACATTACTTATCCTGACGAAGGGCATGGGTTTGCAAAAAAAGAAAATCAGGTAACGACGGCTAATAAAACGCTGGAGTTCTTAGATAAATATTTGAAGGGGGATGGGTTTGTACCGAATAAAAAGCAATAGATAATTTGAAGATTTGGTGATTTGATGTCCCGATAGCTATCGGGATGGTGATGAAAGCACCGCATAGAAACTTCTCCGTGCTCTTCGTGTAATTTTTTCTTTGTGTCTTTGTGGTAAAAAATAAAACATTAATCACAAAGACACAAAGATCTTTCACAAAGCACACAAAAGACCTAAGCGAGCCTGCTGCTGTAATCGCACAGGGAGAAATTAACAATCAGCTCACACCCGGCGCCGGGCTTTGAATCAATGATGACCATGCCGTTATTTACACCGGCCCTGCTGATGATATTCCTTAAGCCAACGCCATTTCTTTTTAGTGCAGTATTAAATCCCTGGCCGTCATCCTTTATACTTACCCGTATCATTTCATCTTCTTTCTTTACACTTATTATAACAGTGGCAGCGCAGGCGTGCTTTATAACATTATTCAACTGTTCCTGTATGATGCGGAAGATGGTGAGCTTTAGTTTATTGCTGAGTTCATCCTCATCTGTATTATTCGAGTCGATGGAGATGGCCAGCTCATCGACCTGTTTCATATTTTCAGCCAGCTCAAGCAGGGCCTGGAATAAACCGATCTCTCCCAAAGAAGGTGGCAGCAATGATTTGGAAAGTGTCCTGATCTCAGTCATCGCTTTTTCTACCAGCAATTTACTTTCAATGACCAGGTCTTTACGTGGCTGTTCGCCTTTCAGTGCGCATTCAATATATAATTTGGTGGATGCCAATATCTGGTTGATATTATCGTGCAGCTCTTCGCCCAATCCCGTACGTTCTTTTTCCTGTCCCGATATTACAGCTTCAGTTATCTGTTGCTGCCTGATCTCTCTTTCTTCATTGAGGCTGTTCTCCAGCTGGATCCTGTCTGTTACATTATTTGCAATTGCCAATAATGCTTTCTTCCCGTTAAAGGTCATATTGTGTGAAGAGACCTCCATGAAAATGACCTGGCCGCTCTTATTGATATACTTCCAGGTATTTGTTTTTTTATAAGCCTTGTTCTGCCCCACGTTCTTCAGCGTTTCCAGGAATTTTGGATGTTCGCTTTCCGGCCTTAGATCCAACACCGTCAATTTCAGGAACTCTTCCTTTGAATAACCATATAGTTCCACCGATGACTGGTTTACTTCCATGATCTCAAGGGTATCTATATCCCATATAAATATGCAGGAAGGATTATTATTGAAGAGGTTCCTGTACTTTTCTTCAGATGCAAGCAGCAGGTTCTCTGCTTTTTTTTGTTCCGTGATATTCCTTTGTGTTCCCCAGATCCGCTTGATATGATCTCCCTCGATAATTCCAACCATACTGTTCACGAATATTACGGGGTTGCCTTCTTTGTCCTTTTCAAAACTAAGTTCTTCTTCTACCTTAAAACCATTCTTAAAAAACTTTAGCAGGAAATCTATATTCAAAGTATTCTCCCTGGGGAGGAGAACATGTAGTGGTGTACCTATAATGTCTTCAGCTTTTTCAAAGCCATACATTTTTGCAAACTTATCATTGCATTCTGCCATCGAGGCATTTTTATAGCAGTATTCGAGCAATTCTTCCACCGGCATAGCTATGGGAACAGCTTCCTGTAATTCAATGCGCCAGATGCCTTCGGTACTTTGTTGTACGAACATTTTATACCGTTGCTCACTTTCTTCAATGGCGAGTGCCGTGTTCTTTCTTTCCGTGATATCCTCAGCAGCGCCGATCATACGGATCGCTTTTCCTTCATCATTACGGATGATATATCCTTTGTCACTGATGTAGGCATACGTGCCATCTTCTTTCCTGAAACGGTATTCAAAACTAAAAGAAGTTTCTTCCTTTGAATTTATATAATGATCAATTTGCCGGTTGATCTTTTCTTTATCAAGGGGGTGTAAATAATCAGCCCAGGATTTAATATTTTTTATTGATTCATTATTATGATGCCCATACACAGCAGCAAGGCTGCTCCCGCTTCGGTAGATCTCACCGGTAAGCAGGTCCCAGTCCCAAACCAGGTCATTGGTAGCTTTTACAACAAGGTTGTACCGCTCATTGCTCAGCCGCATGGCAGCTTCCGCTTTTTTGCGTACGCTTATATCCGAAATCATTGAGCTGGTGCGCATTTCGCCGTTGATATCCGTAAAAAATGATGAAGATATTTCTACCGGGAATCGTTCCCCGTTCTTTTTTATGCCCGTAGCTTCGGTTATTGCAAACCCTATATTTTCCCGTTCCTGTAGTGCCTGTAATAAGTTGGGATCAGTATAATCAATAAAGCTGGATGCCTTTATCGATCTGAATTCTTCATGTGAATAGCCAAATATATCCGTTGCGGCCTGGTTTGTTTCGAGGATCGTTCCATCTGGATCGGTTAGAAAAAAAGCATGAACGGAATTTTCAACAATAGCGCGGTACCTGTCTTCTTTGAGCTGTAGCCTGGGCTGAACAGCCACGGCTTTTAAATAGGGGGTGTATTCAACCTGTGTAGTATTGGTTTTCATAGTTGCTTATCAGGGCCGATCTTAAATTATTAAAAAATGCCTCCCGCTGAACGGGGAAACAGGCCAAAACAAAAATAATTTAAGGATCTATTGAATTATAAACGGACTTTTACTATAATCGAATCGTAAATACACTAATGTATATTCATGTATATTCACTACGTGTAAAGGTTCTAAAATGGCATAAATAAAATTATAGTTCATTTGCTGAATATTATGTCGAAAAAATTCTACCTTCATAATGCCCTTTGAATTAATCCCCTAATGCAAACGATGAAAAAATTTCTACTTGTTGATGATCACGTTGTTGTACGATCCGGTATAAGAATACTTTTATCTGAAATTTACAGCCCGGCAGAAGTGCATGAAGCCATGAATGGTGAAAGTGCAATATTGAAGCTGAAAGAGCACCAGTTTGACCTTATCATGCTCGACATCCAGATGCCCAAAACAGATACGCTTGGCCTTATGGAGTATATACATATAAAATACCCGAATGCCAAGGTCCTTATCTTTTCGATGAGCGCTGAGAATATTTATGCAAAGCGTTTTATGAAGGCAGGAGCTTATGGGTTCATATCAAAAGAAGCGCCGCTTGAAGAAATAACACGGGCTATTAATATCATCCTCGGTAACAAAAAATATATCAGTGATACCCTTGCTGAAAAACTTGCTGAGGATTCTTTCTCCGGAAAATCGGGAAACCCGTTTAATGAACTTTCACCCCGTGAATTTGAAATCGTTTCTTTGTTGCTTAATGGCAAAACGGTTAGCGAGATATCTCATTCTTTGAATATTCAGACCTCTACTGTGGGTACGCATAAGGCCCGTCTGTTTGAAAAACTGGGAGTGACGAATCTTCTTGAATTGAAGGAACTGGCTACGACGTACAATCTTTAGGTAGGAAGAAGGAAGCAGGAAGCAGGAAGCAGGAAGAAGGAAGAAGGAAGAAGGAAGAAGGAAGGAACACACTAATAATTCATAACTCATATCTCATACCTCATATCTCATACCTCATATCTCATACCTCATATCTCATACCTCATATCTCATACCTCATACCTCATACCTCATACCTCATACCTCATACCTCATACCTCATACCTCATATCTCATATCTCATACCTCATATCTCATATCTCATACCTCAATAAAATGCCGGGCACCTCACCATGTCTGCCGAAGTATTCGGGCTGTTTCTAAATGCTTTATAGGAGAGTGTTAATTCATAAGCACCACGGAACTGTGAAGCCGTTTTTAATTTACTGATATTAACATCATAGGTAAAGCCAATGCCAAACTGGTGGTAATCTAATTTTACTACCGGCATCAGGGCATCATTCCACCTGTAAAATGCGCCGATCGAAAAAGCCATCTTATTGGCTTCATCAGTTTGGGCCAGGTCGCGGCTGTATAATAATCCGCCCTGTGCCTGCCTGCTGCCACCCTGCATGAAATAATCGCCATACACAATAACCTTACCCAGGTCACCCGCGGGAACGGACAGGCCTGCATTGACAACCCATTTTGGATTTAATACAATATCATATTTTTCCTGGAAAGCAACTTTTGGTTTTGTAAAGTGAAATAAGCCGACGCCAAAATAATAGCGGATGTTATCACCCACGGTACTGCTGAAGTTTATACCGGCCGCGGCATCCCAGTAAGTAAAACCGGTATTGCTGAAGACCTGTTTTGTTGGATTTGATGCACTGTAAGATCCATTTACAAACTGGTCATCAAAGCTCAGTTTGGAAGGATCGAAGCGTTGCATCACCGGTCCGCCCATGATGCCGGCAGATAAATAAGTATCTTTTTCCGTGTCGAGTGATTTATGATAATTCAATACCGGGAAGACCTGTGAGCGGCTAAGCCTTGAATCGCCGGCAATATCATTCGTTAACTGTAAACCGATCGTAATAAAATCATTTGATCTTTTCATTGGCTTTTTATATTCCACCCCAAGGGCAAGCGTACGATAAGGAACAGTTACACTTTGCCACTGGCTTCTGAAAGCTGAAGTTACCCTTACATCGCCCTGGAAGATCCCCGCTAAAGCCGGATTCCTTAATAAAGGCAATTCATAGAACTGCGAAAAATTAATATCCTGCCCGTATGCAAAACCGGCAAGCGGTAAAAAGAAGATGAGGAGTTTGTGTTTCAGAGTTTTCATAAGCATTATTTTAGTAAGGTGGTATTCCCTTTATAAGTATATATAACATTGTTGTCGCAGATCACTTCTGCGGTATAAACAAATACATCAGGTGTTGCAGGTACGCCCCGCACTTTTCCATCCCAGCCATACTTCAGATCATTGGGAGCAAAATCCTTTTTCTCAAAGACCAGTTCACCCCAGCGGCTGAAGATGCGGAAGGTTTTTACAATGATACCTTTTCCCCTCACCATTAAAATATCATTCAGCCCGTCACCGTCAGGTGTAAAAGCATTGGGTATAAAGACCTGTGCGCTTTTGCAAAACACATTGATGTTAATGATATCAGTGGTTACACATCCATAATTATTTTTTATGGTAAGCATATAAGACATATTGTCTTTTACGGTTACCGTT
>Ga0193752_1000127_pt1 | contig 100084 bp, 91 predicted proteins | sample H1c1metaG_FD_144924 | JGI IMG/M metagenome (GOLD analysis project Ga0193752, IMG submission 144924) | Soil microbial communities from a riparian zone of the East river system, Colorado, United States - H1c1 | ecosystem: Environmental > Terrestrial > Soil > Riparian zone | place: USA: East... | reverse complement strand
GGTCGCGCCAGATGAACTCAGCTATCTGCGCGACATCGAAAAGGTGCTCAAGCGCAAGATCGATTTCGTCGAGCTGCCGCAGTTCGAGATAAAAGAGGGCACGCATGAGCCGCGTAATGCGGTGGCAGGCGAGCACCACCCGCATCAGGATCCGCGGCGCCGTCCGGAACATCGTCGCAGCGGCGGTGGACAGCAACATGGTGGTCGCCGCGGTGGTGGTGGCGGCGGGCGGCGAGATGCCGGCCGCGTCAGTCACGCTGCCTATCTACCCGGCAATGGTGCGCGCGACGCAGCGCCGGCCGCGGCTCAAGCCGCAGCGGCGTCAGATCAACCAGGAAGCGATTCGCAGCGCCACGAACGTCCCCGCAATGATGGCCAGCGCCCGCAGCACCCACACCGCGGCGGTGAACAGCGCAGCGGCGGGCAACGGAACGGACACGCTGGGAAGCCGGGTGGCCATTCGGGTGGTAAGCCGCACGGCGGCGGCGGCAGCCCAGCGCGTGGCGGTCGCGGCGGTCATGGTGGATTCGCGCGAGGCGCGCGCTCAGGCGGTGGCCGCGGCAACGGCGGTTCGAGCGGCGGCGGAAATTCCGGCGGCTTCTCACGCATGGGCTGAGCCCAAACGGTCGATGAGAGACACCCGCGCGGTCCGGATGGGCCGCGCGGGTTGCCCGACCTCTGCGCGGCTTATTGCCGCGGGGTTTCAGTGTCGGGCTGGGGAGTGCTCGAGGGCTCGGTCGCCTGGGGCACGCTCGGGTCGGTGGGCGAAACGGGGTCCGACTGCGGAGCCGGGTTTGCGCTGCCCTTCATGCTCGCCTTCCACTCGGCCTTGTCGAGATAGCCATCGCCATTCGCATCGGCGGTCGAAAACACGATGTGGCTATCGACCGCCGCTTCGGTCTGCGAAATGCGGCCGTCACTGTTGGCATCGAGCGTATCGAAAGTCGGCGCCTTGCCCGCCTTGTCCTTGTCGCCGGCGACGGCGGCGCCGAGCGGAATCAGCGCCGCGATGGCGACTGCAATCAGAGTTTTGGATGCTTTCATATCTATCTCCTCGCGTTGGAAGGTGGTGACGCCGACGCACGAATGTCTTATTCGACGCCTGCCACGGTATGAAGGGTTGCAAGCGATGTGCCAGCCGCGAATCGGCCAGCGCGGCTGCCGCAGGCGCGCAAACGCGTAACAAAGGTCGCTGCAGCCCGACAATCGCGCAGGCGCGCGACGGCGATCCGCGACAGCCGGACGCAACCTAACTACAAACAGTCACTTGCGGGTCGGTGATCCGGGACGTCGGAGGCACACCGACGACGCACCCCGAATGGTGCAGAGAAACCGTTGCGCGGCGTGCATGGGATCGTAGGACGATGCCGTTGCGAGCGTGAGTCGAAGCCGCGAATGCGATCAGCGCCGGCTGCGGTAAAAATCCTGCAGGACGAAGAAGGCCTTTTTCTTCACGCCGTTCTCGCCGATCAACCCCTTGCGATTCCAGCCGTCCTGGATGTTGGGCAGCGGCCGCCGCGGTGAACGGAAGTCGGTCAGAATCCACGGCGTGGTGCCGCGCCACTGCGGGATTTTCTCGAGCATCGCGAGCGTCTGCCGGTAGAGATCTTCCTGGTACTCCTCGCTGAAGCGCGTGAGCCGATCGCCATGTTTTCCCTGCAGCGCGTCGGCCCCGAATTCGCTGATGAGCACGGGCTTGTCGTAGCCAAAAGTCCAGCGGATGTTCTTGAGCTTGTCGGGCAGACCGTCGTACCAGCCGATGTACTGGTTGAAGCTCAGGAGGTCCGTGTAGGCGCCGAACGGATCGTCGACGATGCGGTGGTTGCCGTCGGCCGGGTCGACGTGCACTTCCATCGCGGCTGAAACCAGCCGCGTGTCGTCGAGCGCACGGGCGGTGTCGACCAGCGCCTTCAGGAATTTCGTGCGCGGTTCGCTGACCGGTGTTTCATTCGCCACCGACCACACGATGACACTGGCGCGGTTGCGATCGCGTTCGATGAGCTCGGTGAGCTGGTTCGTGGCATTGGCGAGCGTCTCGGGGTTCTGCCACTGGATCGTCCAGTAGACCGGCACTTCCTCCCACAACATGAGGCCCATCTCGTCCGCCACGCGCGCCATGTACTCGTTGTGCGGGTAGTGCGCGAGGCGCACGAAATTGCAACCCAGCTCCTTCGCCCAGCCCAACAACAGGCGCGCATCGTCAACGGAATAGGCGCGTCCGCCGCGCAACGGGTTTTCCTCGTGCAGCGAGATGCCGCGAAGGAAGGCGGGCTGGCCGTTCACAAGAATGTCGGTGCCGCGTACCGCGATGCTGCGGAACCCGATGCGATCTGCAACGGCGTCGCTCCCGGCGATTGAGATTCGCACGTCGTAGAGCTGCGGCGCCCCTGGCGACCAGAGCTTGAGGCCGCGCGCCGGCAATTCGAAGCGCGCGACGCCATCGGCATCGCTTGCGGCGTGCGCCTTGATTCTCAACGCGGGGATCTCGAGCGCGACGTCGGCACGCGCGCGCGCGCCGTCCAATTGCACGCTCGCCTCGATGCGTGAGGTCGAGCCTTTCCCGAGCTGCACGCGGTAATTGCGGATCAGCAGCGCCGGGGTTTCGACCAGCGTGACGTCGCGCGTGATGCCGCCGTAGTTCCACCAGTCGGTGTTGACCGTCGGAACCGCGTCCGCGTGGCGCGCATTGTCCACCTTGACGACGACCGAGTTGCCCGTGGCTTTGAGCTTGCCCGTCACTTCGAACTCGAACGGCGTGAAACCGCCGACGTGGCGGCCGAGCTTGGCGCCGTTCAGGTATACATCCGCCTGGTAGTTAGCCCCGCCGAAGTGCAGGAACTGGCGCGCGCCTGCCTTGGGCGCGAAATCGAACGTGGTGCGGTACCAGACCGTACCCTCGTACCAGAACAGCTTGTCGTCCTGGGAATTCCAGTCGCCGGGCACCATCAGGGTGGGGCTGGAATCGAAATCGTATTCGATGAGCTCGCTGCGATCGGCCGGCTTGCGATCGAGGAAATAGCCGCCGGTCGGCTGGGGCACGGCATCGAAGGCATCGCGCCGGTAGTTGTAGAAGCCGTTCTCGTACGGGTCGACGATCACGTGCCACTTGCCGTTCAGCGTGAGCCCGGTGCGCGCGTTGACGTTCTGCATCGCGGGCGCGGCCAGTGCACCGCTGGCGCTGCAAATGAGGAGTGCTACGAGAGCGCGGCTCAGGATTTTCATGCGCGCAAGTGTAGCCAAGTTTTGCGGTTGTTTCGGTTTGGGATCATGCTTGCGCGCATGACGCGCTTGCCGGCGATCACGGGCGACTGACAAGAACAACGACGAAGGGGTCACATGCAGGATTCGAACGAGCGGGCCGGCGGTCCGCTGGACCTCGCGCCGTGGCTGCGCGCGGACCTGCCGGAACCGCCGCAGCCGCGCGGCTTGCAGTGGATCGGTGTCTGCGGGCCCGGTGTCATCGTGCTCGGCGTCTCCATCGGCAGCGGCGAATTCCTGTTGGGCCCCGCGATGTTCGTCAAGCATGGCCTGTCGCTGCTGTGGGTGACGCTGGTTGCCGTGTTCTTCCAGACCGTTTTCAACACCGAGCTCATGCGCTACACCGTTGCGACGGGAGAACCGGTGGTCACCGGGTTCATGCGTACGAAGCCCGGCAAGACGTTCTGGGCCTGGTTCTACGCGTTTCTCTACTTCCTGCAGATCGGCTGGCCGGCCTGGGCGGCGACCGCCGCCGGCGCGATCTTCTTCGTGTTCCTGGGCCGGCTCGCGACGCCGCCCGCCGACGCCTGGGCCATCTACCTGATCGGAATCGCCACCTTTCTCGCCTGCATGTTCGTATTGCTGATCGGCAAACGCATCGCGCGCACGCTCGAGTTGCTCAACTGGGTCCTGGTGATCTGCATCATCGGCGGGTTTTTCATCCTCGGCGTGCTGTACGTGCCCGCCGACACCTGGGGATCGGCGTTGGCGGGTTTCGCGGGATTCAGCACTGCGCAGGGAAAATTCAGTTTCCTGCCCGACGGTCTCGACATCCTGTTGTTAGGCGCACTGGTGGGTTACTCGGGCGGCGGCGGCGTGTTGAATCTCACGCTGTCGAACTGGGCGCGCGACAAGGGATATGGAATGGGCAGTCGCGTTGGCCACATCGCGGGCGCCGTGGGCGGCGAGAAGAGCCACCTGGCCGATACCGGCTTCATCTTCGAACCCGACGCGCAAAACCAGCGGCGCTGGCGCGGCTGGTGGCGCATCGTGCGTGTGGATCAGTGGGGCATTTTCTTCGTCGGCGCGCTGCTCGGCATGATGCTGCCCGCGCTGCTGTACGTGACCTTCGTCGCGTCCGGCGCGGACATCAAAGGACTTGCGATCAGCGCCGTGCTTGCGCAGGCGATCGGCGCTGCCGCAGGTCCGTGGCTCGGCGTCACGGTTGCCATGCTGGGCGCGTGGATCCTCTTCAAGACCCAGCTCGACTGCGTCGAAGGCATGACGCGCTCGGTGACGGACATTCTGTGGACCGGCAGTGCGCGCGTGCGCGCCTGGCGTGGCGGCGATGTACGCGCGGTCTATTACGGCGTGCTGGCGGTGGTCGTCGTGTGGGGAATCATCGCGCTCAAGCTCGCCCAGCCCGTGATGCTGCTGCAGATCGGCGCGAACATCGCGAGTGTCGTGTTCGTGATCTCCTCGCTGCACCTGCTGTATCTGAATACGCGCGTGTTGCCGTTTGCATTGCGGCCGCCGCTGTGGCGGCGTTGCGCACTCGTCGGCATGGCGCTGTTCTATGCCTTCTTCGCGGCGCTGGTCGGGCGGTCGTTCCTGTAGGGAGAGTGGCCGGATCCCAGGATCCTCAGTGTTTGCGGCTGACCTCGATGCCGTTGCCGATGTCGAGCAACACCGAGTCCATGTCGCCCGCCTTGCGTACCCGCGCACGGTAGGCCTCGGCCTGCGGCCGCACGATCTGCGGCAGCAGCATGTTGTCGGCGACGATCACCCCGCCGGGCGCGAGCTTGGGATGCACCAGATCGAAGCAGGGTAGATAGAGATCCTTCCACACGTCGAGCAGCACGAAGTCGAATGGGCCCGGCAGCGCCTTCAGTGTGTCGAGGCAGTCGCCGGCGTGGAACTCCACCCGGCTCGAGAGGCCGGCGCGCGTGAGCGCCTGGCGCGCGTATTCGATCTTGAATTCCTTGAGCTCGAGCGAGGTGACCTTGCCACCGGTGCTGCGCGCCGCCGCGGCCAGCCACACGGTGGAATATCCGTACGACGTGCCCAGCTCGAGGATGCGGCGCGCCTGCGCGCCCGTGGACAATAGATAGAGCAACGTGCCGACGTCGCGGCCGACCGACAGCAGCAGTTCGTCGAGGTCGGTCCCGGGCGTGAGGGTACGGCGTTGTTCGTCTTCGGCGCGGCGTTCGAATTCCGCGAGCACACGTTCAATGACAGGATCCACGAGCGGCATTCTTCACCACGTTCAGCCCCGGGGCTGCGGTTCGTTCTGCGAGTGTTTTGCGCACGGCTCTCGGGCGCGGACGAAATAGTGCCCGGTTGCGAAACGGTTGGCGAGCCCTGCGACCCTTAAGTTGCGGACGGCGCCGGGTCCGCGAGGGTTGCTAGGTCGGGCAAACAAGGTGCATCCCCCGTGTCCCGGGGTTTGTCTCATCAATTTCCACCTGGCATTCGCAATGCGTGCATGGTAACGGCGCGCCGCCGGAATGGTCCGACATTCCTGCCGGCCTGGTCGCCAACAAGCGACGCCCGGAACTCCGTCATGCCCGGGCCGGGCCGTTGCGTTGACCGACGTTCGCTTGCACTATCCGGCGTCGCAGAATGGTGCCTCCGGCCGAACTGCCGGCGGCCGCAGCGGTCTCAAGAGGGAGCTAGCGGCGCGGCGGCAACGCCGCCACGCCAATCCGGAAGACCGGTACCGTTTCACCAGCTGCGAAATGCCAGTCATTACGGCTCATGCGCCATAAATTTGATACACAAGGAACGAACATGCGCACGATCAGTCTCGCTCGAGTAGTTAGTTTTTGCTGCGCCGCGCTGGTCGCCGGCGCGGCATTCGCCGCCGACGATGGACTCAAGCTGCCGGCCGGCTTCTCCGCCACGGTGGTGCAGGAGGGCCTGGGCGCGGGCCGCCATCTCGACGTGGCCGCCAACGGCGATATCTATCTCGCCAGCCGCAAGGGCCTGAATGCGATGCGCGATACCAACGGCGACGGCAAGGCCGACGAGGTCAAGGCGTTCGGCGACGTGGCGGGCACCGAGGTACGCATCTTCAAGGACTGGTTGTACGTCTCCGACGACGTCGGTGTGTATCGATACCCGCTCAAGAAGGGCGAACTCGCGCCCGGCGGCGCGCGTGAAACCGTCGTCTCGCAATTTCCCAAGGAACGTCAGCACGCGGACAAAACCTTTGCACTCGACCCCAAGGGCACGTTGTACGTAAACGTCGGCGCGCCGTCGAATTCCTGTCAGGAAAAGGACCGGCAGGAAGGTTCGCTGGGCCGCAATCCCTGTCCACTGCTCGAGAAATACGGCGGCGTCTGGGTATTCGACGGCACCAAGCTCAACCAGACCCCGGCCAACGGCCGGCGCTTCGCCACCGGCATGCGCAACGCGGTGGCCATCGAATGGAACGCCGGGCAAAACGCATTGTTCGCCGTGATCCACGGCCGCGACTCGATCGATACCCTGTTCCCCGCGCTCTACAACGCCGCGGAAAACGCCACGCGGCAGGGCGAGGAGTTCCACCAGATCGTCGACGGTGGCAACTACGGCTGGCCGTACACGTTTTTCGATACCAAGCTGGGGCATCGCGTGGTAGCGCCCGAGTACGGCGGCGATGCGAAAAAAGTGCCCGAGGCCGGCAAGTATCCCGATCCACTGGTGGCGTTCCCGGCGCACTGGGCGCCTAACGACCTGTTGTTCTATGCGGGCAAGAGCTTTCCGGCGAAGTACCAGGGCGGCGCTTTTATTGCGTTCCACGGGAGCTGGAATCGCGCGCCCGAGCCGCAAGCCGGCTACAAGGTGGTCTTTCAGCCCATGAAGAACGGCAAGCCGGACGGAGCTTACGAAGTGTTCGCCGACGGATTCGCCGGCGACATGCCGGACAACAGCCCTAACAACGCGCGTTATCGCCCGGTGGGCCTGGCAGTCGGACCGGACGGCTCGCTGTTCGTGGCCGATTCGCAGAAGGGTCGCGTCTGGCGCATTTCATACGGGAAGAAATGAAGACGCCGCGGATGCGAGTTTCGGCGGCTTTGACCTGCGTCGCCACGCTCGCTGCACTTGCAGCAGGCGTGACGGCCAGTGATACAAAACCTGCGAGCGCACCGGCGAATTCGCCTGCGCCAGGCCAGCAGCTCTACGGCCGTCACTGTCTGAGTTGCCATCAGGCCGACGGCGGCGGCGTCCCCAACATGCAGCCGCCCATCAAGGGCGGCAAGTGGGTGCAGGGCGACTCGCGTGCACTCGCGCTGTTCGTGATGACGGGCGGTTTCGATTCCGGCTCGCGCAAGGACAGCGACAATGGCAACGTGATGCCACCATTCCGCCAGCTGCCGGACGCGGAACTCGCGCAGATTCTCAGCTACATCCGCGCGAAATTCGGCAATGGCGGCACGCCGGTGACCGCCGCCCAGGTCGCGCAGACGCGCGCTTCCCTGCCGCCAAGCCAGTAACGGCTATTGGACCTCGTTCAGCCGGCCGGCTTTTCGGCCGGCAACTGAGTGATCTGCACGCTGACGATTTTCCACACGCCGCCCTTGCGCACGTAGATGTCGATGTAGCGGTAGTTCGAGGTGAACGGCTGGCCGTCGAACTTGCCGGTCATTTGCGTGCGGCCGGAGAGCAGCGCGGTGTCGCCATACAGGCGCACTTCGAAATCCTCCACGGTGTAGGGATCGATCGTGAGCTTCGGGTCGAGGATGTCCGCGACGAACGCCTTCTTGCCGCCGATGTCGCCGCGCCGGTCGATGATCCGGAAATCCTCGGCCATATTGCCGGCGATCGCGGCTTCGTCCTTGGCGACGATCACCCGGTCCCAGTTGTCGGAAAGTTGCTTGAGGTGCGCGACGACGTCGGCGGGTTTGTCGGCCGCGCCTGCCAGGGTCGTACACAGCAGGAGCAGGGCAGAGAAAACTACGCGTTCGAATTTCATGATGCTTCGGCTCACTTCACGCGGTACAAGTGCACGTAGCGATCGGTCTTGCCCTTGACCGCCGGATCGAAAACCAGCTTGTCGAGCTGGTCATCCTTGTTGCGCAGGCCATCGTAGGATTTCTCGAATACGAAGCCGGCCGCCGTAAGGCTCTTTTTCGCCCAGTCTTCGTTCAGGCGGTGCAGCTTGCCCGCGGCTTCCTTGCCGGTGCCCGGTGCGGCATTGTGGTCGATGATCAGTAGTTTGCCGCCCGGCTTGAGCATGCGCTTCACGCCTTCGAGAAACGCATCCGTGTTGATGGCCGGCCAGCCATCCTTTTCGCTGACCCAGTAAACGTCGTGATACGACATGACGATGACCGCGAGGTCGACGCCATGCGGCGCTACCTGCATGTAGCTCGCTTCGACCAGCCGCTGCTCGACGTTCTTGAGCCGACCTTCGGTGTAGCGCGCCTTGATGTCGTCCTTCGCGTAGCTGGCATACGGCGGGTTGTTGATGGCGATCACCTTGCCGGTGTCGCCGACCACGCCGGCTAACAACTCACTGTAGTAGCCGCCGGCCGCGAAGATGTCCGCGACGACCATGCCCGGTTTGACGCCGGCGAAGGCCAGCACTTCGGCGGGCTTCTCGCGCGCATCGCGTTCGCGATCGGCCGCCGGGCGTTCTGTGCTCGCGATCGAATTTTCGATGGGCGTCGAGTCGGCCGCGACGACGGGCAGGGCGAAGGCGAGCAGGCACAGGGAAACGAGTGTTTTCATGGGGTTCTCCTTGCGCGCATTATGCGAAAGCCGCGCCAGCTAAAGGAACCTCGTTTAGCGCGCCGGGTACTCATCCTGGCGACCTGTGCAAATCATTGGGAGCTCCCATGCGTACTTCGATCAGGACCCTCACGACCGCCATCATTCTTTGCGCCGCCTGTACCGCTTTCGGGGCGGGCGGCGGCGAAATGCCGAATCGATCCGCGGGCATGGGCTCGCAGACGAGTTCGGCGCCATCACCGGAAGAACAGGCTCGCACACTGCACAATGCCGGGGTCCGGGCGGTCGCGAAGGCGGACGAACTCGATGCTGATGCGGCGCGGCAAAGCGACGCGAAGAAGCAGGCCAAACTAGCCGGGAAATCCAGGAACACCTACGCCAGCGCCCTCAAGAAGTTCATGCGCGCGACCGAGCTGAATCCGGGCCTGCACGAAGCCTGGAACTACGTGGGGTACACGAATCGCAAGCTCGGCAACTATGAAGCGGCGTTGACCGCCTACGACCGCGCTTTGTCGCTCAAGCCGGGATATCCCGAAGCGATCGAATACCGCGGGCATGCATACCTGGGGCTCAACCGGCTGAGCGAGGCGAAGGAAGCCTATCTCACGTTGTACGCCGGCAATCGCAAGCTGGCTTCACAGCTGCTTGCCGCCATGCAGGCCTGGGTCGGGGAGCACCGCGGCAACGCCGCCGGGGTCGACGGCGCGATGGTCGAATCGTTCTCAGCGTGGGTGACCGAACGCAACACAATCGCCGGCCAGACCGCGAGCCTTACCCGCGAAGGCGCATCCGCCGCCTGGTAGATAGTCCGCTGGCAGGCAGGCAATGAGTCTCCGCCGCGCGCACCTCGCCGCCGTGTCCCTCGGCAAGGTCGCGCTGGCGTTATTTTCGGTCATGCACGTCGCGCATGCGGCGGGCGCGTACCAGTGGAACCTGCCGCGCGGATTTCCCGAGCCCGCGGTGCCGGCCGACAATCCGATGAGCGCAGCGAAAGTGGCGCTCGGCCGGCAGTTGTTCGCGGACACGCGCCTCTCGGTCACCGGCCGATATTCCTGCCAGAGCTGTCATTCGCCGGAACACGCCTTCACCGATGGGCTCACGCGCTCGCGCGGCGCCACCGGGGAAACTCTGCCGCTCAATGCGCCCACGCTGCTCAACGCCGCCTACAACGCGTCTTTGGGCTGGAGCGACGCGCGCGTGCGGACTTTCGAACAGCAGATGCGCGGGCCATTGTTCAACGAGCATCCCGTCGAACTCGGCCTGGCCGGCCGCGAGGCCTGGCTCGAGGAATCGTTGCGCGCGGACGCGGCGCTGACGCGGGCGTTCGAAGCGTCTTTTCCGGGCGAGACGCGCGCCGTCACGATGGACAACGTGATCCGCGCCATCGCGGCTTACCTGCGCACGCTGCTGTCCGCTTCGTCCCCGTTCGATCGTTACGTGTTCGCTGGAGAGCATGACGCTCTCGACCCAGCGCAGAAACGCGGCATGCAGTTGTTCTTTTCCACCCGCGGCGGCTGCGCCGTGTGCCACGGCGGAATCAACTTCGCCAGCGCCTGGGTAGACAGCGAGCACGTCTCTGCGACGCCGGTGTTTGCCGACACCGGGACCGGGCAGTTCGTGCGCGTGCCCAGCTTGCGAAACCTCGGCGCCACCGCGCCCTACATGCACGACGGGCGTTTCGCCACGCTCGACGCAGTGCTCGATCACTACGAGAAGTTGGCGATCGACCCGGGCGCGGATGCACGCCTGCGGCGTACGCAACTAACTACCCAGGAACGCAGCGACCTCGCGGAGTTCCTGGTTTCCCTCAACGACGCCAGGTAGAAGTCGTCCCGACAGGCTATTGGCGAACGGGTATGCTTGCGCGCCAGCATGACCCCGGACACATCCGTCGCCCGCCACTTCCTGCTCGCCCATCCGGGTGGGCAACCCGGTGCTGCCCTGGACCTCGTCGAGGAACTGTCGGTGCAGGTGACGCGGCCCGCGCCGGATCACCTTTCGCTCAGCTATCGCCTGGTCGGCGCCTTGGGTTCGCTGCGCCTGCCGGAGCCCCGGCCCGCGGTACGCGCCGACGGATTGTGGCGCCACACCAGCTTCGAAGCCTTCATCGGCCATGCCGGGTCGAGCGACTACTGGGAATACAATTTCTCGCCGTCCGGCGCCTGGGCCGCATACCACTTCACCGGCTACCGCGAGGGAATGGCGCCGCTGATGAAAGGCGCGGCGCCGCAGACTGTACAGAAGATCGGCAGCGATTCGTTCGAGCTACTCGCGACGATCGATCTTTCCTGGCTCGCGAAGTCTTCGGTGGGTATCGGGCTGCGCCTGGGGCTGGCCGCGGTGATCGAAGACCGGGCTCGGGTGCTGTCATACTGGGCGCTCAAACACTCTTCCGAGAAACCCGATTTCCATCATGCAGACAGCTTTGTCGTTGCGCTCGACTGAGGAGCGTCACTTCGCGTCGGTTGAGCTACCGCCGTGATCCAGTTCGGAATCGATCGACTATTGAGCGACCGCAAGTTGCTCGGCGAGCTGGAAGGACGGCGCGTCGCGTTGCTGGCGCATCCGGCCTCCATGACCGCGGATTTCGAGCACTCGCTCGACGCGTTGCGAGCGGTGCGCGGTCTCGACATCACTGCGGCCTTCGGTCCGCAGCACGGCCTGCGTGGCGACAAGCAGGACAACATGATCGAGTCGGAGGATTTTCGCGACCCGGTGCATGGCATACCGGTGTTCAGCCTGTACGGTGAAGTGCGCCGGCCCACCGACGAGATGCTGGAGCACTTCGACGTGCTGCTGGTCGATCTGCAGGATGTCGGCTGCCGCATCTATACCTTCATCACCACTCTTCTATATGTGCTGGAGGCCGCCGCCCGGCGCGGCAAGACGGTGTGGGTGCTGGATCGGCCGAATCCGGCCGGCCGGCCGGTCGAGGGCCTCAAACTACGCGAAGGCTGGGAAAGCTTCGTCGGCGCGGGCCCGATGCCGATGCGCCACGGACTCACCCTGGGTGAGCTCGGCATCTGGTTCGTGAGTCAGTTCCACCTCGCGGTGGATTACCGCGTGATCCCGATGAAGGGCTGGAAGCCGGACGAGGCGCCTGGCTACGGCTGGCCTCCGGGTGAGCGCAATTGGGTGAATCCGAGCCCGAACGCGGCCAGCGTTGCGATGGCACGTGCCTACGCCGGCACGGTGATGCTCGAGGGCACCACACTGTCCGAAGGCCGCGGCACCACGTGCCCGCTCGAGTTGTTAGGTGCGCCGGGCCTCGACCCGCGCTCGCTGCTGACCGCGATGGACAGGATCATGCCCGCCTGGTTGCGGGGTTGCCGGCTGCGACCCTGCTGGTTCGAGCCCACGTTCCAGAAACACGCGGGAAAGTTGTGTTCGGGTTTTCAAATCCACGTCGACGATGGCGCCTATCAACACGGCGAGTTCCGTCCCTGGCGGCTGATCGCCGGCGCGTTCAAATGCATTCGCCGGCTGCGCGGCGAGTACCCGCTGTGGCGCGACTTCCCCTACGAATACGAACGCACCCGGCTCGCCATCGATCTGATCAACGGCAGCGAACTGCTGCGCGAGTGGGTGGACGACCCGGCCGCGACTCCTGCTGATCTCGATCGCCTCGCCGCGCGCGACGAAAACGCCTGGGAAGAAGAGCGCGCCGACATCCTGCTGTATCGCTGAACGGCGAGGATGCCGGCGCGTCCGCGTTGGTTCAACCCACCTTGCCCGCAGTCGAGTCGTGTACTGACGTCAGCATCGGGCGATCGATCTTGCGCACCAGGTCCACCATCGTCTGCTCGAGACAGCGGTTAGCCCGAGTGCGTTCTGACATGTTCAAAAATCCGCCCACGAGCCCGCAGGCCTTGCGCGCGGCGTACTTGAGCTGGCCGTACACCTTTGCCGCATCGGTCGGGTTATCGAGCATCTCGGGCGCGAAACGCACGACGATGCCGTTGGCTTTCGACGCTGCATTCGCAGCCATTGCGTCGGTCGAGATGGAAATCATGGCGGTAAACGCGATGGCGCCAAGCGCCGCGATCAAACTAGAACGTTTCATGGCGAGTCCTCCGTATTCGGTACGAAGGAGTAGACGCATCGAGGAGTAGAAGCGTTGCAGTCCCGGCGGGCGATTCGCGACGAAGCGTTCGGCCGCGGCGACGGGGTGAAAGCGGGCGGCCGCAGATTCGGCCGCGCCCCGCTTTCTGTTAACCGTCGACCAGTTCGATCGTGACCGAGGGCACGAGGATGGTGACGCTCGGCGTGAGCGAACTCGGCGTCGCCGCGTGGGCGTTGACGCTCACCAGCATGGCTGCGGTGATGGCGATGGCAGCGACGCTCGCGATGAGATGTTCATGGGCGCGGCGCAACACTGAGGCAAAATTCGAGCGAGTCATGGCGTTTCCTCCGAAATAGGGCGGTAATGGAGCCGATGACGCGTGCCGACTCATCGCTTGCCGGCGTGAGAGGCGAGTTCGTTACGTGTCTATCAGGACGTCATATAGACGCGCCACCCGCCGAGAGGGTTGCAATGAGTAACGAAGAATTCACGGACGCCGCCCCCCCGGCGGATACCTTGGAAAAGGTTTAAATGTTCGTACAGTTTCGCCTTGCGAGCCAGCACATCATCGCTGTGCACGGCCGAGCAGTTTGAGCAATGTCTGCGCCGCTCCGCGGTGCGTTTTTCCATGGCTGCGCTGGCGCAGCTTGCCGTCTTGCCACGCCAGGAACACGGCGGGGTTGATGTACGACTTGCGGCACACCGCGGGCGTGTTGCGCAGGCCGGCCGCGACCTCCTTGACGACGGCGTTGATGCAGCGGCGCAGCGCAGCTTCGGTGCGGCGCTCGGGGATGGGCACGCTTCCGAGCAGCGTGAGTGCGTGCAGGGTCGCATGCCAGGTGCGGAAATCCTTGGCCGTGAACTCGCCATCCATCCGTTCGCGTAGATAGTCGTTCACCTGCCCCGAGTCGATCGCGTGACGACCGCCCGCTTCGTCCAGGTACTGGAACAGCGCCTGGCCCGGCAACTCCTGGCAGCGCCGGACCAGCTGCGCGAGCCGCGCGTCGTCGATCAACACGTCCTGATCCGCGCCGCCTTTGCCGCGAAAGTGCAGCAACGCCTTGCCGCGCGCGGGAAACCGCGCGTGCCGGTCGCGCAATGTTGTAAGGCCGAAGCTGCCGTTGCTGCGCGCGTACTCGGCATTGCCAACACGCAACTGCGTCGCATCCAGCAGCTTCACCACCAGCGCGAGCACCTTCTCGCGCGGCAGGCCGGGCAGCTTCAGGTCGCGGCGCAGCCCGGCGCGCAGCCGGCCCAGCGCCTTGCCGAAGCTCAGCATGCGCGAGTGTTTGTGATCGTCACGCGCACTGCGGAAGGCCACGTGGTAGCGATACTGTTTGCGGCCGCGCGCATCGCGCCCGGTTGCCTGCAGATGACCGCGAGGATTGGTGCAGATCCAGACGTCTTCGTACGCCGGCGGTATCGCGAGCTTTGCGATGCGCGCGAGCGTGCGCGCATCGCGGATAGGCCGGCCTGAGGGACCTGTGTACTTGAACCGCGGAGCCGCATTCTTTGGGCCCGGCCGCCGCAGGCGACGGATGCCGCGCGCCTGGTCGGTGATATAGACGAGACCTCGAGGGACTGGCGGCATGCTGCCAGACTGCGGGTCGGACTGCGGCGCCGCTGTAGGTTATTCGGCGGACTCGGCGCCGGCGGCTACGAATGCCAGGTCGCTCATGTTCACCTTGCCGAGGTCGAACTTCTTCGCCGCGGCAACCATGCGCAGCAGTGCCTGCGCGATCGGCATCACCGGTTTCTTGTCGCCGGCTTTGATCTTGTGAAAACGCACCGGGTTGATGCGCGCCACCACGTAGCTGCGCAGGTAGGGCGACTTCATGCCGCGCGCCTGCAGTTCCGCGACGATCCGCTTCACCTCGTTGTCGATCTCCTGCAGGCGCGACGCATACGCGCTGCGCTCGCGCAGCGCCACCGGTAGGGGCCTGGTCGTCAGCCTATCTACCTTCTTGAGCACCGGGCTGTAGGCACCCCCACCGAAGCGCAGGTTTTGTTCATAGACGAGCCCGAGTGTCAGCAACTCGGCCGCTTCGAACTCGGCGGCCAGCGACGCCTCGGTGCGCGTCGGCTCGCGCTTGGCGAGATTGCGCGCCATGCGCACGACCTCGAGGGATTTGTCCTTGAGGTTGTGCGCCTTTTCCGTGTTCAACGCGAGAATGCGATAGGAAAGGGACTCATCGGGCGAAATCAGCACGGTGATCTGTTTGAGCCCGAGCATTTTCGCGGCGGCCAGGCGATGGCGGCCATTCGGTGTCCAGAAGCGGCCGTCTTCGCCGCGCACGACAATGAGCGGATCGAGGAATGCAGCGGTGGCCTCGATGGCGCCAGCCAGGCGCTTGGCATGGGTGGGCGACAGGTCGCGCTGGAAAGGCGTGGGTTGCACCGCGGCGAATGGCAGCGAAGCGAGCAACAGCGGCCGGCCGCCGAGCGGTTCGCGATAGGCGCCGAGCGGCGCGCCGCCGGCCTTGCGCACCAGCTCGACGACCGCTGCGATGTCCGCGTGATCGAGCGGCAACGCGACTTCGGTCGCCGACAGGCCGCGCTGTACCGCGTTCGGCGCGAGCTTCGAGACGCGCTTGGCCTTTGCTTTCTTAGCCGGCGTTTTCTTTTTGGCTGCCATGGGTGTTCTCTGGTTCGCTGCCGAGGATGATGCGCGCGCCACGCGCGTAGGTGAAATAGGCCCAGGCCCAGTTGATGAGCACGATCAACCGGCTGCGAAAGCCGATCAGGAAATAGATGTGCAGCACCAGCCAGAACCACCACGCCAATGCGCCCGAGAAGCGCAGATTCGGTAGTTGCGCAATGGCCGAATGACGACCGATCGTCGCGAGCGCGCCGAAGTCGGTGTAGTGGAACGGCGCGGTTGCGCGGCCCGCGATGCGCGCCAGGATATTGCGCGCCGCCTGCGCGCCCATCTGCTTCGCGGCCGGCGCCACGCCCGGCACCGGCTTGCCGTCCTGCTCGAGGCTCGCAAGATCACCGGCCACGAAGATCTCGGGATGAGCGGGCAGGGAGAGGTCGGGCGAAACGCGCACGCGTCCGGCGCGGTCGATTTCGGCGCCGAGTTGTTTGCCGAGCGGCGAGGCCGCAACCCCGGCGGCCCAGAGAATCGTGCGGGCCGCGATGCGCTGGTCGCCGAAAACAAAATAACCGTCGCCGATGTCGGTGACCGGCTTACCGGTGTGTACTTCGACTCCGAGGCGCGCGAGCTGTTGGCGCGCCTTGTCGGACAACGGCTCGGTGAAAGTCGCGAGCACGCGCGGTCCGGCTTCGATGAGCAAGATGCGCGCCTTGCGCGAGTCGATGTGCCGGAAGTCTCCCGCCAGGGTATGCCGTGCGATTTCCGCCAGCGTACCGGCGAGCTCCGCGCCGGTCGGCCCCGCGCCGATGACGGCGAACGTCAGGCAGGCGTCGCGCTCCGCGGACGATGTGGCGGTTTCCGCGCGTTCGAAGGCCGAGAGGATGCGGCGCCGGATGACGAAGGCATCGTCGAGAGTCTTGAGTCCGGGTGCGTATTGCGCCCATTGGTCGCGGCCGAAGTAGGCGTGCGTGGCGCCGCTTGCGACCAGCAGATAGTCGTAGGGAATCTCGCGATCGTTCAACGCCACGGTGCGCGCCGCGAGGTCGATGCGCTGCGCCTCGCCCATGATCACGGTCGCGTTGCGCTGGTCGCGCAGGATGTGGCGCAGTGGCGCGGCAATCGAGGGCGCGGCCAGCCCCGCGGTCGCGACCTGGTAGAGCAGGGGCTGGAAGAGATGATGGTTGCTGCGATCGATCAGCGTGATCGAAACGGGCGCTTTCCGCAGCTTGCGCACGGCCCACAGGCCCGCGAAACCGCCACCGATGACCACGACTCGTTTCATTTCCGGCATGGCGAAAAGTTACCCGATATGGGCTGCGCTCGCCGCGTTAAAATCTCGCCATGAGTTCAAAGTCATGAAGGTCATAAGGCAGGACGATCTCATCGCGAGCGTCGCCGACGCGTTGCAGTACATCTCCTACTTTCATCCGCCGGATTACATCCGCGCGCTCGGCCGCGCGTACGAACTCGAGCAGTCGCCGGCCGCGCGCGACGCGATCGCGCAGATCCTGACCAATTCGCGCATGTGCGCGGAAGGGCGGCGGCCGATCTGCCAGGACACCGGTATCGTGATGGTGTTCGCCAAGGTGGGCATGAACGTGCGCTGGGACGCAACGTTGAGCTTCGAGGACATGATCAACGAAGGCGTGCGCCGTGCCTATCTACATCCGGACAACAAGCTGCGCGCGTCCATCGTCGCGGATCCGAACTTCTCGCGCCGGAACACGAAGGACAACACGCCGGCGGTCATCCATACGCAACTCGTCCCCGGTGACGAGCTCGGGATCACCGTGGCCGCCAAGGGTGGCGGCTCGGAGAACAAGTCCAAGTTCGTGATGCTCAATCCATCCGATTCACTGGTGGACTGGGTGCTGAAGACCGTGCCGCTGATGGGCGCGGGCTGGTGCCCGCCCGGCATGCTGGGGATCGGCATCGGCGGCTCGGCCGAGAAGGCCATGCTGCTCGCCAAGGAATCGCTGATGGAGCCCATCGACATGACCGAGCTCAAGGCGCGCGGGCCGGCCAACCAGACCGAAGAGCTGCGCATCGAGCTGTACGACAAGGTGAATGCGCTCGGCATCGGCGCGCAGGGCCTTGGCGGACTATCTACCGTGCTCGACGTGAAGATCTTCGAATACCCCACGCACGCGGCGTCGAAGCCGGTGGCGATGATCCCGAATTGCGCGGCCACGCGTCACGTGCACTTCACGCTCGACGGCAGCGGCCCCGCGGTGCTCGAGCCGCCGAAGTTGTCGGACTGGCCAAAGATCGACTGGGTGCCGGCGGCGGATGCGCGGCGCGTGGATCTCGACACGCTGACGCCTAAGGAAGTCGCGAGCTGGAAACCGGGCGAATCGCTGCTGCTCAACGGGCGCATGCTCACGGGCCGCGATGCGGCTCACAAGCGCATCGCCGATCTGTTCGCTTCCGGCAAAGGTCTTCCGCCGGGCGTCGATTTCCGCAATCGGGTCATCTATTACGTGGGGCCGGTGGATCCGGTGCGTGGTGAGGTGGTTGGCCCCGCGGGACCGACCACCGCGACGCGCATGGACAAATTCACCGGGATGATGCTCGAGAAGACCGGGCTCATTGCGATGGTCGGCAAGGCCGAACGCGGGCCGGCGGGTATCGAGGCTATTGCCAGGCACCGTGCGGCCTATCTGATGGCGGTCGGCGGCGCGGCTTATCTCGTGTCAAAGGCCATCAAGGCGTCGCGCGTGGTGGCGTTCGAGGATCTCGGAATGGAAGCCATCTACGAATTCACCGTCGCGGACATGCCGGTGACCGTGGCGGTCGACTCGAACGGCACGTCCGTGCATCAGACCGGGCCGGCGGAGTGGAGTCAGAAGATAGCCGCGGGCATCGCGGTCCGCCGAAGATGAGCGGTACCACTAACTACCCTCGGCCAGATCGTGCAGCCCGCGCGGGAACCAGCAGCTGACGACGGTGCCGCGCGCCCGCGCGCTCTCGATGCGCAGGGACCCGGCCATCATCTGCGCGCGGTAATGCATGATGCGCAGCCCCAGCCCTTTCGAATGATGGACGGCCGGATTGAAGCCCGTGCCGTTGTCGTCGATGCGCAGCAGTCCGCGCTCGCCGTCGGCGCGCAACGCGATGTGCACCTGTTGTGCCGAACCGTGCTGGGCGGCGTTGGTCACTGCTTCCTGCGCGATCCGGTACAGGTGCAGCGCGTTCACCGGGTCGAGCGCGCCATCGAGCGTGTCGTCCGCTTCGCAGCGCACGTCGATATGGAACATCGCCGAGAGCCGCCGCGTGAGCTCATCGAGCGCCATCGACAGGCCGCCGCGATCGAACGTCACCGGTGACAGACCGCGCGCCAGCGCACGGGTCGTGAAAATCGCGTCGTTGACCAGCAGTGCCACTTCCTCGATGGCGGGCGACAACGCCGGTGCCTCGCGCTCGGCGCGATTTTCGAGTCCCCGCAGCAGCAGCGCGATGCCGGTCAATTCCTGTCCGAGTCCGTCGTGCAGGTCGTTGCCGATGCGTTGTTGCTCGCGATTGCTCGCCTCGAGCACTTCGCGTTCGAGCTGGCGGCGCGCGGTCGCGTCCTGCAGCATCGTCAGCCAGAAGCGTTCACCGCGCAGCACCAGTGAAGTGATCGCTGCCTCCACGAACAAGGTGCTGTCGCTATCGCGCGCGCCGCGCACCGTGAGCTCGCTCACCAGCGGCGCGCCGGAGCGTGCGCTGGCCTGATCCGCCGATTCGGCGATGCGGCGATCGAGCGGCGGGTCGCAGGGCAGTTGGTCCAGGTGTTGGCCGATGAACGACCCCGCCGCGATGCGGAACATGCGGTCGAAGGCCGGATTGGTCATGCGAATGACGCCGTCGCTATCCGACAGCACCACGCCCTCGTGCATGACTTCGATCGCCAGCGCCTGGCTGCGCAGCACTTCTTCACTGGTCTTGCGGTCGGTGATGTCGTGTACCACCCCGATGAAGCGCGTCACGCTGCCATCGGCCGAGATGACCGGCTGGTTGGCGAGATGGATCCAGCGCGTCGTGCCGCGCAGCGTCTTCACGGCCATCTCCATCTCGGTGCGTTCGCCGCGGCGCAGCTTCAGGCGCCGCTGCAGGGCACCGGCATGGTCGGCCGGCAGGAATGCCTCGCGCCAGCCGATGCGATTGAGGTCCTCGAAGCTGCCGCCGAAGAACTTGTCGAAGCCCGGACTCGCCCAAACTACCTGCGTCTCGCCCGATTCATCGACCGTCGCTTCGTAGACGAAGCCGGAGGCGAGCCCGGCGACGGTGCGATACCGGAATTCGCTTTCGCGCAACGCGTCGGCGGCCTGCTTGCGCTCGGTGATGTCGACCGCGACGCCCACCAGGCGCGTGAACCTGCCGGTGGCGGGATCCGCGATCGGACTATTCTTCACTTCGATCCAGCGCACTTGCCCATCGGGGCGCCGTATCTGCGCGGTGAACTCGAGGGTCTCTCCCGCAAGGTAGCGCTGCCTGCGCGCCAGACTCTGCGTCTCCCATCCATCACCGACGACGAAGCTGTGCCAGCCGCGGCGCCGGTACTCCTCGTGGCTGCAGCCGTATACGCGTTCGGTGCCGAGCGTCCACTCGAGCTCGTACTGACCCTGCGCGTTGATGACGTATTCATGCACGGCGCCCGCCGACAGGTCGGCCACGGTGCGAAAACGCGCGTGGTGCAACGACAGGATCCGTTCGTTCGCCTTGCGCCGGTTGATGTCCCGGGAGTGGGCGATGACGCCGAGTACCGCCGGATTGGCCAGGGCATTGACCGCCACGCTTTCGAGCCAGCACCAGCTGCCGTCGCGGTGACGGAACCGGTACTCGAAACGGCTCAGCTCGGGTTGAACTTCCTTGGCCGAGAGCACGCTGCGAAATCGCTCGCGGATGAGTGTTGCATCATCGGGGTGCAGAAAATCGCTCGCGTTCCGCCCTAACAACTCGGCGACGGAGTAGCCGAGGTAACGCGCCACCGCCTCGTTGGCGTACGTGAAGACGCCGGTCGGGTCCTGCACGGTGATGATTTCGAGCGCGTATTCGGTGAGTGCGCGCAGCCGGGCGTCCGGCCCATCCAGCAATTGCGGGCTCGCGCGAGAATCTGCTGGCGTTACCGCGATCATGGTGGGGCGGCAATTCTATCTATAGATGCGGCGCGCAATATGCCGCTCGCCGCCGGCGAAGTCCCCGAAACAGCGCCCCCGGATCCGGTTGCCTCCTTACGACACACGCCGTAGGGAACTGCCCTATTTGGGGGCTTTTGTGAACTAAGCGCATGATTCTTTTGAGGATGAACATAAAAAAACTCATGCGGACAAGTGTGTTGGGTGTGTTGTTCTGAGCCCCACTCGTGCTAGTCTCGCCGCCATTGCAGGAGTTTGACGCGTTTCGTGGGTTCCGAAACGCAGGCACCCGATCTCGCGGGAGCTGCGTGAGCTATTCCGTGCTCGTCCTCGGAAATCCATCATTAGGCGCAATCCCTCTGTAACCCGATGCGCGGTGCGCACCGGGAACAAAATTTGGGGACGAAAACAATGAAGAGTTTTATCTACGCTCGTAATCGCAAGATTAGCGCGGCGGTTCGGCACACGCTGCTCGTGGCAGCTGCCGCTGCCGGCGCACTGCCTGCCTCGCAGGTCTTCGCGCAGGAACAGCCGCTCGAAGAAGTCATCGTTACCGGTTCGATCCTGCGACGCACCGACGCGGAAACCCCGTCGCCGGTCACCGTCATCAGCTCGGAATCGCTGGAAGAGCGCGGTATCAATACTGTTTCCGAAGCACTGCAGCGCCTTTCGGCCAACAACGCCGGCACCATCCAGCAGGGTTGGAATACGGGCTTCAACTTCGCCAGCGGCGCCAATGCGCCGGCACTGCGCGGTTTGACGGTCCAGGCGACGCTGTCGGTCGCCGACGGTCTGCGCCTCGCGCCGTATCCCCTCGCTGACGATGGCCATCGCAACTTCGTCGACCTGAATACCATTCCGAACGCCATCGTCGACCGTATCGAAATTCTGCGTGACGGCGCGTCCTCGACCTACGGCGCGGACGCCATCGCGGGCGTCATCAACGTCATCACGAAGAAAGAGATCCAGGGACTTCATATCGGCGGTTCGACCGGATTGTCCGATCAGGGCGGCGGCGACGAAAATCGCATCGACCTGACTTGGGGCCACGGCGATCTCGAAAGCGAAGGCTACAACTTCTACGTGAGCGCCGAATACCAGAAACAGGATCCGCTCTTTGCGCGCGACCGCGACTATCCGTTCAACAGCACCGACTGGAGCCGGATGTGCGGAAGCGCTCCGGACGGCAGCTCCACCTGTATGACCAACCTGAACTGGAACGGCGTTACGCCCGAGACCGGTGGATTCAACGGCCTGTTTGCCATTCCGGGCGTGACGCTGGTACGTCCGGCCACGGGTGCTCTCGATGGCACGGGGTCTGAAACGGGTTCCGGACGCTTCCAGTACCTCAACGCCCAAGCGGGCTGCCGCGGTTACCCGACGGCGACCATCACGGCGGCCCAATCGGGCACTTCGCCGCTATCGGTCTGCGAAGTCGACCTGCAGAATGAATTCATCATGCTGCAGCCTGAAATCAAGCGCAGCGGCCTGTCGATGCGCTTCACGGCCAACCTCGGTGAGAACGCACAGTTCTACACGATGGCCAACTTCTACAAGACCGACACGTTCGCGTCGTTCACCCCTATTGGCTTCAACGGTCTGCCGACCGTGCCGCGCCCTGCGGGCATGAAGAACTACAACGTTCTCCTCCCGGTGTACGTTTGCTCGACTGGCGTAGGCACGCTGGACGGGCTCAACACGGGCTGCAACGCGACCAACGGCACGCTGAATCCCGACAATCCGTTCGCCATCGACGACCAGCGGGCGCAGGCATTCTTGCGCTCACCCAACGGCCGTACGGTGGAAACGAGCAATCGCGCGATGCGCGGCGTCGTCGGCGTGAACGGCAACTTCGGCGAGGGCTGGCGCTATTCGGGAGACTTCACCGTTTCTGAAGACGGCCTGGATCGCACCGAGGGAAACTATCTCATTCCGCAGAGGATCATGGATGTGGCCGCTCGCGGCACGTTCAATTTCTCCGATCCCTCTGCCACGCCGCAGGAGGTCTGGGATTACATCTCTCCGGATAACGCTAGGCACTCCGTCTCGCGCTTGTGGCAGGTCCAGGGCACGATCGCCAAAGACCTCTTCGAATTGCCGGGCGGCTCGATGCAGGCCGCGGTGGGTGTTTCCTATCGTGAAGAATCGCTGGACGCACCGAGCGGCAACCTGCCGAACGACTCCGCGCCGTACACGCGCTACTACGGTGTCAACGCCGTCGGTGCCTCGGGCAGCCGCGACGTGAAGTCGGGCTTCTTCGAACTCTCGGCCCCTGTGCTGAAGTCGTTGGAGTTGGCGGCTTCGGGCCGGTACGACGAGTACTCCTCGGGCCAGTCGAACTTCTCGCCGAAGGTCGGCTTCAAGTTCACGCCGATCGAGCAGATCGCCATTCGCGGCACCTACTCGAAAGGCTTCCGCATCCCGAGCTTCAACGAGGCTTTCGGCTTGCCGACTACTGGCTACGTGAACGCACAGGTCAATTGCACGACCTACGCGGCGTTCTGCGCCGCGCACGGTGGCAACGCCTATGCGACGGGCCCGTACAGCGTCGGTCTGACAAGCGTCGGCAATCCGGAGCTCGATCCGGAAAAGTCGAAGTCCTTCACCGCCGGCCTCGTGATCGAGCCGATGCGCAACCTCAGCTTCACCCTCGACTACTGGAACATCGAGGTGGACGACCTGATCAAGGGCGTCACGGCTGATTCCGCGCTCATCGGTCAGTACTATGCGAACAACGGCGTCGTGAGCATTCCGGGCATCACCATGGTGCCGGGCTCTCCGGACACGGCATTCCCGAACGCTCTGCCCGTGCTGGGCTTCATCGAGGCGTCCTTCGGAAACCTCGAGAGCCAGGAGGCCAACGGTATCGACATCGGTGCCAACCTGACCCTGCCGATCGGCGACTCGTTCACCCTGAAGAGCTCGCTCGAAGCTTCGTACCTGATGAAGTTCGAGCAAACCACTCAGGACGGCGACGTGCAGCGCTATGACGGAACGTTGAGCCCCTGCGACGTGACGTCCTGCTCTGGTTCACCGAAGTGGCGTGGCAGCTGGCAGAACACTCTGCAGTTCGGCGCCACGAGTGTTTCCCTCACGGGCTACTACACCAGTGGCTATGACACGGCGTCGGTCGACTACGGCGGCGTGAAGGGCGATTGCCAGTTCAACGCCGCAAACGCGATTTCGACCGCGACGTACAACTGGGCGGACCCGAACGGAGAGCTGGTGGCTCCGGTCAATTGCACCCAGAAGGCCCAGTGGAACGCTGACCTGACCGTGCGTCACACGTTCAATGAGAAGTACACGGTGTACGCCGATGTTCTCAACGTGTTCGACATCGAGCCGGAGTTCGATCCGTCGGCGGCCTACGCGCTGTTCGGTTTCAACCCGGCCTGGGGTGGTCCGAACATCATGGGTCGTTACTTCCGCGTCGGCGTGAAGTTCGATCTCTGATAAGCAGAGCAATGTAGAGAACTGGGGCGGCTCTATCGGGAGCCGCCCCTTTTTTTTGGACAGAGGTCGTGTCGCCTAGCGGTCGCGCTTCACGCGGGTCGAAACGCCGTCCTTGGTCACGAGCAGATAGGAGCCCAGCGTCGCCTTCTGCAGCGTGATGTTGTCGCCGACCGCGACGCGCACATCACTCTTGTTCTGTGACTGCGACCAGATCGTGCCGTTGTCGAGCGTCACGATGAACCGGCCGTTCGAGCGCACGCTCAGCTGAACCACGGTCGCAGCGATGACGGTGAGCGACGGCACGCGCTCTTCCTTGCGCGCCTCTTCGCGCGTCCAGCCTTCGCCGGTGCGCGGCTGCGGTATGCCGCGCGGCGCATCTTCGCCTGCGGGAGCCTGCGTTGACATGCAGCCGACCACCACCAGAGCGGCAACGAAGAGCCTGGAGCGCATGGGCGGAAGAGTAACGGCATCCGCTGAAAATTTCGCACCGCTCATCGCGGCGCACGCCCTTACAGGCGCAAATGCCCGGTGCCCGGAACCAACCGTGTGGCGATTGCCGGCAGCGCGGAATACCATGCCGAGAAGTGCCGGGGTGGCGGAGAAGTGTTCATGCGCGCGCTCGCGGTCGCGGGATTGTTGCTGGCCGGTGTTGCCATGGCCGACGAACCGGCCGCGCGAATCCCCGCGGAATTGCGCAGTTGTGTTGCCATCAAACGCAACACCGAGCGGCTCGCCTGTTTCGATCGCGGTATCAGCTCGCTGCTCGACCTCGGCAAGACAGCCGCGCAGGCCGTGCCGAGCGCGGAGTCGAGTTTCGGCCTGTTTGCGCAGGCCCCGACGGAAGCAGCCATAGACCAGCCCGCGCGCGCGCAGATGGAAACGCTGGAGGCGCACGTCAAGGCGATCGAAACCGCCGCGGACGGCTCGGCCATCATCGCCCTCGACAACGACCAAACCTGGCGTCAGATCAGCGGTAGCGCCACGCTGCTCCTCAAAGTCGGTGATCCGGTCGTGATCCGGCGCGCGGCGCTGGGATCGTTTCAGCTCGCGACGCCCAATGGCCGCACGGGCAAAGTCAAGCGGGTGCGCTAGCGGGTTCACAGCACCTCCTTCGTTCCAAACCAGCAGTTGAACGCCACGGTGATGCGCTCGCCATCGCCTTCGAACGGCTTGACGTCGTGCAGCACCCAGGACGGGAACAGGACCAGCTGACCGGCCTCCATGCGCAGACTCCGCACGCCGCTTGCGAAGCCACCACTGAGGCGCGCGTTGCCGGCATCGACGTGCATGTTCGTGGTCAACATCGGGCTCACGAATGTCAGCGCGCCACTGTCGGGCCGTTCCGGATTGGATCTGCCCGGATCGACGCAGTACACCCCGGACCAGGTTGCGTTGGGATGGTTGTGCAGCCCGAAGAAACCACCGCGCCGCGTGACATGAAACCAGGCGTCGTTGTAGATGAGCAGCTGCTGACGAACCCTGGCGTCGTATCCATTCAGATCGCAGACCACGCGCAGCAGCTCCGACCAGCAAAACTCCTTCAGCTGCTGCACCGGCTTTTCGGGCCAGCGGAACAGGTCGAAGCGGCTTTCGAATACCGGTGCGTTGCGCTGAGTGATGGGCCGCGGGTTCGCGAAGCCTGAGCCTTCGGCCGAGCGCGCCAGGAACAGCGCGCGCAATTCGTCATTGAGAGACGCCGGATCCGGGTGACGCGCGAAAGCGAACGGCGCCGCGAAGAAGGGAACGATGTCGGCCATGACCCGATGCTAACTATTCCCGCGGCAAAAAAAACGGCGGGCCGAAGCCCGCCGCAATTCGACCCGCAGTTTCGCTCAGAACTCCGCGCCGATCGTGAGGAACACCTGGCGACCGAGCGCGTCGTACGCCTGCGGCCACGTGTTGCCGTTGCAGGGACCCGTCGGGCAGGTGCTGCTGCCATTGAGCGGCGGATCCTTGTCGAGCAGGTTGTTGGCACCGAAGCGCACGGTGTATTTCTCGAACAGCGCCACCGAGGCGGACAGGTCGAGATAGCTGCGCGCGCCCAGTACCTGGTCGGTTGGCAGCGGGCCGGTGCTCAACTCGCCAAACAAAGCCAGATCGGGGCTGAACTCGATGTCGCGCTTGGACTCGCCGTAATAGCGCCAGCCGAGGGACAGATCGAATCCGCTCCACGGCGTCGTCCACGTCACATCCGCCTTGTGGCGCCATTCGGCCACCGGCGCACCGTTCGGCGTGCCGGAGGTGCAGATGCCGCCGTACAGGCCGACGCAGTCATAGCTGAAGCCGCCGGCGAGAGTCGTCGTGAACTTGTCGAGATACGTGCCCACCATGGACAGGCGCAGCTTGCCTGCATTGCCGATTTCGAAGGCGTAGCTCACGTCGACGTCCACGCCAGTGGTCTCGATCGTGCCCAGGTTCTCGAGAGTGTCGGCGACGAAACCCGCCGTGGATTCCCACAGGGAACCCTGCGGGTCGCGATTCACCTTGCCGCACGCGACCGGATCTGCAGACAGCGCACAGGTCAGCACGGTCAGGTCCGCGTTCGGCTGCTGGATCGGATCGTCGATCTTGATCGAGTACCAGTCGAGGTTCACGCGCAGTCCCGGCGCGAAGTTCGGATGCAGTTCGATGCCGAACGAGATCGTGTCCGCCTGCTCCGGCTTCAGATCGGCATTGCCGCCGATGAAGCCGTTGTACTGCGCGGCCGGATTCGCTTCGAGATTGCCGTACTGCAGTGCCGTCACACCCGTATTGGCGCATTGCTCCGCGGTCAGGCCCGGGTCGTCACCGGTGCAAGGATCGATCGTGCCGTCGAGCGCCACCTGGCGCGTCGCGAACAACTCGTAGATGTTCGGCACGCGCACGGCATGCTGGAAGCTGCCGCGCAGTCGCAGCGCGTCGATGGGCGACCACTCGAGCCCGGCTTTATAGGTGTCCGTGTTCGCCTCGAAACCGCCCGAGTAGTCGGAAAAGCGATAGCCGAGTTCGGCCGACAGCGATTTCAGGATCGGAATGCGCGCCTCGAAGAACGCTTCCTTCGTCTTGTACGAACCGGCGAGCGGCAGCGTGGCGCCACCCTGGCCTGCGCCATCGCCGGCGATGAAGTTGCCGTCCGGCTGGAAGTCCGTCTCGACTTCGCGGTATTCGGCGCCTACGTTGACCATGACGCCGTCTTCGGCCGAACCGAACTTGAGGCCGTACTGGCCGAGATCGCCCGTGAACGAAGTCTGGACTACCCGCTCGGTAACTTCACCCACCGAGATCAGCGGAATCTGCAGGTAATTGAGCTGCGCCTGGTCGATCGCGCCCGGCTCGTACACGTTGTACGGGATGCACAGCAGGTCGGTCTGATTGACGAACGAACGGCACGCCGGCTGGCCGGTGAGCGGATCGGTGATCACGTCGAGCGCCCTGCCAGTGCGCGAGATCGAGAAGTCGTTGTTGTATGTGTTGCTGATGCGCGATGTGCCCTGGAACAACGACGCGTCGTAGCTCCACGCTTCGGAGATGTCTCCCTTGACACCGATGCCGCCGCGATAGGCCTGGTGGTTCAACTCCTGCGCGCGGCCGCCGCCTTCGACGTTGCGGCGCCGGAATTCGATCTGCGTATCGTCCGCCGCGGTCAGGCCGAAGTCGCCGCAGAACGCCGCGAATTCCGCGGCGCCCCACAGCGGGTTCGCGCAACTGACCGTGAACTTCTGCAGGAAGATTCCGCTGGGCGCGATCTGCGAGGTGGACTCGTCCTTGAGGAACATGAATTCGCCGTACACCTCGGCTTTCTCGCTCACCTGGAAGTTCAGGAACGTGCCCGCGGTGTAGCGCTGGTTGGGACGCTGGTAGTAGTTCAGCGGTCCGAAGTTGTAAGCGGGCGGTGTGCCCTCGCCGAACGCACCGGCCGCGTCATACGTGTAGTTCGTGACGAACGGATGCAACGGGTCGTTGGGATCCACCGAGCGAAAGCGCACGGGGAAAGCGGTACTCGATCCACCGCAGCTGAAATCATCGCCCGAGTTGTACGTGCAGGAGCTGTAGTCGTACGAACTCTGCAGCACCGGGTCGGTGTCGCGATACGTGGCATAGAACGTGGCATTGCCCTTGTCGTCGGCAAAATTCGACCCTAACGTGAACGAGAAGGACTTGTCGTAACCACGGTTGACGGTGCCGCCGGGCAGATCGAAGCCGGCATCTTCAACCACCGTCTGCGATTTCGAATCATCGTTCTTGTGGTTGTAGAAGCTGTAGCCGCCGTTGATGCGCACGCCTTCGAACTTCTTGTTGATGATGAAGTTCACCACGCCACCGACGGCATCGGCGCCGTACACGGAGGACGCGCCGCCCGTCAGCAATTCGACGCGTTCGACCAGCGCCGTCGGCACCATGTTGATGTCCGAGGCGAAGCTCGCGGGCGTGCCCCCGCTGCCGGGGTCACCGGGGCCGAGCCGCCGGCCATTGATGAGCACCAGCGTGCGATTGGTGCCGAGGCCGCGCAGGTTCACGGTCGCGGTGCCGTTCGATCCGTTGGAAACGTTGGCGCCCTGCGCCGAGAACACCTGCGGTAGTTCGTTGATGATGTCTTCGATCGAGCTGCGGCCGGTGCGCGCAACTTCTTCGGCGGACATCGAGGTAACCGGACTGATGCTTTGCAGATTCGGGGAGACGATGCGCGAACCCGTCACGGTGACGGTATCGAGCACTTCGGGATTTTCGGCGGCTTGATCTTGTGCAAAGGCGGAGGCAATTCCGCCGGTCACACAGGCACCCATGAACAGTGCGCGGTGAACGGCGCGAGCAATCTCGGAATGGTGAGTCACGGTTTATCTCCTGCAATTTCTAATGAATTGGTCAGCGTGTCGAAACGGCTGCGACGGTCAGTCGTTGCGTTTCAACAACTATGTCCCTCTTCCGGCCCATGCGGAAAATGCCGGCACTAGTGCGTAAATAGTAATCACTGTGGTGGTGGTACAACGCTTCGGTTCGGCGCAGTTTAACTACGGTTGGTCGACTCTGGACCTGCGACTGGCCGTTTCTGACGTTGATAGCGCCCGGAGTCCTACACAGAATCGAACGCATGGACAGTCCCGGCATCGAGCGCCTGCGCGCGGTCAGGAATGCGCTGCAGAGTGCAGGCGTCGAATCTGCCGCAACCCTCGCCGAAGCGGCGCTTGCCGCAGGCCTCGCGCATCCGTTTCTGTTGAACGTCGTCGCGCTGAAACTGGAAGCGGAAGGCCGCTTGTTAGACGCCGCCGCGACCTTGCGGCGCGGCCTCGACCTGGCCGCCGATGACGTCGGCTGCCTGCACGCGCTCGGCCTGGTCGCGCTGCGGCTCGAGGAGCCCGACGAGGCGCGCGCCTGCTTCGAAAAAGTCGTCGAGCTGCAGCGCGAGTTCGCGCCCGCCCAGGTGGGCCTGGGCCAGGCGCTCGAAGCCATCGGGCTGCTCACCGCGGCGGAGGCGCGCTTCCAGCGGGCGCTCACGCTTGCGCCTGACAACCTGCTGGCCGAAGCGGGTCTCGCCGCGATTCTCGGGCGGCGCGGCGAGCACGCCGCGGCGCGCGCGCGCGCGCTGCGGGTGCTGGCAGCGCAGCCTAACTATCCACCCGCCGCGATGGTGGCCGCCGAGGCGGACATCGCGCTCGGTGAAGCGGTGCGAGCCGAGAACACCTTGCGCGTGCTGCTGGCCGACACGCGCCTGACCGCAGTCGAACGCTCGCTGGGGCTGAGCGTGCTCGGGGACGCGCTCGACCGGCAACGCCGCGAGGCGGATGCGTTCGGCGCGTACGCGGAATCGAACCGCGTGCGCCGCGAGCACTATGCGCCCGCGTTCGGCGAGCGCGGCACCCTGCAATACGCCAACGATCTGCGTGCCTGGCTGCGTGAACATCCGGCCAGCGATCTGCTGAGTGTGCTGCCGCCCGAAGCGGCGCCGTCACCGGCCCGCGGGCACGTATTCCTGATCGGCTTCCCGCGCTCCGGCACCACGTTGCTCGAACAGGTGCTGGCGGCGCATCCATTCGTCGCAGCGCTCGAGGAACGCGAAACGCTGATCGACGGCGTACGCGAGTTCATGCGAACGCCCGCGGATCTGGCGCGCCTGGGTCTGGCCAGCGAAGCGGACCTGGTGCCGCTGCGCGAATCTTACTGGCGCCGGGTGGCCGACGCCGGGGTGGTCGTGCGCGGCAACGTGTTCGTCGACAAGCACCCGCTCAACGGGCTCAAGCTGCCACTCATCGGGCGGCTGTTCCCCGACGCGCGCATCCTGATCGCCTTGCGCGATCCGCGCGATGTCGTGTGGAGCTGCTTTCGCCGGCGCTTTCGCATGAGCGCGCCGTACTACGAGCTGCTGACGCTCGCGGGCGCCGCGGGTTTGTACGACGCGGTGATGGACATCACGCAGGATTTGATCCCCGCCCTGCAGTTGCGCGCGCACCCGCTACGCCTCGAGAGGCTGGTGGCGGATTTCGACGGTGAGGTCGGCAGCGTCTGCGACTTTCTCGACATCGATTTCAGTCCGCAGATGCGTGAGTTCGCGGCGCGCTCGCGCGAACGGGGCGTGGCGACCGCGAGCGGCGCCCAGATCGCACGCGGCCTCAATGCCGGCGGCGCGGGCGAGTGGCGCCGCTACCGCGCGCAGCTCGCCCCGGTGTTGCCGCTGCTCGCGCCGTGGGTGGCGCGCTTCGGCTACGAAGCGGACTGAAGCCGCCTCGCAGCCGAACGCATCAGTTCAAAACGCGCAGTACGACGCGGCGGTTTTCCTGGCGACCCGCATCGGTGTTGTTGCTCGAGACCGGCTGGCGTTCGCCGTAGCCGCGCGAGGTGAGCGTATTCGCGACCCCGCCGTCCTGCAGGTATTTGAGAACCGTAGCGGCGCGGCGGGTCGACAGGTCGAGGTTGTAGGCGTCCGAGCCGCGGCTGTCGGTATGACCGGCCACCTCGATCCTGATATCCGGGTAGCGCTTGAGGGTCGCGACGGCGCCTTCGAGCACCGGGATGCTCTCGGGCAGCAAGTCGGCCTTGTTGGTCTCGAACACCACGCCGGGTAGTTTGATCTCTTCCTTGAACGAGCAACCGCTGGCATCCACGCGATCGCCCTTCGGGGTGTCGGGGCATTTGTCCGCGCTGTCGACCACGCCGTCACCATCGCTGTCGAGCTCGCAGCCTCTTTCGTCAACCTTGGCGCCCGCGGGCGTATTGGGGCACTGGTCGCGGCTGTCGCCGACGCCATCGCCGTCACTGTCGATTTCGCACCCCGTGGCATCGACCTTCACGCCAGCCGCTGTGCCCGGGCACTTGTCGATGTCGTTGGTCACGCCGTCGCCGTCGTCATCCTGCGGCAGCGGGCAGCCGCTGCTATCCACCGCGGTGCCGGCGGGCGTGTCGGGGCACTTGTCCATGTCGTCGGTGACACCATCGCCGTCGGTATCGAGGACGCGGCGCGCGGGTGTCCCGCCCCACGCGAACTGGATGCCGAGCCCGGCCACGTAGTCGACCGCGGTGGGCGTGTCATCGTTGAGTTCGCGGCGCGCGCCGAGATCGGCGCGCAGCTGGATGGCCGTGCCGTCGCTGCGCGCGGAGCCGAGGTCGATCAGCAGGCCCGCACCGTAGATCGCGGCGAGGCCGGTGTCGTCGGGGCCGGGGCTCTGCCGGAACTTCACCTGCGCGACCCCAAGACTCAGGAAGGGATTCACGCGCCCTTCGCGATAGAAGATGCGATTGGCAGAAAGTCCCACGCCGCGCAGGTCGATGTAATCGTTGCCCTGACGGTCGTGCTTGGAGGCGAATCCCGACAGCTGCAGGTCCCAGTTCGCGCTCAACGATTTTCCGATCGCCAGCGTCCAGCCGGCATCGTCGTCGGCTGCCCGCGCGTCATCGAGCCAGATTGCGTTGACCTGCGGCGCGACGTACCAGCTGCCCACAGGCGCGCCCGCCACTACCGTTCCAGTCGTGAATGCCGCGGCGCACGCCGCGAGCACCAGGGGGGTGATTCTTCTCATGGGTTCTGTCTCCCTACCGATTGGCCCTAGCAAGTGGCGGCGATGATAACCGACACCCGAATCAATGAGATACGGTCAATGGGGTGCGAGCGCCGGATGGCTTACGCGTTGCCCCGGGTGAAGCCCGAGTCGTTTCGCTTCGCCACCGGCAATTTCGAGCACGGCGAGCGCGGGATCGCGGGCTCGGATGATGTCGAGAGAATGCGGCGTCGTCTGCTCGATGATCTGCTGGACACGGCCGTGCGCGTCGATGAACACCATATCGAGCGGAATGTAGGTGTTCTTCATCCACATGCTGATCGGCTGGGGTGCGGCGTGCACGAACAACATGCCATGCAGGTCGGGCAGCGCGCGCACGAACATGAGTCCCTGCGCCTGGCGTTGCGGGCTGTCGGCGAGCCACACCGCGAAGACGTGTTTGACTTTCTTGCCGTCGCTGATCGTGAGCGGGCCGTTCGGAAACGCGGCGAGATCTTCGAGTGGCGCGATCTGGGCAAAGGCGTGCGCGCCGAGCGCGAGGCACAACCAGCCTGCGAGCGCGACACGTGCGCGGCGCAGCAGGTCAGGGCTTGGTACTTGACGCATGTCGGTCATCGTCCCCGAATTCGACGCGGCCTGCAAAATCGAAACTCGTGAGGAACACGCGTTCACCCCGCGACAGGCTCGTGGCCGGCCCCAGGCAGAAACCGCGCGCCACCACGCGATAGATGGCGCGTTCGTTTCCCAGGGTTTCCACGCGCTGCTGGGTGAGCTTGTCCACCGTGCATTTGTCGTCGCCCTGGGTGGCGAAGATGCGTTTCTCGCCTTCGAACAAGATGGTGACGTTGGTGCGCAATATCTCGCCATCACGGCCCTCACCTACACCGGCAATGCCGAACACCATGCGGATGCGCCGGCCTTCTCCGCGCGCCGGCCCGCCGATGCTCACTCGTACGCCGTTACCCGAGGGGCGCGGGCCGCCTTCGCATTGCATCTCGGCGTCTTTCCAGTCGAGATCGAGCGACAGGGCGCCGCGCACGCGCGCGCGCAGATAGCCGTCGCCGGCGGCGAAACAACCGCCCTTGTCAGTCGTCGGGCCGATCGATGCTGTAGGCGTAGTGGCCGAGGCGCCGTGCGTGAAAGTCAGCGTCATGGCGAGGGCCAGGGCGCGAGCGCGATGAGGCATGCGTGTACGGTAGCACGGGCCCTATACTGCGAAAAAACCGAGGGTCCAATGGCCAAACGCCCTGCACGCGCAACTTCCGGCCGCTATGTGAGCCGGCTCACGAGCGGAACACTCGCGGTCATCATGGCCGGCGGTCGTGGCGAACGACTCAAGGGCCTCACCGAGCATCGGGCAAAGCCCGCGACGCCCTTCGGCGGCAAGTTCCGCATCATCGATTTCGTGCTGTCCAACTGCGTGAATTCCGGCATTCGCCAAATCACCGTGCTCACGCAGTACAAGGCGCAGTCGCTCATCCAGCACATCCAGCGCGGCTGGAGCTACATGCGCGGCGAGTTCGGCGAGTTCGTCGAAGTGATTCCCGCGCAGCAGAAGACCGGCGCTCACTGGTACCGCGGTACGGCGGATGCCGTGTACCAGAACATCGACGTGATGCATTCGCATCGGCCGAAGCACGTGTTGGTGCTCGCCGGTGATCACATCTACAAGATGGACTACGGTCCGATGATTGCGTACCACGTCGAGAAGGGCGCCGACATCACCGTCGGCGTCGTCGAAGTGCCGATCGTCGAGGCGAAAGATTTCGGCGTGCTGACGGTCACCGAATGGAATCGCGTCACGCGCTTTGTCGAGAAATCACTCACGCCCGATCCGATGCCGGGCCGCACCGACGTCGCGCTGGCATCGATGGGGATTTACGTCTTCAATCCCGATCTGCTCGAAAAACTGCTCATCGAAGACACTACGGACGAAAAGTCCAAGCACGATTTCGGCAAAGACATCATCCCCAAGGCCATCGAGAAGCTGCAGGTCTTTGCCTACCCTTTCCGGGACGTTAAGACGCGTGCACAGTCATATTGGCGCGATGTTGGAACAATCGACGCTTTCTACGAGGCCAATCTCGAGCTCGTGTGGGTCAATCCCGAGCTCAATATCTACGACGAGGACTGGCCGATCTGGACCTACCAGGCGCAGACGCCACCGGCGAAATTCGTGCTCGATGAAGACGGCCGGCGCGGCATCGCGGTCAACTCGCTGGTGTCGGGCGGCGCGATCATCTCGGGCGCCACGGTGCGGGAGTCATTGCTGTTCTCCGGCGTGCGGATCGAGGAACGCTCGGTGGTCGAGCGCTCGGTGATCCTGCCCGACGTGCGCATCGGGCCGAACTGCGAGGTGCGCAACGCCATCATCGATGCCGGCTGCGAACTGGCGAGCGGCACCCGCATCGGCTTCGATCGCGACGAGGACGCCAAGCGCTATCTCGTCACCGAGAAGGGTGTTGTTTTGGTGACGCCGGACATGCTGCACCATGCATGAGGGTGTCTTGCGACGTGGCGCGTTGGTCGCGCTCGCGTGCCTGTCACTCGCAGGTTGCGCGACGCCATTCAAGCTCGAAGCGCCAAAGCTGTCGGTGATCTCGATGAAGATGCAGAGCGCGGATATCTTTTCGCAGCGCCTGCAGATACGCATGCGCGTACTGAACCCCAATGCGCGCGAGCTGCCCATCAAGGGCATCGAATACCGCATCGAGGTGAACGACGCGGAACTCGCGCAGGGTCTGGCCGATACACCCTTCGTGGTGCCGGCCATGGGTGAGGCGGAATTCGACGTGCAGGTGACGGCCAATCTCGCCAGCGCCTTGGCCAAATTCCTGTCGCGCAAGAGCGGGCAGGACACGCTCGACTACCGGTTGATCGGCAGCGTGGCTCTATCGAGCGGATTTCTGCGGCGCATTCCCTTCGATGAGCGCGGCAGCGTCAAGTTGAAGTAGTTCGGCGAACAACTTCAGGTATTCGTTCGCCTGCGTCTCCCAGGAAAAATCGCAGGCCATCGCGTTCTGCACGATGCGCTCCCACAATTGCGGCTGCGCGTACCACTGGATCGCCGCGTCGAGCGCCCAAGCCATCGCGATTGCATCGAAATCGTTGAAGACGATGCCCGTACCGGCGCCCGTGGCCGGATCGAAATGCGTCACCGAATCGGCGAGCCCGCCCGTCCGGCGCACGATAGGAACTGTGCCGTAGCGCAGGCTGTACATCTGGTTGAGCCCGCACGGCTCGTACTGCGAAGGCATGAGAAACGCATCGCTGGCGCCTTCTATCCAGTGCGCGAGGCTTTCGTCGTAGCCGCCGAAAAACCAGGCGCGGCCCTTGTAACGCGTGGCGAGACCGGCAAAGAACTTCTCGTAGACGGCATCGCCGTTGCCGACCACGGCGACGCGCACGTCGTTGTCCTGCAACAGCCTGGGCAGCGTGTCGATCAGCAGGTCGAAGCCCTTCTGCGGCGTGAGCCGGCTCACGATGCCGAACAGCGGCACGCGGCCGCGCGTCGGCGTCATGTTCTGGCGCAGCAGGAAATTGCGCTTGAGCTCGGCCTTCTGGGCGAGCGTGCCCGGGTCGAAATGGATGGGTAGATAGTGGTCGCGGCGCGGATCCCATTCCTGGTAGTCGACGCCGTTCAGGATGCCGCGCACGGCGCTGCCGCGCGACGCCAGCGCCTGTTCCATTCCCATGCCGTAACGCGGCGTGGTGATTTCGCGCGCGTAGGTCGGGCTCACCGTCGTGACCGCGTCGGCATGCAGGATGCCGTGCTTGAGCGCGTTGATGCCGCCCGCCTTGAGGTCGTCCTGGTGCAGTAGATAGACGTCGGCGCCCAGGTCGAGATCGCCGACCTCGGCCGCCGCAAAGCCGCCCTGGTAGCCGATGTTGTGGATGGTCATCACCGACTTCGTGCCGGCGAACACCGGGTCGAGCCGGTAGTTCGAGCGCAGCCACAGCGGCGCGAACGCGGTATGCCAGTCGTGCGAGTGCACGATGTGCGGCCGGAAATTCATGCGCCGGCAGCATTCGAGCGCGGCGCGGGTCAGCACCAGGAAGCGCCGATGTTCGTCCGGATCGTTGGTGTAGAGCTTCGGGCGGGCGTACAGGGCCGCCGATTCGACCAGGAACACAGGCGTAGTCGACCCCGGCAGCAGGGCGCGCCAGATATCGACCGCGTATTCGTGTTTGCCCGCGCGGATGCTCAGACCCTGCAGGGATTCGACCCGCGTGGCATCGAGCTGCGCGCGGGAAATCTGCGAATAAAACGGCACGAACAGCCGCACGTCGTGGCCGCCCGCCGTGAGCTGGCGTGACAGGGCACTGGCGACGTCGGCCAGGCCGCCGGTCTTGGCGAGCGGGACGACTTCCGACGCGATGGCGCAGATGGAGAGTTTCACGGGCGGGCATTCTAGCCATGGGAGGCCGCTGGTAGCATGGCGGCAGGTCTCCCTTCCCATGCGTCGCGTACTCACAATCCTCACGTCAATCGTGCTCGTGGTGGCGTCTCTGGCCGTCGGTACTCTGACGGCAGACCTGCCATTCTGGCGGCGCGCGTTCGATCTGCCGCTGGCCACGAGCGAGAACTATCTGCCCACGCTCGACATCGGCACGCCTGCCTGGGGCGCGCTCGACGCCGTGGATGCGTCCGCCAACACCCTCGATCCGGCGGCGCTGTCGGCCGCGGCCGGGGTCGCGCGCACCGCGGGCGCCGCCGCCTTGTTAGTCGCGCAGCGCGGCGCGCTGCAATTCGAAGGATATTTTCAGGGCGGCAACGACTGGCGCGCGCTGCGGCCGGCCGACTTCCTGGCCCGGCCGCTGGCCGCGCTGGCCGTAGGCCTGACGCTCGCCGACGGGCGCATCAAGTCGCTGGACGATCCGCTCGCGAAATACCTGCCCGAGTGGGACGACGATCCGCGTGGCCGCATCACGCTGCGGCAACTGCTGACTGAGACCAGCGGGCTCGCGAAAGGTGTCGACGCAGCGCAGGTACTGGGTTCGCATCCATTCGAAGACTGGTCGCACCTGCCGGACTTTGCGACCTCGCGCGGCGTCCGATTGTTGTTAGGCAACGATTTCGAAAGCACCGCGCTCGGCTTCGAGCTGAACCACGAGCCGGGCGGCTTCTTCAACCTGTCGCCCGTGAATGCCCAGCTCGCGGCGGTCATCGTCGAGCGCGCCTCGGGCATGCCGTACGAGCGCTTCCTCGCGCAGCGCCTGTTCGATCCGGCGCACCTGCTGCACGTGCAATTGCAGATGGATCGCGCGAGCGGCATGCCGGCGGCGCATTGCTGCCTGCGCGCGCTGTCGCGCGACGTATTGGCCATCGGAGAATTGCTGCGCAATGACGGAATCCTCGCGCGCGGGGCGCGTCTGCTGCCTGCGGGTTGGGTGCAGGAGATGCTCAAGGGTTCGCGCGCGAACCCGGAGTACGGCCTGCAGGTCGAACGCGTGAGCTTTGGTGACCTCGAGGTCTGGCGCCTGGGCGGGGAGCGGGGCGGGGCGTTGTGGATCGTGCCGGCGCGCAACCTCACGGTGGTTGCCTTGGCGGATCGCGACGCAAGACTCGGCGCAGCATTGCTCGAACCGCTGCTGCGGTCACCGCCCCAGGCGTTGCCCGCGTCGCTGTCTGGCGCGGTGCGCAAGTAACGGGTCGCGGCCCGGCGCGACAGTCGGCAGACTTCCGGCCATGGACATGAGAGTCACATCGTTCACCGACAGTTTCGTCGACAGCCGGGAATTCGCGCGCATGACGCGGGCGATCGAATTCATCGAGCGCGAGTACCAGCGCCAGCCCAGGCTTGCCGAAATCGCCAGATACGTCGGCCTGTCGGAGTTTCATTTCAACCGGCTGTTCCGTCGCTGGACGGGACTCACGCCCAAGCAATACCTGGCCGAGGTCACGAGCCGCGCCGCGAAGTCCGCATTGCAGAGCGAGCCCTCCGTGCTCGAGGCCGCACACTCGGTCGGACTTTCCGGGGGCGGGCGGTTGCATGACCTGACCGTGACGCTCGAGGCCATGACGCCGGGCGAATTCCGCGCGCAGGGCGAGGGCGTGTCCATTCGCCACGGCGTGGCGTCGACGCCGTTCGGATCGGCTTTTCTCGCCGAGACGCCGCGCGGCCTGTGTCGCCTGGCCTTCGTCGATGAACGCCGGGTCGACGCACGCAGCGCCGCGGCGGAACTCGCCGCGCTGCGCGAATCATTTCCGAAAGCGAGTTTCGAGCGCGACGATGCGCGCGCCGCCGAACTCGCGCAGATCATCTGGGGTAACAAATCTGCAACATTGCCGCTCGCGGTGTACGGCACGAATTTCCAGGTGCAGGTCTGGCGCGCACTGCTCGAACTCGAACCGGGGGCCACGGTCTCATACAGCGCGCTGGCAGGGCAGCTCGGGCTTTCGAATGGTGCGCGCGCCGTGGGGAATGCGGTGGGCGCGAATCCAATCGCCTGGGTCATCCCCTGCCATCGAGTGCTGCGGGCGGGCGGTACGCTTGGCGGATATCGCTGGGGCGTCGCACGCAAACAGATGATCCGCCGCTGGGAAGAAAGGCGCGCGGGGGTGTCATAACTTTTTGATTCCCTTCTGTGCCGGCATGTTAGCGGTGCCATAATCGCCCCCCGCAAAATGTCCAGGGGCCGACCGGTTTCACGATGTCAGAGCAGCGCAATCTCGTAACGCCGATCAGCATTGCCGTGGCCGTCATCTGCGCGGGCTGGGCTATCTACGCGACGCAACACAAGACGCAAGCCGGTGCGGAATCTGCGCCAGCTGCAGGTGCAGGCAACAGCGCACCTGCCACCGTGATGCTGGCGCCCGTGCGCAGCGAGCGCCTCTCGCAGAAAATCGAGGCGCTGGGCAATGCGCGCGCGAACGAGTCGGTGGACGTGAGCAGCAAGACGTCCAACGTCGTGACCGCAATCCGCTTTCGCGATGGCGAAATGGTCAGGCGCGGGCAGTTGCTGGTGCAGCTCGACGACGCTCAGGCACGCGCGGACGTCGCGACCGCCCAGGCCGTACTCACCGAGAGCGAGAGCCAGTACCACCGCAGCCGCGAATTGATGAACACGCAGGCGTTGTCGAAATCGAGTTTCGATCAGCTCGAGGGCACGGTGAAGGCGAACCGTTCGCGCCTCGCCGCCGCAAATGCGCGGCTCGAAGACACGGTGATTCGTGCGCCGTTCTCCGGGCGCGTGGGGTTGCGCCGCGTGAGTGTGGGCACGCTCATCAGCCCCGGCGATGTCATCACCACGCTCGACGACACCAGCATCATCAAGCTCGATTTCTCCGTGCCGGAGAACCTGCTCGCGACGATGCGCGAAGGCCTGTCGGTGCACGCCACGGCGCCGGCCTTTCCGGGCCGTGCATTCGTCGGCAAGGTGGCGAGCATCGATTCGCGCGTCGACATGAATACCCGTTCCGTCACGGTGCGGGCCCTGCTGGCGAACGAAGATGGCGCACTCAAGTCCGGCATGTTCCTCAACGTGACGCTCGCCAACGATGAACGCTCGGCGCTCGTCATTCCCGAGGAGGCGCTGACACCGGAAGCCGAGCGTCAGTACGTATTCGTAGTCGCCGACGGCCGTGCGTCGCGCCGCGAAGTGCGCATCGGCGGGCGCAGCCCCGGCAACGTCGAAGTCCTGGCGGGCCTCAAGGCCGGTGAGCAGGTCGTGGTCGAAGGCACGCAGAAGATTCGTGACGGCGTCACGGTGCGCGGCATTGCGCGCGTTGCCGACGAAATCGTGCCGACGACGGACGTTGGCGCGCATGAAGCCAACGCGACGCCCGCGAGCATCCGTCAGTGATGATTTCGGATCTGTCGGTGCGGCGTCCCGTGTTCGCCACGGTGATGTCGCTGCTGCTGCTGATTCTCGGATTGGGCGCTCTGTCACGCCTTTCCTTGCGCGAATTCCCGGACGTCGATCGTCCCGTGGTCAATATCGAAACCCGCTACCGCGGTGCCTCCTCGGATGTCGTGGAGTCGCGCATCACGCAGGTCATCGAAAACGAAATCTCGGGAATCGAAGGTGTCGAGCGCCTCAATTCCTCGAGTCGCGATGAGCGTTCGCAGATCAATGTCGAATTCTCGCTGGACCGGGATCTGGATGCCGCCGCCAATGACGTGCGTGAGCGCCTGTCGCGCGTGTCCGGACGCCTGCCGCTCGAAGCTGATCCTTCGCAGATCACCAAGGTGGACAGCGGCACGGACCCGATCATTTTTCTGAACGTCACGAGTACGCAGCGCAGCGTGCTCGAGCTCACCGACTACATGCAGCGCTACCTCGTCGACCAGTTCTCGACGCTCGACGGCGTGGCAAACGTGCGCGTGAACGGCGCGCGCCGTTACGCGATGCGTGTCTGGCTGTCGCGCGAAAATCTGGCCGCACGCCAGCTTACGGTCAACGATGTCGAGAATTCGCTGCTGCGCGAGAACGTGGAGTTGCCGGCCGGCCGCCTCGAATCCACCGAGCGGGAATTCACGTTGCGCACGGACACCAACCTGCGCACCGAAGAGGATTTCCGCAACCTCGTCGTGGGCCGCGGGCCGGACGGCTATCTGGTGCGACTGGGGGAGGTCGCGGAGGTGCGGCTGGCGTCGGACGACGACCGCAGCATCTCGCGTTCGAACGGCGCGATCGGCCTGTCGATGGCCATCATTCCGCAATCCAAGGCCAACGTGCTCGCCACCTCCACCGCGGTGAAAGAGCAGCTTGTGGAGGTACAGAAAACTCTGCCCAAGGACATCGCGGTCGACGTCAACATCGACAACGGCGTATTCATCGCGGCGTCTCTGAGGAATGTGGTCTTCGCTCTCAGCGAGACGCTGATCCTGGTGCTCGTCGTCATCTTCCTGTTCCTGGGGACGCTGCGCGCCACGCTGATTCCTGCGGTCACGATTCCAGTCTCCATCGTCGCCGCGGCGCTCGTCATGCTCGCGCTCAACTACTCCATCAATACGCTCACGTTGTTAGCTGCGGTGCTCGCCATTGGTCTCGTGGTCGACGATGCCATCGTGGTGCTCGAGAACATCGTGCGGCGAATCGAGGGAGGCGAGCCCGCGGTGCTCGCCGCAATCAACGGATCGAAGGAAATCGGGTTTGCCGTCATCGCGACCACGCTGGTGCTCATGGCGGTGTTCGTGCCGGTGTCCTTCATGAGCGGCGACACGGGCCGGCTGTTTGGTGAATTCGGCGTGACCGTGGCCGCGGCCGTCGGATTTTCAGCCTTCATCGCGCTTAGCCTCACACCGATGATGGCCTCCAGGCTGTTTGCGAATGGCATGCCCAAGTCGCGCATGTCGGGCGGCATCGACCGCGTGTTCCACAATCTGGACGATCGCTACGCCGCGGGCTTGCGCCGCGCCATGTCGGGCAAGCGTCCGCTGTGGATCGTCGGCGGATCATTGGGCCTGTTCGCTGTATTGCTGCTGGTGTTCGTGCTGGGCATCCCATTCGCGGGAGCGCGCCTGCCGACCGAGCTGACACCGCAGGAAGATCGCGCGTTCGTGCGCATTTTCATCACCGCGCCGGAAGGCTCGAGCATCCAGTATCTCGACCGGCAGATGCGCCAGGTCGAGGCAATCGCCATGGACGAAGTGGACCGCGGGAATGCACTGCGAGTGAACGTGCGCACCGGCGGCTTCGGCCGGGGTGCCGAGGTCAACACCGGCATGGTCATCATGCCGCTCACTCTGTGGGATCAGCGCGACGAGAGCGCGAGCGCGATCGCCGATCGGCTGCGCCAGCGCACGCAAGGCATCTCCGGTGCACGCATCAACGTGAACCAGGCGGGCAGTCCCCTCACACGCAACAGCACGCGGCCGCTGGCCATCGCAATGGGTGGCGGCGACTACGCTGAGATCGTGAAGTGGCGCGACCAGGTCATGCAGCGCGTGGCCGCCGAAAATCCGCGCATCCTCAATCTCGAGTCCGACTATCTCGAGCGCCAGCCGCGCGTCATCGTGCAAATCGACCGCAACAAGGCGGCGGATCTCGGTGTGTCGCTGCAGACCGTCGGGCGCACGCTCGAAACCATGATGGGCTCGCGCATCGTCACCACCTTCGAGCGCGGCGGTGAGGAGTACGACGTCATTCTCCAGGCGCGCGATACACAACGGGCCTCGGTCGGCGACCTCGACAATCTCTACGTGCGCTCCGACAAGAACGATGAGCTGGCGCCGCTCGCCGCGCTGGTGCGCAGCGAGGAGCGCGCCGGTCCCACCGAGCTGCGGCGCACTGATCGCATGCGCGCGATCGAACTGGCTGGTTCGCTCGCGCCGGGGTACACCCTGGGCGAGGCAGTGGACTACATGGAGAAAGTGATTCACGAAGAGGCGCCCACGGCGCAGATCATCTACAACGGCGAGACCTACCAGCTCAAACAATCGGGCGACGCGTTGTGGATCACATTCGCCTTCGCGCTGCTCATCGTCTACCTGGTGCTCGCGGCGCAGTTCGAGAGCTTCGTACATCCGGTCGTGATCCTCGTGACCGTGCCGCTCGCGATCACGGGCGCGATCCTCGGACTGTGGCTTTTCAACTCCACCATCAACATCTTCAGCCAGATCGGCTGCATCATGCTCATCGGTATCGCGTGCAAGAACGGCATCCTGATCGTGGAATTCGCCAACCAGCTGCGTGACCGCGGCGTTGCGTTCGTGGACGCGGTCATCCAGTCGTCGGCGACGCGCCTGCGTCCGGTGCTCATGACGAGCCTGTGCACGGCCTTCGGTGCGGTGCCGTTGATGCTGGCGCATGGCGCCGGCGCCGAAAGCCGCGAATCCATCGGCGCCACGGTGTTCTTCGGGACGGTCGTCTCGCTCGGAATGACGCTGTACGTCGTCCCGGCGCTGTACCTGCTCATCGCGCGCAATACGCGCTCGCCGGAGTACATGTCACGCCTCATCGCAGGCCTGCTGGGCAAGGGCGGCGCCGAGCGTGGTACGCCCACAACGGCCAGCAGCGGTCGGCACGAAGCGCATTGAGCGCTGGTGCGCACCGTCACGCGCAGGTAGTGCGGGCGAAAACGCCACAGCTTCATTTGACTTAACCCGAGGTTTGGCGGCCTTTTGCAGCGGGCGCTGTCAACTGCAACCTGACCGATTAAGTTTCTGATTTTCCTTCCGATTATGGCGAGCGCAGGCCGCCGCGAAGGGGGCCGCTGGTAGACTGGCGGCCGTCCGTACTCCCCTCGCGATTCCCATGGCCCAGTCCCCGTACAAGCAGCTCGAGCAGGAATGGAAACGCCTGCATGCCTTTCGTGGCGCCATGGCCGTACTCCGCTGGGACGCCGCCGTGATGATGCCGCGCGGCAGCGCCGACGTGCGCGGAGAGCAATTGGCGGCGCTCGAGACCGAATACCACGCGCTGGTCACCGCGCCGCGCATCACCCGGCTGCTCGATCGCGCGCAGGCCAACACCTCGAACCTCGAGGACTGGCACATCGCGAACATGCGCGAGATGCGCCGACAGCGTGACTTCGCCATCGCGACTCCCGTGGCGCTGGTTTCGCGCCTCGCGAAGGCCGCTTCCAAGGCGGAAGCGAAATGGCTCCTCGCGCGCGAAACCGGAAAGTTCGAAGACTTCGCGCCGCACCTCGAAGAGGTCGTGCACCTGGTGCGCGACAAGGCGCAGCTGCTCGGCCAGGCGCGCAATCTCGCGCCCTATGACGCGCTGATGGATGAATTCAGCCCCGGCGTGACCTCGGCCGAGATCGACGCCATGTTCAAGTCGCTGGCGCGCCGCCTCCCGGGACTCATCCGCGACGTGCTGGTGCGCCAGGAACAGCATCCGACGTTGCCGATCACCGGCAAGTTCAGCGCCGGCAAGCAGCGTGCGCTCGCCGTCGAAATCATGAAGGCCATCGGCTTCCCGTTCGATCGCGGCCGGCTCGACGAAAGCGAACATCCGTTCACCGAAGGCGTGCCCGGCGACGTGCGCGTGACGACTCGTTTTGACCCGACCGAACCGTTCTCGGGACTGCTCGGCGCATTGCACGAAACCGGCCATGCGATGTATGACGTTGGCCTGCCGGCGGAATACTCCGATCAGCCCGTCGGTCGCGATCGCGGCATGGCTCTGGAAGAAAGCCAGTCGCTGCTGATGGAAATGATCGTGTGCCGCAGCCGGCCGTTCGTCACCTATCTCAAGCCGCTGCTGGAGAAGCATTTCGGCGTTTCCGGCCCCGAGTGGTCGGAGGAAAATCTGTACGCGCACCTCACGCGCGTCAAACGTGGCCCGATTCGCGTGGACGCGGACGAGCTCACCTACACGCTGCATATACAGCTGCGCTACGAGCTCGAGAATCAGCTGCTGTCGGGCGAACTCGCGGTGCGCAACCTGCGCGACGCGTGGAATTCGAGCATGGAACAGCGGCTCGGCATCAAACCCGCCACCGATCTCGAAGGCGTCCTGCAGGACGTGCACTGGGCGGTCGGATCCTTCGGCTATTTCCCCTCGTACGCACTCGGCGCCGTGATGGCCGCGCAGTTCTTCGAGGCGCTGCGCGAGGCGGTGCCAGCGGTTGACGCCGAAATCGCGCGCGGCAACTTCAGCGGGCTCATGGGCTGGCTGCGGCAGAACGTCCACGCGCAGGGTGCGCGGGTCAGCGCGCCCGAACTGCTCAAGCTTTCGACCGGCAAACCGCTGGCGGCGACCTCGACGCTGCGTTATCTCGAATCCAAGTACCTCGGCAACGAATCGGTAGTCGGCAGCGCCGCGGCATGAGCGGCGCCCGCCGCGCACGCATCTTCCGGCCATGAACAATTGGCGCGGTTGGCTTCTCGGCGTATTCACGGTCGGGATCGCCGTCGCGGCCGTGATTGTGCCCGCGATGCCGCAGCCGCTGTCGTATCACGTGTTCGCCGACTGCCGCGCGTTCTGGTCGATCCCTAACTTCTTCAATGTCGTGTCGAACCTGCCGTTCCTGGTCGGCGGAGCAATGGGGCTCGCGCTCGTCTGGAATGGCGGCGGGCGTTTCATCGATCAGCGCGAGCAGCTGCCGTACCTGGTGTTTTTCCTCGGCGCATTCCTCACCTGCGCAGGTTCCGCGTATTACCACGCCGCACCAGACAACCCGCGCCTCGTCTGGGACCGTCTGCCGATGACGCTGGGCTTCGCCGGGCTCGTTTCCGGCGCGATTGCCGAGCGCGTCGATCTCAAACTTGGGTCTCGTGCGCTCTGGCCGCTGCTGCTGCTCGGGGTGATCACCGTCATCTATTGGTACGCCACCGAGCGCGCGGGCCGCGGCAACCTCATTCCGTACGCGGCCTACCAGACCTGGTCGATCGCGGTGATCGTGCTGCTGATCGCGGCGTTTCCGGCGCGTCGCTACAGCCACGGCGGCCTGCTGGCCTGGGCGGCGCTCTGGTACGGACTGGCCAAGGTGTTCGAAACCTTCGACCTGCAGGTTTACCGCTTTCTCCACGGAACCTTGAGCGGACATACCATCAAACACCTGCTCGCCGCGGGCGCCGTGTTTGCCGTGGTGCGCCAGCTGAGACGGCGCCACGCGCTGGCCGCGGTTAATATCGCCCCCGCCCCATGAACGCCGCGACCGAAACCGTAGTCGATCTGCCCGAGCTCTCGTCCGTGGCCGGGCCCGAATGGCCTTCGCAGACCGCGAAGAAGCTCGGTGCGCAGCTGCGTGGCCTCGCCGGCAGGGCCATCGAGGATTACCGCATGATCGCCGCGGGCGATCGGGTCATGGTGTGCCTGTCGGGCGGCAAGGATTCCTACGCCTTGTTAGACATACTGCTGTCGTTGAAACGCTCGGCCCCGATAGATTTCGATCTCATCGCCGTCAACCTCGACCAGAAGCAGCCGGACTTTCCGGCCGACGTGCTGCCAAACTACCTGAAGAAGATGGGTGTCCACTTCCACGTGATCGAGCAGGACACGTACAGCGTGGTCAAGCGCGTGATTCCGGAAGGCAAGACGATGTGCGGCCTGTGCTCGCGCCTGCGGCGCGGCGCGTTGTACCGCTACGCCGGCGAAAACGGCATCACCAAGATCGCCCTCGGTCACCACCGGGACGACATCGTCGAGACGCTGTTCCTCAACATGTTCTTTGGCGGACGGCTCAAGGCAATGGCGCCGAAGCTCTTGTCCGAAGACGGCCGCCACATCGTGATCCGGCCGCTGGCATATGTCGCGGAAGCGCAGATCGAGCGTTATGCGCGCGCCCGCGACTTTCCCATCATTCCCTGCAAGCTGTGCGGTTCGCAGGACAATGCGCAGCGCAAAGAAGTGAAACGCATGCTGGCCGATTGGGAACTGAAATTCCCGGGCCGCACCGAGTCGATTTTCACCGCGCTGCGCAACGTCGAGAACGCGCATCTCGCCGATCCCCGGAGTTTCGATTTCCCAGGTCTCGATGACCAACGACAGCCCACCGACAAATAAGCCGATCGCCGAGTCGTACTGGGTCATCGAGGACCGGCTGCTGGCCGGCAAATACCCGGGCGGAAAGACCCTGCCGGAACTCGAGCGCCGCCTGGGCGCGTTGCTCGAAGCGAAGTTCGATGTCTTCATCGACCTGACCGAGCCCGGCGAATTGCCGCCGTACGTGAGCTATCTACCGCCGCACGTGGCGTACGTACGCGAGCCCATCGTCGATCACGGCGTGCCGGCGCACGCGGCGCAGATGACCGAGATCATGCGGCTGCTGGAGGAATTCCTGGCCGCCGGGCGCCGGGTGTACGTGCACTGCCGCGCGGGGATCGGGCGTACCGGCACCGTGGTCGGCTGCCACCTGGTCGAGCGCGGTTTGAGCGGTGCGGCGGCGCTCGTGCGGCTCAACGAGTTGTGGCAGGGCAGCGATCGTTCTGACACCTGGCAAGAAGTGCCCGAAACCGACGAGCAGATCGACTTCATCCGCAACTGGACCGCCAGATCCGTGGGCGACCCGATGGGCGCGCCCGATGTCCTCGATGCGGCGCGCAGCCTGCGCGAACGATTTCAGGGGGCGCTGGTGGGCTTGGGCGTAGGCGACGCGCTGGCAGCGCACACGCAGTTCCGCAAGCCCGGCAGCTTTGCCGCGGTCGGTGACCTGCTGGGCGGTGGCCCGTTCGATCTGCCGCGCGGCGCCTGGACCGACGACACCGCCATGGCCTTGCTGCTGGCCGAGAGTCTGCTGGAACGCGAAGGATTCGACGCACACGACCAGGTGCAGCGGTTCGCGCGCTGGCAGCGCGAGGGGTACGGCAGCTCCACGGGTCAATGTGTCGGCATTTCGGCGAGCGTGGCGCGCGCGCTGGCAACGGCGCAATACAAGGGCCAGCCCTTTGCCGGCTCCCATGATCCCAAGCAGCTCGACAAGGACCCGCTGTCGCGGGTGGCGCCGGTCGTGATGTATTTCTTTGCCGATGCCGCAGGCGCCGTGGCGCGCGCCGCCGAAGCCGCGCGAATCACCGCGCAGGCGCCGCTGGTCCTCGACTGCGTCCGACTGCTGGCGGCGATGGTCCACCAGGCGCTGGCGGGGCGCGATAAGGCCTCCGTGTTGCGGCCGCCGCGCAATACGTGGGAAAGCCCCACGACGCGTCCGGAAGTGCTGGCGGTATTCGACGGCTCGTATTCCCGGCGCACGCAGCCTGAGATCAGCGGCGCAGGCCATATCGTTCATGCCCTCGAGGCCGCACTTTGGGCTTTTCATCATGGCGAGACGTTTCGCGAGGGTGCTCTGCTGGCCGCGAACCTGGGCCACGACTCCGATGTCGTGTGCGCAGCGTACGGACAGATCGCCGGTGCCTATCACGGTGTGAGTGCGATTCCGGGAATCTGGCGTAACAGCCTGATCAAGCAAGAGGTGGTCATCGACAGTGCGGACCGACTTCTCACTCATGCATTGGTGACCCTCGGAACCTGATTCCGCAACGCGAACGACTCGCTTAAAGTGCGGGTCCATGTCGTCCCCGCGCACTTCCCGCAGCAGGCGAGCCGCGCGCTCATGGACACGCATGTCCGACGAGCAACTGCTCGGTCAGCGCTTCTGCGATCTGAAACTCAAGCTCGAGCGTTCGCCCCTGGCGAGTCGCGTGCGCCGGCTGTATCGAGAGCTCGACAAGCGCCAGATCGGTTTTCGTCCGCACGTATGGCTGTCCGAGGAATGGTTTTCGCCCGACGGTGTTCCCGGCATCGCCGTTCCTTTCTATCTCGCGCATCCGCGCCTCGAACGTCTCGAGCGCCGCATGATGCGCAGTGTCGAAGGCGGCAGCGCCGAAAGCGCCATGCGCATCCTGCGTCATGAAGCAGGGCACGCGATCGACACCGCCTACCGGCTGCGCCGGCGCAAACGCTGGCGCGAGGTGTTCGGACCCGCTTCGCTGCCGTATCCCGATACGTACAGAGCGCGTCCCGGCAGTCGCCGTTACGTGCAGCACCTGGGCGAGTGGTACGCGCAGGCACATCCCTGCGAGGATTTTGCCGAAACCTTCGCGGTGTGGCTCAAGCCCAATTCCTCCTGGCGGCGCACCTACGCGCAGTGGCCGGCGTTTCACAAACTCGAGTTCGTCGACGAGTTGTTAGGCGCGGTGCGCGCCACGCGCGCCCCGGTGCGCAATCGCGAGCTGGTCGAGCCGTTGCGCGAGAACACGAGCACGCTGGCGGATCACTATCGCCGCAAGCTGCGGCGCTACAGCATGTACCGCCGCACGGTCACGGATCACCTGCTCGAGCGCGTGTTCACCGCCGAAAAGAAAACCCGCGCGCGCCGTGCCAGCACCTTCCTGCGCGCTCACAGCCTGCATCTCGTGAACGCGAGCTTGCGCGAGCTCGACGCCGAGCGTTACAGCGTCGAGCAGATCCTGCGCATCGCGGTGGAGCGTGCCGAGAAGCTCGGCCTGTGGGTGCGCGGCGGCCGCCGCGACGCGCTGCGCCACGCGCGCTGGATGCTGGCTTCTCTTACGCGCCTGTACGCGCAGGGCGAGAGTCCGCGTCTCTCCTTATGAAGCGACTGCGCACGCTGGTCGTCGTGCATTCAACGCTGGTTCCGCCCGACTCTCTCGAGGGCCACAGCGAAAAGGAAATCGAAGAATGGCGCACCGAGTACGACGTCGTCTCGACGCTCAAGAAATCCGGCCATGAAGTGCGCTGCCTCGGCATCTCCGACAGTCTGGAGGAGCTGCGCAGCGTCATCACCGAGTGGAAGCCCGAGATCGTCTTCAACCTGCTGGAAGAGTTCGACGGCATCGTCACCTACGACCAGCACGTGGTGGCGTTCCTGGAACTGCTGCGCCAGCCGTATACCGGCTGCAATCCGCGCGGCCTGCTGCTGTCGCGCGACAAGCCGCTGTGCAAGCAGCTGCTGTCGTTCCATCGCATTTCCTCGCCGCAATTTGCCGTTTTTCGACGCGGCCTCAAGCTGCGCCTGCCGCGCAAGATCAAGTATCCGCTGTTCGTGAAATCGACGACTGAAGACGCGTCGCTCGGCATCGCTCAAGCGTCCATCGTCAACGACAAGAGCCAGCTCAGGCAACGCATCGAGTTCGTGCACGACCAGGTGCAGTCCGATGCGCTGGTCGAGGAATACATCGAAGGTCGCGAGTTGTACGTGGGCATGATGGGCAACGACCGCCTCACACGCCTGCCGATCTGGGAGATGGTGTTCGGCTCGGTGGCGGATTCCGGCGCTGGCATCGCCACGCGCCGCGTGAAGTGGGACAAGAAATACCAGCAGCGCCACGGCATCACGACCGCCGAAGCGAAGGACCTGTCGCCGGCGGTGCTCGCGCGACTCGACAAACTATCGCGGCGCATCTATCGCTGCCTGGGGTTGTCCGGCTGCGCGCGCATCGATTACCGCATGACCGCCGACGGCCAGATCTACGTGCTCGAGGCGAATCCGAATCCGAACCTCGCGGCTGAGGAAGATTTCGCGCAGTCCGCGCTCGCCGCGGGCGTCGAATATGCCGAGTTGCTGGAAAAGCTGCTCACCCTGGGAGCCGGTTATCAGGCAGAGTGGCGCGCCTACTATGGCTGAGCACCGAGCGAGGTTGGGCCGGATGAATCGACCGATGAAGTACTGCGCCGTGCTGCTGAGTGCCGTAACCGTGCTCGCGGCCTGCGTGAATCAGCGCGAGCAGAGCAAACGCGACATCCAGCGTTTCATCCAGACCGCCACCGGTGAATTCGTGAACGACGGCGGCAACACGCTGGTGATGGTGCCGGTGTACGCGCGCATGATCGGGCTCGACACGCTGTTCGTCGAACGCATCGCGAGCGGCGGCGGAACCTCGGAACGCCTCGTGGCGCTCGAAATTTCGCCGGACGGCAAGAAAGTCCTGCAGCTCTCTTATGTATTCACACAGCAGGGCCAGTGGCGCAACCTGCGTGAGAACCCGGAGCTGTTCTCGGCATTGTTACCGAAGGACGTGCGGCCCGCGGGAAGCTGCGACATCAAGCTCTCCGCGGACCTCAACACCCTGACCTACAGTTGCGGCGGCAGCGTGCCGGAATCCTTCATGCGCGCGCAGCACGCCTCGCCGAACTGACCTGCGCTCAGGGACGCGTGTGCGCGTCCAGCCAGTCGAGCACCGTGCCGTACCACTTGATGCTGTTGTTGGGCTTCAGCACCCAGTGATTTTCGTCGGGGAAATAAAGTAGTTTGCTTTCGATGCCGCGGCGTTGCAGCGCGGTGAAGGTCGCGAGCCCCTGCGTGTCCGGTACGCGGAAGTCCTGTTCCCCGTGGACCACCAGCATCGGCGTGCGCCATTCCTTGACGTAGTTGGCCGGGTTGAAACGCTCGTGGATCTCGGCCGTCTGGTAGTAGGGGCCGCCGTTTTCCCATTCGGTGAACCACAGCTCCTCGGTGGAGTAGTACATCGAACGCGTGTCGAAAATGCCGTCGTGATTGACGATGCAGCGGAAGGCGTCGGGCCACTGGCCCGCGATCCAGTTCTGCATGTAGCCGCCATACGATGCGCCGAGCGAACAGGCGCGCTTCTCGTCCAGCCACGAATATTTCTGCAACGCCGCCGCGTAGCCTTTTTTCAGATCTTCGAACGGGCGATCGCCCCAGTGCTGGCTGATCGCATCGGTGAAGGCCTGGCCGTAGCCCGGCGATCCGTGGAAGTCGATGAACACGGCGCCGTAGCCGCGTGCCGCGAAGGCTTGCGCGTTCCAGCGCCAGTTCCACTGGTTCTGGAAGCTCGACTGTGGTCCGCCGTGCACGATGAACGCGATCGGATATTTGCGGTCCGGCCCGAACCCGAATGGTTTAACGACGTAGCCGTAGACGGTTTCATCGTTCCAGCCCTTGAAGCTGAATTGCTCGAAGGCGCCGAGCTGGCGTGCCGCGAGCAATGCCGCATTGGCCTGCGTGAGCCGTCGCATGGCACCCTTGCCCGCGACTAGATAGAGATCGGGCGGATTGGCGAGGTCGTGCCACACGACCACCGCGCCCCTGGGAGCCGCGGCGAATTCGCCGACCGAACCCGCTCCCGAAAGCGGTGTCACGCGGCCGCTGCCGACGTCTACGGAGAACAGCACGCTCTGGCCGACATCGCTCGCGGTCGCCAGCAGCGTGCGACCGTCGCGCGCCAGGTCGAGATGCGCGACCGACCGATCCCATTGTGGCGCGACCTCGCGTGCCGTGCCAGCGTGCGACACCATGATTCCGAAGCGATCGGCTTCGAACCCGGCGCGCTTCATCGCGAGCCAGGCGAGATCTCCGTTCGCGAGGTACACTGGCTGCGTATCCCAGGCGGGATTGCCGGGCGTCAGATTCGCAGGCTTCTCGCTGCCGTCGGAGGGCGCCGAGTACAGATCGAAGTTCGTCGACCAGGCTTCCTCGCGGCCGGCGACCCGCGCGCTGAAGACCACGTGCGAGCCGTCGGGGCTGAAGGTGTATTCCTCGTCGCCGCCGTCGGGCTTGGAAGGCACGTCGGCCGCGAGTGCCTTGCTCACGTTGACCGGCGTGCCGGCGCGGCCGTCGGCATTCACCGGCGCGACGAACAGGTTGGAGCGCGTGCCGTCACGCCACGTGTCCCAGTGCCGCATCAGCAACTGATCGTACACACGCGCCGAGGATTTGCTCTTCGAGTTCGCGTCGAGCCGCTCGCGGGTGCATTTCAAATCGGCGCAATCCTGGAACACGTCCATGCCGAGCGCGATGCGGCCGCCGCCGGAGGACATCTTGAAGCTGCCCACGTCGAGTGGATAGTCGGTGATCTGCACAGCTTCGCCGCCCGACATCGGCAGCCGCCAGATCTGCATCGAACCGGCGCGCGACGAAAGGAAGTAGATACTCGTGCCGTCCACCGACCAGCGCGGATGGGTGTCGTTGGCGGAATGCTGCGTGAGGCGCCGCGGCTTCGCGTCCTTCGCGGTGAGATCGACCAGCCACAGGTCGGTACGTCCGCGATTCGCCTCGAGGTCGGTCTCGCGCTGCGTGTAAACCGCGTACTTGCCGTTGGGCGACACCTGCGGATCGCTGACGCGCGCCAGCTGGTTGAGATCCGTGGCCGTCAACGCGGCGGCTGGCGCCTCCGCGCCGTGCGCCTCGTGAACGCCGATGACACAGGCCAGCGCCCACGCGCCCACCAACCATGATTTCATGAACATCTCCTGTTTCAACGTCCGATCTCGGACAATGCACGCGATGAAGCTGAAGCCGGTGCGCGCGATCTGTTTCGATCTCGACAACACGTTGTGGAATGTCGAGCCCGTGCTCCTGCGTGCGGAGCGCATTCTCGCCGATTGGCTGCGGCACCGGTACCCGAAGATTCCGCAGCGCTTTTCAGCAGCCGAAACTCTCGAATTGCGCGCCGCCTTGCTGCGCGAGGTGCCTCACCAGGCCCACGACTTCACGTTCCTGCGGCGCGAGACCATCGCGCGCATGGCGGACGCAGTCGGGTACGACCGTGCGCTCGCGCACGAGGCGTTCGCGTTGTGGCACGCGGCGCGCAACGAAGTCGCGCCGTTCGCGGAGGTGCTACCCGCGCTACAGGCGCTCAAGAGCCGTTATCGGCTGGCGACTCTCAGCAACGGGAACGCCGATCTCGCGGCGATCGGGCTCGCGCACCATTTTGAAGTCACTCTGCACGCCGCTGCACTCGGATGCGCCAAGCCCGATGCGCGCGCTTACACGGCGCTCGCGGACGCGCTGACACTGAAACCAGCGGAAATCCTGTTTGTAGGCGACGAACCCCATGCCGATGTGGTGGGTCCGCGGACAGCTGGCATGCAAACTGTATGGGTGAATAGGGCCGGGGTTGTTTGGCCCGACGCGTTGCCCGCGGCGGATGCAGACATCGCCGACCTCGATGAGCTGGTGACGTTGCTCATGCGTAGTTAGCACTGTGCCGCGGTGACTGCCAGCGGGGTGAGAAACAGCGAGAAACTGGTTCCTGCGTCACGGAACGGAACATTGCAACGCGCTCAACTGGTGTGCGCCGGGCGCCGTTACATGATTACGGAGGTGTACATGACCATCCAGCCGGTTGCGAGTCTGAAAGAGTTCTTTCGCGACGCGTTGCACGACGCGCTGTCGCATCAGCACGTGGCGGTCGAAGACCAGACCGAGCACTACGTCGTCAACCTGCTCACGCTGTTTTCGGATGCCGACGCGCTCTACGAGCGCGACGCGCGTGAGCTCGCGCAACGCTCGCGGCTCAAGCCCCTGGCCGTGATGCTCGGCGAAGCGCTCGAGGCGCCCACGCAGGAAGCGCGCTTCCGCGGTCTGCAGCGCCTGGGTGACGTCTCGCTGTTCATCTCCGGATTCTTCGCGGCCGGGTTCGCGCGCAAGCTGGTGGACATCGACTACACAATCGCGATGGGCGGACGCGCCTACGGCACGCTCGCGGAGAATTGCCCGCCGGCGCGCGGCCGCACGATGCGGCAGGTGTTCGCCGAGCTCGCCGCGAAATTCACTCCCATGGTCGACGCGCTCAACGAGATCAGCGAAAGCTCCTATCAGCACTCGGACAAGGATCGTCTGCGACTGTACGAGTTGTGGCTCAAGACCGGCAGCGAGCGTTCGCGCCAGCTGCTGCGCAAGCTCGGCCTGGAGCCCACGCCGGTGGCGCGCAGTCCGCTGGCGCACTGACATGAGCGCCGACACTCTTGCATCGCTGCAGAGTGCGCTCGCCGATATCTACGATCTGCCGGCGGTTCCGGCGGTGGGCGAATTTCTCACCACCGATCGCGCCGACCTGCGCGCTTTCTCGGAGGCGCGCGCCAGCGATGAGCAATTGATCGTCGCCGTCGAGGGCGACACCGTCTCGCTGGCGCTGTTCATCGACGCAGCCGTACTCGCCCGGCTCGCGCAGCGCGATCCATTCGCGGCGCTCGATCACGGCAATCTCGCCGACTACCTCACGGTGGCCGAAGGCGTCAGCCATTTTGTCTATGTCGCGTGGAATGCGGGCCACGACAAGCCCGTGACGCTGCTCGAGCTCGAGCTGCAGGCGGAGGTCGACAAATACGTGCTGGGGGCGTGGCTGCTGCGAGAGCAGGGCTCCGGGCGATTCCCGCGCGAGCTGCACCGGGTGTTGTTTGAACGTGCGCGCGTGGATCCAACCGCCGCGGGCGGCCGCGCGAATCTCTATCACACCGCCTCCAGCTACGCGGCGCGCTTCTGCCGGCGGGTCGCCGCTGGCCTTGCGACCTCGACGCGCCATCCGGGGCGTGGTCCCACGCGCGAGCTGCTGGCGGAGTTGCGCCGGTTCTATCGCTGGGGAAATGCACGCAAGCTCGCTCACATCGAGCAGTTTGCCTGAGCGGAGTGCGAGGCGAAGCGCGGTGCGCTTCGCGTTTATTCGCCGTCGTCCTCTGGCTTGCGAGCCTCGAGTTCGCGCTTGAGCTTGATCCACTCACCGAGTTTGCGCAGGTCGCGCTTGCCGCCCACCTGCTTTTTCGCTGCCGGGATATGCGCCGCGCCGACGCGCGCATACGGGTCGAAGCCGCTCGCGCGCGCGCGTTCAACGGTCAGCTTGGCGTTCACGCCGCGGGCGGGTGTGGTCTCGATACTGAGCGGATCGCGCTCCAGTTTTTCAACGGCGGCGCCCGCGTCGATCCATTCCACGCGGGCGTTACCACGATCGTCGTGCACGATCTGCGACACACGGCGCCGGTTGGCGGCGGGCGGCGGTTTCCCGTTTGAATTGTCATCTTCCACGGCCCGAAGTATGAACGACGGCGGAAATCGATTGTTTGACATAGCCAACATTTCGGGGTCCCCGAAGTGCAGCCTGTGAGGCGTGTCACGCAATTTTTTTACGAGAACCGGCTCGCAAAATTCCGATGATGGTCTTCGCATCCGTAAGTTCCCCATTGCGCGCGCGCTCCATGGCGTGCTCCAGGGGCCACCACTCGATCTCGAATACTTCGTCGGCCTCAGGTCGCGCCGCGACCGGTTCGAGCCCCGTGGCAAGGTACAGGTGGATGACCTCGGTGAACACGCCCGGCGAGCTGAAATAGGCGCCGAGCGACTGCCAGTGCGTGGCATGCATGCCGGCTTCTTCGGCGAGTTCCCGCCGGATCGTGACCTCGGGCGGCTCATCGGGCTCGAGCTTGCCGGCGGGCAATTCGTAAATGTATCCACCCGCCGCGTGGCGGTACTGGCGCAGCACGCAGACTCGCTCCTGCGCATCGATCGCCACCACCGCCGCGCCACCCGGATGGCGCACGATCTCGAGCGGAACGCGCACGCCGTTGGGCAGATCGACCGTGTCGACGCTCACCTTGATGACGCGTCCTTCGTAAATCATTTTTCTGTCGAGCGACATTGCGGAAGTGTACCCGTACGCCACGCCGGACAGCTCGATGCGCCGCGCTGCCAGTCGAATTCGACGAGTCCGGAAGTAGTAAGACGGGCGTGGCGGGGTTGTTTGGCGTGCGCGATGCACGTTTACAACAGGCGCGTTGACGCTTGTACGGTCCGATCGCCCGCGCTCATAATCGCGACCGTTGGCCGCGCAGCCCCGCGCGTCCGAAATTGCAAGTCAAAAAGGCGTCACATTCCGGCCACAACCGGCGTGACGGCCGTCACGGCTCGTCGGCAGATTGAGCCTGTTTCCATTGGCCTTTCGTATATTGTTGTATCGATGTCTACGGCCGAACAACTTGGCAGTCTGAACGCTCCGCAACGGCGGGCCGTTACCTACGGTGAGCCGCTTCCCGGCGGGAAGGGCTTCCGCGCGGGTCCATTGCTGATCGTCGCGGGCGCCGGCACGGGCAAGACCAACACGCTGGCGCATCGCGTGGCGCACCTGGCCATGAGCGGGGTCGACCCGGCCCGTATCCTCATGCTCACGTTCACCCGGCGCGCCGCCGTCGAGATGAAGCGCCGCGCCAACGACATCATGCGCGAAGCCTTCGACGACAAGCTCGGCAGCAAGGCATCGCAGATTTCGCAGCGCCTCACCTGGTCCGGCACGTTTCATTCGATCGGCAATCGCCTGCTGCGCCACTATGCCAAGCACGTCGGGCTCGATCCGTCCTTCAGCGTGCTCGATCGCAGCGATGCGGCCGATCTGGTCGACACGGTGCGCACCGAACTCGGCTATTCGGGGAAGGGACAGCGCTTCCCGCGCAAGGACACCTGTCTTTCGATCTATTCCTACCGCGTCAACACGCAGAAGTCGCTCAAGGAAACGCTCGAGAGTCAGCATCCCTGGTGCGCGCATTGGGAAGAAGACATCGGCAAGCTGCTGCGCACCTACGTGGAGCGCAAGTCGCAATGCCGCGTGCTCGACTTCGACGACCTGCTTCTCTACTGGCACGCGATGATGAGCGAAGACCGCATCGCGAAGTCGGTCGCGGCGCACTTCGACCACGTGCTGGTCGATGAATACCAGGACACCAACAAGCTGCAGGGCGACATCCTGGGCGCGCTCAAGCCGGACGGGCAGGGCGTGACCGTCGTCGGCGACGATGCGCAGGCTATCTACTCGTTCCGCGCCGCGGCGGTCGAGAACATCCTCGGGTTCCCCGACCGCTTCCGGCCGAAGGCCGAAGTCGTCACGCTGGCGCAGAACTTCCGCTCCAGCCAGAGCGTGCTCGATGCCGCCAACGCGTTGATGGCGGATGCGCCGCGCCAGTACCGCAAGCACCTGCTGTCGATGCGCGGCCAGGGCCCGCGTCCGAAAATGGTGACCGTCGACGATCTGCCGACCCAGGCCGAATTCATCTGCACACGCGTGCTCGCGGCGCGCGAGGCCGGCATTCAACTGCGGCGCCAAGCGGTGTTGTTCCGCACGGGCTCGCACAGCGACGTGCTCGAAGTCGAACTCACCAAGCGCAAGATTCCGTTCGTGAAGTACGGCGGCCTCAAATTTCTCGAGGCGGCGCACGTCAAGGACCTGTTGTCCGTGCTGCGCTGGGCCGACAACCCGCGCAACCAGCTGGCCGCTTTCCGCGTGTTGCAGTTCATGCCCGGCATGGGGCCGGCGAACGCCAAGAAGGCGCTCGACCATTTCGTCGCCAACGATTTCCAGTGGAGTTCGCTCGAGAAACACGAGCCACCGAACGACGCGCGCATCGCGTGGAAGAAATTTCACGAACTGTTCGCCTTGCTCGGCGAGCCGAACCGCGAGTGGCGCGGACAGATAAACCTGGTCCGCGAGTGGTACAAGCCGCACATGGAGCGGATGTACGAGCACGTGCACATGCGTATCGGCGATCTCGACCAGCTGGAACTGCTGTCGTCGCAGTATGCGACGCGCGAACGTTTCGTCACCGAGATCACGCTCGATCCGCCGCAAGCGACCAGCGACCTGGCTGGCCAGCCGCTGACGGACGAAGACTATCTGGTGATTTCCACCGTCCACTCGGCCAAGGGCATGGAGTGGGACAACGTCTACATCCTCAACGTGGTCGACGGCAGCTTCCCGAACGAATTCGCCAACAAGGCCGAACTGATCGAAGAAGAGCGGCGCCTGCTGTACGTGGCGATGACGCGCGCGCGCAATGAGCTCACCTGCGTCGTGCCGCTGCGTTTCCAGATCACCAGCCAGCCGAAGACTTCCGACGGTCACGTGTACGGTGGCCGCAGCCGCTTCCTCACCGAGAAACTCATCAAGTGCTTCGACGAGCAGACCTTCCAGGGCTCGAACGTCGACGTGAAGATCGAAGAGGCCTCGGCCGACTCCGGCACCATCGACGTGGCGTCACGCCTCAAGCAGATGTGGTAGGGACTGTCCCTTCTCCGTGCGCCGATTTGTCTACCGGGGCTTCCTGAACTTCAACGTAAACCGGTCGCTCTCGCCGATCGACTCGTACTTGGCGCGGTCGCGATTCCCGAGCCGATAGTTAGGCGGCAGCGTCCAGACTCCCTGCTCGTAATCCTTGGTGTCCTTCGGGTTCGCGTTGATCTCGCTGCGCGCGACCAGCTCGAAGCCGGCCGCCTTGATCAGTCCGATGGCGTACTCCTCGTTTACATAGCCGTTCGTGGCGCGCGGATCCTGCGGCTTGCCCGCATCGCCGCGATGTTCGACCACGCCGAGGATTCCGCCCGGCTTCAACGCCTTGAACATCGCCGCGAATGCCTCGTTCGCAAACCCAAGATTCATCCAGTTGTGCAGGTTGCGGAACGTCACGACCAGGTCCGCGCTGCCGGGCGGTGCGATCGCCGCAGCGCCGGGGCCGAGCGTCGTGACTTCGACCTTGCCGTACAGGTCGGGGCGCTCGCGGAGTTTGTCGCCGAAGCTCTTGAGGCTGGTCGTGACGAATTCATTCCCGGCGGCCGGCGGTACCTGCGCGTCGTACAACCTGCCATGCTCGGACAGCAACGGTGCGAGCACTTCGGTGTACCAGCCACCCGCGCCGGGCCACACCTCGACCACGGTCATGTCGGGCTTGATGCCGAAGAACAGCAGCGTGTCGAGCGGGTGCCGGTACACGTCGCGGGCGCGATTCCCAGGCGCACGGTGCGCTCCGGCCAGCACCTTCTCGATGGCCGCCGCGGTCGCCGCATCGCGCGGGACGGGCGGCGGTGCGCGGGTTTTCGTCGGGGCGCCCGCGCAGGCGGCCAGCACCGCGGTGGCGGTGAACAAGACGATCATGCGTACGCGCGATCTCATCGGCGTATCTCCGTTAAAGAAGAACCCCGCCTGCGTGCGGGGTTCGTTTCGACAATTTGGCGCTAGTTAGTTCGCCGGATCAACGGCGGAACGGGCCGCCGCCACCCTGGCGCGGGCGCGGCGGACGTTCCTGCGCTTCATTGACGCGCAGCGGACGCCCGTTCATCTGGTAACCGTTGAGTCCCTGGATCGCGGCCTGCGCTTCGCCAGTTCCCATCTCAACGAAACCGAAACCACGGGGCTTGCCCGTCTCGCGGTCGTTGATCAGCTTTACGGAATCGACCTTGCCATGGCGCTCGAACAGCACCTTGATGTCTTGCTCGGTCGCGGAGAAGGGCAGATTGCCCACATAGATCGTCGTCATCCCGGACTACTCGCTCAAAAAGCGGACAGCGGCAGGAACGCGGCCCCCTGCATGTACCGCGGACAATTAAAAACAGGTCGAGGGTTCGAGGCTCATGTGAACAAGCTCAATTTCGCGGCTCTCTGGTCCCTGGCTGCCTGCACCGTCAAACGCGGACGATGCTACTCCTCGTTTTAAGAAGCTGTAAACAACGGTCGGCGCGCGTCTTTCGCGGAAGTGCAATTGGGATGAGTAACGGGCTTTTTCAGCCAGATTCGCGCACGGAAGGCGCGAATGGTAGCGCTCCCTTTTGGTGCTTTCGGGCGGCGCCCGGCGCCTATTCTAGATAGGCGTAGCCGTTGAGCTCGCCTTCGTAGAACCGCTTGATGCCCTGCGACTCGGCCACCGACATGCGGCCCTCGCGCACGGCGCGCTCGCAATCGCGGGCCAGGGCTGGATGCAGGTCGGCGACGTCGTACTCCATGTATTCGAGCACCTTGTTGGCCGTGTCGCCCTTGACGACTTCCTCTATCCACCAGCCGCCGTCGTCGTGGAAGCGGATGTGCACCACGTGGGTGTCGCCGAACAGGTTGTGCAGGTCGCCGAGCGTTTCCTGGTAGGCGCCGACCAGGAAGGCGGCCAGGTAGTACTCGTCCTGGGCGGTGATGGCATGCAGCTCGAGCGTGCGCTTGACGTCCCGCTGGCTCACGAAGCGGTCTATCTTCCCGTCCGAGTCGCACGTTATGTCAGCCAGCACGCCCTTGCGCGTCGGACGCTCGGCGAGACGGTGGATGGGCATGATCGGGAACAGCTGGTCGATCGCCCAGCTGTCGGGCAGCGACTGGAACACCGAGAAATTGCAGAAGTAGATGTCGGAGAGGATCGACTCGAGTTCTTCGAGCTCTTCCGGGACTTCGTCGAGCTTGCGCGTGAGGTCGCGCACCTTCGCGCAGGTGGCCCAGTACAGCCGCTCCGCGAGGCCACGCTGCTCGAGCGTGAGCAGCCCCAGGTTGAACATCTGCAGGACCTGGTCACGCGCGGTCTGCGCATCGTGATAACACTCGACCACGCGCCGCTCGGTCACCGTGCGGAACGCGTCGAGCAGGTCGCGCACCGGCTGCGGCATCTCGCGGCCGCCGGGCTCCTGGTCTTCCTTGCCGGTCACCTTGAACTGGTCGAGCGCCGAGCTGCCGAGCGTGTTGAAGATGAGCACGCTGTGATGCGCGGCTATGGCGCGCCCCGATTCGCTCACGATCATCGGGTGTTCGATCTTGCGCGTGTTGCAGACGTTGGCGATGCGATACACCACGTCGTTGGCGTATTCGTTGAGCGTGTAGTTCATCGAGGAGGAGAAGTTGGTACCGCTGCCGTCGTAGTCGACGCCGAGACCGCCGCCGACGTCGATGTACTTGAGGCCCGCGCCTAACAACTTGAGCTCGGCATAAACGTGCGCGAGTTCGTTGATGGCGTCCTTCACGCGGCGGATGTCCTGCAGCTGGCTGCCCGGATGGCAGTGCACGAGCTGCAGGCAATCGAGCATGCCTTTCTCACGCAGGATCTCGACGGCTTCGAGAATTTCCGTGATGAACAGCCCGAACTTGGATTTGTCGCCGGCGGAGTCGCGCCACTTGCCCGAGCCTTCGCTGGCGAGTTTGACGCGCACGCCGATCCGCGGCCGCACGTTGTATTTCTCGGCGTACTTGAGGATGGCCGGCAGCTCGCTCGCGTTCTCGACCACCGGGATGATGGTGCGGCCGAGCTTGGTGGCGATGATCACCGCTTCGAGGTAGCTGTCGTCCTTGAAGCCGTTGCAGACGATGAGCCGCTCGGGTGAATCCGCGGTCATCGTCATCACGGACAACAGTTCCGGCTTGCTGCCCACTTCCAGGCCGAAGCCGAACGGCTGGCCGTAGCGATACACCTCTTCGACCACCAGGCGCTGCTGGTTCACCTTGATCGGGAACACCGCGGTGTACTTGTTCTGGTAATCGTTCTCAGCGATCGCCTGCGCGAACGCGCCGTGCAGATGTTTGAGGCGATGCGCGAGGATGTCGGAGAAGCGCACCACCACCGGAGTGGTGAGTTCGCGCTCCTTCAATCCCTGGACGACCTCGAACAGGTCGATTTCGCGCGCGGCGTCCATGTCGGGCCGCACCACGAGATGACCGGCGGGATTCACGCAGAAGTAGCCCTTGCCCCAGGCACTGACCTGGTAGAGCTCTGCGGAGTCGTCGACGGACCAGGAGATCGAGCGTTCACGACGGCTCGGCGCGTCGGAGTTGCTCACGGATAAAGGGTTTGGATCGGCTGCCACGTTGGCGCGCACGATAGCAAATCGAGTTTGCAAGTAAACGCCAGATATCGCCCCTGGTTGCGGGTCGCGCCCGGGTTCAGTACGACCCGGTCGCGACCGGGCGGCGCGCGTCACGAATCCATTCGCTCCACGATCCGGCGTACAGGCGAGCTCCGGGCAGTCCCGCGTGCTCGAGCGCCAGCAGGTTGTGGCAGGCCGTGACGCCCGATCCGCACATCGCGATCAGCGCCGATGGTGGCTGCGAACCGAGCACTGTGAGCCAGCGCCGGCGCAGTTCTTGCGCGTCGAGAAACCTGCCATCGGTACCGAGATTGGCGAGAAAGGGATGATTGCGCGCGCCGGGAACGTGTCCCGCGATCGGATCGAGCGTCTCGTTGCGGCCGGCAAAGCGTTCGGCGCCGCGCGCATCCACGAGCAGGGTTTGCGGTCGCAGCCGCAGCTCTTCCACTTGCTCGCTTTCGACCCAAGCGTCGGAATTCACCGCGACCGGCAGTACACGCGGCAACGGTGTCTTCACCGTGCTCTCGAGCGGCAGGCCCGCCGCGCGCCACGCGGCGATGCCACCGTCGAGCACCGCGACGTTGCGGCAGCCGATCCAGCGCAACAGCCACCACAGGCGCGCCGCGTACGCGCCGTTGCCCTGATCGTAGGCCACGATTTGCGTGCCGACGCCGACACCGCGCGCGCCCATGCGTTGCGCGAACAGTTGGGGGTCGGGCAGCGGATGCCGCCCGCTCGTGGGAGTGATGGGGCTGGAAAGATCGCGATCGAGGTGCAGGTAGAGCGCGCCCGGCAGGTGCGCGCCGGCGTATTCGCTTTCGCCCCAGTTCACGTTGCCGAGGTCGAAGCGGCAATCGAAGAGCGCGAGATCGTCGCGCGCAAGGTGCGACGCGAGCGTCGCTGCGTCGATGAGAGTGGTGTAATGGTGCATGCCGCATTTTACAATCCAACTCACTCATGGCCATTGACGTTTATTGGGGCAGCGGAAGCGTGTATTCGTGGCGCGTACTGCTTGCGCTCGAACACAAGGCGCTGGCTTACGAGAGTCATCTGCTGCAGCTCGCCATGCAGGAACACAAGTCGCCGCACATGCTCAGCCTCAATCCGCGCGGCCGGGTGCCAATTCTCAGGGACGGCGACTACGTGGTGTTCGAATCGCTGGCGGTTCTCTACTACCTCGACCGCAAATATCCCGCGCAGCCGCTGTTCGGCACTTCGGCCGAAGAAGGCGCGGTCATCATGCGCGTGTGCTGCGAATACCAGGCGTACATCGAGCCGCACCTCATGCGCATCGTGCGTGCGTTGCTGTTTCGCCAGGGCGATCCACACTCGGACGAGAGTACTCATGCGATGCACATGATCGCCGGAGAGGCGCGCACCATCGAAGGACGGCTCTCGAAAGGGCCGTGGATCGTCGGCGACCAGCCGGGCGCATCGGACTACATGATCTATCCCGGGATCAAATTGCTGTTGCGCGCGCTCGCGCGTCCCGAGGCGCGCGAATTGTCGTCGCGCTTCATGCCGGTGGAAGCGAATTACCCGGCGCTGGGTCGCTGGCTGAAACGCGTCGAGGCGCTGCCGGGTTACGAACGCACGTATCCACCGCATTGGCGCGACGCGTCCTGACAATCCGTCATTGGTGGTAACGCCGGATGAGGGTTGATACCCTCACGCCCTGTTTTGTACGGGGCTACTGATCATGGCGGAAAGCAAGGTTCACATCGAATTTCCGGGACGCATCGTCTTCATCGGTTTCGGCAGCATCGGACAGGGCACGCTGCCGCTCGTATTGCGCCACATCGGCATCCCGAAAGAGCGCGTCACGATCATCACCGGCGACGATCGTGGCCGCAAAGTCGCCGAATCGTATGGCGTGAAATTCGTGGTGCTGCCGCTGACGCGCGACAACTTCCGTCGTGAGCTCGATCAGTACATCGGACGTGGCGATTTCGTGCTCAACGTGTCCGTCGACGTCTCGTCGATCGCATTGGTGAAGTTCTGCTGGTCGAAGGGTGCGATGTATCTCGATACGTGCATCGAGCCGTGGCCGGGCGGTTACACCGACGCAACGATTCCGCATGCCAAGCGCACCAACTACGCGCTGCGCGAAGAAGCGCTCGCGCTGCGATCCAACAACGCCCGCGCGCCGACCGCGGTGATCACGCACGGCGCCAACCCCGGACTTGTGTCGCACTTCGTCAAGCGGGCGCTGCTCAACATCGCCGCCGACACCGGCGTCGAGGCGGGCTCGCCAAAGACGCGCGACGACTGGGGACAGCTGGCGCGCAAGCTCGGCATCAAGGTCATCCACATCGCCGAGCGCGACACGCAGCTGACGAACAAGCCAAAGGAGATCAACGAGTTCGTCAACACCTGGTCGGTGGACGGATTCGTGAGCGAAGGCCAGCAGCCGAGTGAGCTCGGCTGGGGCACGCACGAGAAGAATTTCCCGCGCGACGGCAAGCGTTACGATTTCGGCAACGGCTCGTCCATCTACCTGATGCAGCCGGGCGCCGCGACGCGCGTGCGCACCTGGACGCCGAAGGGCGGGCATTTCCATGGTTTCTGCATCACGCACGGAGAGGCAATCTCGATCGCCGACTATCTATCCGTGCGCCAGAGCTCGGAAGTCGTGTATCGACCCACCGTGCATTACGCCTATCACCCGAGCGACTCGGCCATCGTGTCGCTGCACGAGTTCGCGGGGCGCAACTGGCACCTGCAGGATCGTCAGCGCATTCTCCAGGATGAAATCATCAGCGGCATCGACGAGCTCGGCGTGCTGCTCGCGGGCCACAAGAAGAATGCGTACTGGTACGGTTCGCAGCTGTCGATCGAGGAAGCGCGCAAGCTTGCCCCGCACAACAACGCCACCAGCCTGCAGGTCACGGTCTCGTGCCTGTCGGGAATGATCTGGGCCATGGAAAACCCGAACGCCGGCCTGGTGGAGCCCGACGAGATCGACTACGTGCGCAATCTCGAGATCGCGACGCCGTATCTCGGCACGCTCACCGGCGCGTACACCGACTGGACGCCGTTGCACGATCGCGAGCGGCTGTTTCCGGAAGACCTCGACAAGACCGATCCCTGGCAGTTCAAGAACGTACGGGTCTGAACGGCCGCTGCGCTCAACTCACCGGCGGTGGATAGTCGGGCGCGGACGGCGCGCGCAGATTCGCGAGCCTGAAGCCCGTCGCGATGACGATGCCCACCAGTGCGAACGACGCCGCGGCCAGTGCCCGGCGCGCAACGTCGCCACCGGATATCAGGTCGACCCGCGAGAAATCCGGCACGCCGAACACCAGCACCACCCACAGCGGCAACAGGTAGAGCACCGTGATCGCGGCGCGCGTCCAGAACGCTGCGGTGAAACCCAGCGGGCAAATCGCCTCCAGCAGCCTGCGCAATGGAGCGTGGATCGTGACGACCGTGGCCGTGCTCATTGCGACGGAAATTGTGACGATGGTGATCATGGCGGAGGTCTCGTTCATGTTTTTACTCCTGTCTGGCGGATACGCGCCCAGGCGCTGAGTCCCGGGGCGACAATGTGGTCATAGATCGATTCGAACACGGCGCGCAGCGGCGGCCAGGAGCACACGCGCGACAGCCGCCGGTACCGCGGCATGCGTGCCCACAACGCGAGCACCGCGCGAAAACCGCTGACCATGCGTCCGTGTTCGTCGAGTAGATAGAGCCGGCGCTCGAGGTGTTCGCGGCGCAGCCCATAAGTCGCCAGGGGCTGCGCCAGGCGCATGGAATCGTGGAAACGCAGCGGCAGGTCATCGCGTGCCGCCTGTCGGGCGTAGGCGCCGATCTCGTAACTGCATACCGGGCAATCGCCGTTGTAATAGATCTCGCAATCGCGATCAGCGGCGCGCAGGACGGGCATCGCTGGATCGGGAATGAGATCGCGCAGCGCACTCTCGACAGTGGCGTGGCGGAAGTCGAAGCCGGCATCCAGCAGTCGGCGCGGCGCCACCCGTTGTCCCTTCACCAGCAACTCGGCCATTTCACCCAGCGCCAGCCGTAGCGCCACCGCGGGGATGCGCAGCCACATCGGCCGATGCAGCGCGCGCGCCAGCGCGCGCTGGAATTCCCGCTGGCGTACCGGCCCTAAGGCCACGGCATTCACCGGACCGCGCAGGGCGGGGTCGTCCAATGCGCGCTCGACGATGCGCAGCAGGTCGGTGATGTGAATCCAGGACATCCACTGTCGGCCGTCGCCGATGGTCGCAGCGCCACCCAACTTCGCGGGCACCGCGAGCCGCGGAAATATTCCGCCATCGCGACCGAGCACGAGGCCGATGCGCAGGTTCACGGCGCGAATGTCCTGCGCGAGAGCCGCATCCGCGGCGGCTTCCCGTTCGACGCACAGCCGGGACTGGAACACGGACTGCGGCGCGGACGCTTCGGTGAACCAGTCGTCCCCACCCGGTCCATAGAATCCAATGGCACTGGCGGTCACCAGCACGCGCGGCACTCTTGCGCGCGTGGCGCACCAGTCGAGGACCGCCTGCGTCGTCTTGACGCGGCTGTCGATGAGCAGCTGGCGGCGCTTGCGTGTCCACGGCGGCCCGATCACCGGCGCACCGGCGAGATTCACGATGGCATCGATGTTCGCGCCGGCTGAAATTTCGCTCAGGTTCGTGACCACGTGGACCTGCGGACCGAAGCGGGCGAGGGCGCGATCTGCATCGCGTGTCCACACCCACACCGTGTCGCCGCGGCGCCGCAGCGCGCGCACCACGTGACCCCCGATGAATCCCGTGGCACCGGTGACCAGCACTGCTCGTCCGGAAGGTTGTTCGGCTGCCTGGATCGGGTTGCGCAGCCATTCCGCCGGGCGGAAATGCGCGAGTGCCGCGAACGCATCGCGGACTCCCCAGGCGAACATGCCGGCGGCCATGAAAGTGAACAGCAGCGAGAAGCCGCCGTAGTTGACCACGACCAACGCGGTCGGCTGCCGCAGCCAGCCCAGCAAGACGGGCACCAGCGCCATCAGCACGATGCCGAACAAGATTGTCAGCACGGTGTGCAGCACGCGCTCGAATGCGGACAATCTGCGCGTGCGATCTTCGACGACGAAATCGGCGACGGTGACGACCACCTCGAGCAACAGCACCGCCGCGATCAGCGCGGCCCACGCGCCGTGCCACTCGCGCCAGGCCAGCCCCAGGAACACGAACACGTAGAGGAATTCGCGTAACGCATGCAGCGCGAGCTCCTGGCGTGCGGCGCGGCGTCCGGCCAGCCGTTCGCGTAACTCGTGGTTCCACAGGGTGTCGATCGCTCCCAACAGGGTCTGCACCGTGAGCAGTGAAAATATGAGTGCCATGGTCACTCCTCGGCCGCGCAGAAGCGGCCGGTCTGAAAGAACAGCTCGCCGAACAGCGGATGCGTGACGGTCATGGTGAAGCGGAACCAGCCATGATCGAGATCGATGTGTTCGACGTGCGTGACGCCGGGTGAAAGAAGGCGCGGCAACCACAGTCTGAAGCCGGGATCGCCAAAGCCGACGTCGAAATAGTAGCCGCGGCTCACGAAGTGCAGCACCCGGTCTGCTACGTACACGTGCAGCGGCATGCACAGCCGGGCCGGCAGCCGCTCGACCAGCTGACCGTCCGCGGTGACGACTTTCGTGGAACGCACGATATCCAGCGTGCCGTCCCGCCAGCGGTATTCCCGGTCCCAGACGACGCCGACGCTGTCCGGCCGCACCAGCACGCGCGCTTCGACGTCGATGCCGACGCGCGGCGCGACCGGCGTTCCAAACAAGGTGCCGGCCCACGCGAACAAGCGGCCGAGCATGCTGGCGCGTACCACCTCGAAGCCGCCGGCGTAGGTAGCGGTGCCGGCGTGCTCCGCGAAGCGGTCGCGGACCGCCTCGGGCAGACGTTGCCAGGCCTCGCTGCCGAGCACTTCGCGCAGGCCGTGTCGCACGCCAGACCCCGCGCGTTCGCGCGCCAGCGGTCGTGACAGTGTGGTGGCGTGCGTCATGTGCGGCTGCGGTTACTCGCCGATGACCTTCGCGATGCGTTCGCCCATGCGCATCATCTTGAGGAGCGTCTTGCGCGGCATGCGTTTCACGGAGTCGTACCAGCGCGTGACCGTCTCGAGGAATTCGAGCTGCGTGACGATGCGCTCGCGCACTGCTTCCGGGGTCTCCTTGTCGCCCTTGAGCGCGGCGGCGCATTCGCGCAGCGCAGCCAGCGTGGGGTCGATTTCGCGGCGCTTGCGGCCTTCGATGATCGCGCGGATCACCTCCCAGGTATCGTGCTGCGCGTTGAAGAAATCGCGGCGGTCGCCGAGCACGTGGGTGACCTGCACGAGATCCCAGGCAGCGAGCTCCTTGAGGCCCGTGCTGACGTTGGAACGCGCGATCCCGAGTGTCTCGCCGATCTCATCGGCATTCAGCGGCTTTTCGCTGAGATAAAGCAGCGCATGGATCTGCGCAACGGAGCGGTTCATGCCCCAGCGGCTGCCCATCTCGCCCCAGTGCACGATGTAGCGATGCATGGTGTCGGTGAGCTGCATATCGTTCCGCCTGTAATTTCTGTTAATACAGAAATTACAGGCAACTCGATCCCGCTGCAAGGCCCGGCTGAACTAAATTCGACTATTCGTAGGAAATTTCGACGATTACGAAGGTACGCACGCCGCCCGGCAGTTCGACCTTCACCTCGTCATCCAGACTCTTGCGCATCAGTGCGCGCGCCAGCGGCGCGTCCATGCTGATGTAGCCCTCTGACATGTCGAATTCGTCCGGCCCGACGATGCGATAGGCGGCTTGTTTGCCGTCATCGTCTTCGAGCGTGACCCACGCGCCGAAGAAAACGCGCCGGCGATCCGAGGGTGGCTTGTCGACCACCGTCATGCCATCCAGTCTTTTCCGCAGGAAACGCACCCGCCTATCAATCTCGCGCAGGCGTTTCTTGCCATAGGTGTATTCGGCATTTTCCGAACGATCGCCCTGCGCCGCGGCTTCGGACACTGCCTGGGTGACGCGCGGCCGCTCCACTTTCCACAGCTCATCCAGCTCCTGTTTGAGGCGTGCTGCACCTGCGGCGGTGATGAATTGCGATCCGGGTTTCTCTGCAGGTCGGTAGCGGCTCACTACATTTAAACCATATGTGAATCAGGTCTCAGTCGTGGCCACCCAGTGCCCGGGGGTTCTGTGCAGCGGCTCACAGCCACTTTGGGCCCGTCAAATTACGCTTTCCACCCATGGCAGCCCGTTACTACACACACTTTGTCACGAGCGCAGAACCAGCGCACTCGAGCGAATGGAGTGGCGTCATCGAGCTCACACACCCGCTCGGCGAACGCCGCGATTCGAAGGAACTGCGCCGCCTGCTGGCTGCGAACTTCGAGATCGACGCCGAGGACATCAAGATCCTGCAAGTCGCCAGACTGCACTGACTCGTTGCTCTTACTGGCCCGAATCCCCTAGCGGACTTCTTTCCCTTCATCGAAAGTCCGCCTTTCAAAGCCTCGAGCCCCAAAAGCTCGGGGCTTTTTTTATACTCCGGCAACTCAACCGATTCCGGGGACCTTCATGTACTACCGTTTTGCCGTAGTGGCGCTGATCGCGCTGCTCACGGGTTGCCCGAGCGCTTCCGTCAAACCCGAAGCCGAGCCACCCGTGCAGGCCCCGCCACCGGCGCCGGCGCTCAAGTCCGGTCTCGACCTGGCGGGATTCGACCGCACGGTTCGTCCGCAGAATGACCTCTATCGGTTCGTCAGCGGCGGCTGGCTGGCCAACACCCAGATTCCGCCGGACCGCTCGAACTACGGCTCATTCATCATCCTCGACGACCAGGCGCGGGAGGAGGTGAAGAACCTCATCGTCGCCGCGTCCGGGAAGACGAACGCGCCGGGCTCCGATGCGCAGAAGGTCGGCGATTTCTACCTTGCGTACCTCGACACGGCCCGCGTGGAAAGCCTCGGGCTTGGGCCGCTCAAGGACGAACTCGCGCGCATCGACGCGCTCGCGACGGCGCGCGACGTGGCGCGTTACATCGGCCACGCGCAGCAGCTGGGTGTGGCGCAACCGTTCGCGTGGTTTTCCTCGCCCGACAACAGGAATTCCGCGCTCTACATCGCATCGATCTACCAACGCGGGCTCACGATGCCCGACCGCGACTACTACCTGAGTCCGGACGAGAAATACGCCACCTTCCGCGCCAAGTTTGCGGTGTACGTCGAGCAGATGCTGGCGCGCGCCGGCGAGCGCAATGCGAGATCCGCGGCGGCGCGCATCGCGGCGCTCGAAACACGCCTCGCCAACTACCAGTGGACCAAGGTCCAGAACCGCGATCCGGTGAAGACCTACAACCCGATGACGCTGCCCGAATACGAAAAGCTCGCGCCGGGATTCGACTGGGTCGCGTTCTTCGAGGGCCTGGGGGCGCCCGTGCAGAGACAGGATATCGGCCAGCCCTCTTTCCTCAAGGGCGTCGGTCAGCTGGTGAAGACCGTGCCGGTCGGCGATTGGCGCGCGTATTTCAAATTCCAGCTGCTCGACAATTACGCGCCGGCGTTGTCCGCGCAGTTCGCCGACCTCGAGTTCGATTTCCACCAGCGCACGCTGAACGGCGTGCAGGAGCCGCGGCCGCGCTGGCGGCGCGCGGTGGATTCGATGGACGACAACATGGGTGAACTTCTCGGCCGCATGTTCGTGGAGGCGCATTTCGGCGCCGCCGCGAAACGGCGCATGACCGAGCTGGTCGCCAATCTGCTGAAGGTTTTCGACACCTCGATCGACGGCCTCGAATGGATGAGCGCCGACACCCGTGCCGAGGCAAAGAAGAAGCTCTCGAAAATCACGGTGAAGATCGGCTACCCCGATGCCTGGCGCGACTACAGCGCGCTCACGGTGCGGCGCGACGATCTGGTCGGCAACCTCATGCGCGCCGCGGAATTCGAATCCAACCGGCAGATCAAGCGCGCGGGTGGTCCGGTCGACAAGGGCGAGTGGTTGATGACGCCGCAGACCGTCAATGCCTACTACAGCCCCGCCACCAACGAGATCACTTTTCCGGCCGCCATCCTGAGGCCGCCGTTCTTCGATCCTTTGGCTGACGATGCCGTGAATTACGGCGGCATCGGTTCGGTGATCGGGCACGAGATCAGCCATGGCTTCGACGACTCGGGACGCCAGTTCGACGGCGATGGCAACCTGCGCGACTGGTGGACGGCCGACGACGGCGCCAAATTCAAGCAACGCGCCGCGGGCGTGGTGAAGCAGTTCTCCGGCTACACCGTGCTCGATGACCGCCATCTGAACGGCGAGCTCACGCTCGGCGAGAATATAGGAGACTTGTCCGGTCTCGCGGTCGCGTTCAAGGCGTACGAGCTGTCGCTGGCCGGCAAGCCGGCTGCTGAAATCGACGGTTTCAGTGGCGAGCAGCGGTTCTTTCTCGGCTGGGCGCAGGTCTGGCGCCGCAAGTATCGTGACGAGGAGCTGCTCAAGCGCTTGCTCACCGATCCGCACAGCCCGAGCGAGTTCCGTACGAATGGACCGACCAGCAATATCGACGCCTTCTACTCCGCATTCGGCGTGAAAGAGGGCGATCGCATGTACCGGCCGCCGAATGAGCGTGTCAAAATCTGGTGAAGCCCGCAAACCCCGGGCGCGAACCTTCGCGGAGCCTCCCATGCGTCGTTTGATACTGAGTCTGTTCGCGGTCCTCGCGAGCGCAAGTCTCGCCGGTTGCGGCTACAACAAGCTGCAGAACCAGGACGAGGCGGTGAAGGCCGCCTGGGCGCAGGTCATCAACCAGTATCAGCGGCGCGCGGATCTCGTGCCGAATCTCGTGAACACCGTGAAGGGGTACGCCGCGCAGGAAGAACGCGTGCTGGTGGGAGTGACGGAGGCGCGCGCGAAGGCGACCTCCATCCAGCTCACGCCCGAGCTCATCAACGACCCGGAGGCGTTCAAGAAATTCCAGGCCGCGCAGGGTGAACTCACGCAGGCGCTCAAGAGCCTGCTCGCGGTGACCGAGAATTATCCGAACCTCAAATCCGACGGCGTGTTCCGCGACCTGATGGTTCAGCTCGAGGGCACGGAGAACCGCATTTCCGTCGAACGCAAGCGCTACATCGATGCCGTGCAGGCGTTCAACGTCACGGTGCGCGAATTCCCGACCAATCTGACCGCGGGCTGGTTCGACTACGAACTGAAACCCAGCTTCTCGGTGGAGAACGAAGCCGCGATCTCCACGGCGCCCGCCGCGACTTTCGACACCACCACGCCCTCGCAATCGAAGACGCCGGTCGAGTCCGCGCCGGCGCCGGCACCCGCCGCGAACTGAAACCTGGGCTCGTGAAAACACTGTCGATCACGCTCGCGCTGCTGCTCGGCGCGGGCTGCATGGTGCGCGCGCAGGCGCAGGTCCCGCTGCCGAAACTCGAAGCGCGCGTCACCGATCTGACCGGCACGCTGACCGCCGCGCAGCAGTCGGCGCTCGAGGAAAAACTCAGCGCTTTCGAAGCGCGCAAGGGCGCGCAGATTGCCGTGCTCATCCTGCCGACCACGCAGCCCGAAGACATCGCGCAGTTCGGCGTACGGCTGCTCGAGAGCTGGAAGCTCGGCCGCAAGGAACTCAACGACGGCGCGGCGTTGATCGTCGCGAAGGACGACCGCGCAGTGCGCATCGAAGTGCAGTACGGGCTCGAAGGCGTGCTCACTGACGCGACCAGCGGTCGCATCATCAACGACACGATTCTGCCGCTGTTCAAGGAAGGCGATTTCGCGGCGGGCGTGAACGCCGGCGTGGACCAGATCATTCGCGTCGTCGACGGTGAACCGCTGCCGCCGCCGGATACAACCTGGCATCGCAAGCCGGGCAGCGGCATTCCACAGTGGTTGCCGGTACTGCTGTTCATGGGCTTTCCGCTCGTCAGCATGTTGGGCCGCGCCATTGGACGCGCGCCGGCGGCACTCGTCGCAGGAACCGCGTCGGCCGGCGTCATCTGGTGGATCACTTCATTGTGGATGCTCGGCGCCGCGCTCGGCGTCGGAATTTTCCTACTGACGCTGCTGTTCGGCTTCAGCCGCGGCTTCGGCGGCTTTGGCGGCTACGGTGGTGGCCACGTGTTTCGCGACAGCGGGCGTGGGGGCTGGGGTGGTTTCGGCGGCGGCTCGGGTGGCGGTGGATTCAGCGGTGGCGGCGGCATGGGCGGGGGCGGCGGCGCCTCCGGCCGCTGGTAGTTAGGCCATGTCGACGCTGCGCATGTGCCGCCACCTGCTGGCCTCCGAGGGCCGCACCCGGCGGCGCTTTTCACGGGAAAAGCTGCAGGCAATCGAAGCCGCCATCGCGACGGCGGAGGCCCGCACCAGCGGCGAAATCCGCTTCGTCATCGAAACGGCGCTGGACGTGCCCGATCTGTGGGCCGGGCTCACGCCGCGCGACCGCGCCGTTCAGACATTTTCCGACCTGCACATCTGGAATACCGAACTTCGCAACGGCGTACTCATCTATGTATTGGTGGCCGACCGGGATGTCGAAATCCTCGCCGACCGCGGCGCCGCGGCGGTGATTCCGCCGGCCGACTGGGAAGCCGTCTGCCGGCGCATGGAAGAAAACTTCGGGGCCGGGCGCTTCGCCGAGGGGGCGATCGCCGGCGTCGAGGCAGTGGGCGGGTTGTTAGAGCGGCGCTTTCCGCGCGGCGCGGCAGATCGCAACGAATTGTCGAATCAACCGGCGCTGCTGTAGCCCCTTGTAGCAGATCGCCGACAGTACTTACGAACGACGCGGTGTCATACTTTGAACATGAATAAGCAGTCTGCGCTTCGGGCGCTGGTCCTCACCGCGTTCATCGGCGCGCTCATTTCGGGTTGCTCGCTGTTCGGCGATGGACCCAAATGGGGCGCCAAACGCGACGCGGAAAAGGATGCCGCGGCGCTGGTACCCGCGCTGCCCGAGCCGGTCCCGACGCATCGCTTCGAGATCACGCCGACCACCGACATCGTCGGCGTCGTGCAGAAGACGAAGGCCAGCAAGGAAGACACACTCACCGACATCGCGCGACGCTTCAACGTCGGCTACGAAGAAATCGTGCGCGCCAATCCCGGCGTCGATCCCTGGCTGCCCGGCGAGAACCGCGAGATCGTCATTCCGTCGCAGTTCATCCTGCCGAACGCGCCGCGCGAAGGCATCGTGATCAACGCCGCGGCGATGCGACTCTTCTATTACCCAAAGGTTAAGAAGGGCGAGCCGCAGCTCGTGCACACCTATCCGATCGGCATCGGCAAGGTCGGCTGGAAGACTCCGGAAGGCACGACGAAAATCCTGCGCCGCACGAAGGATCCGACCTGGCGTCCGACGGCGTCGATCATCAAGGAGCATCTCGAGGAGCGCGGCGAAAAGCTCGACCGCGTGATCGGGCCCGGCCCGGACAATCCGCTCGGCCGCTTTGCGTTCTACCTCGGCTGGCCTAGCTACATGATCCACGGCACCAACAAGCCCGCCGGCGTCGGCCTGCGTTCGAGCCACGGCTGCATCCGCCTGTATCCGGAAGACATCGTGCAGCTGTTCGAGATGGCGCCGGTCGGCACCCAGGTGCGCGTGGTGAATCAACCGTTCCTGTTCGGCTGGCACGAAGGCGCGCTGCACATCCAGGCGTTCGATGTGCTCGAAGACGATCCGCGGGATTGGAAAAAAGCACAGGCCAAGCTGCTCAACAAGGCGTTCGCCGATCGCATCCAGGAAGAACTCAAGACCCGCAAGGAAAAGATCGACTGGGATGCCGTGTCGAAACTCTCGCACGATCCGCGCGGCATTCCGGTGTCGGTGTCCGGCGGCCCGGACCAGCTCGATGCGATCGTCGCTTCCGCGACCGTGGTGCAGAACAAGGTGGCGCCGGGCGCAACCTGGGATGGCGTCTCCGATCTGCCGGTCGATGAGGCGACGTTCCAGGAATTGGTATCGGATCGCGAATCATCCGTGGAGTCGGCCGCCGCCGCCGCGGTGCCTGCGACCCCGCCGAAGCCTGTATCCAACTGAGCGCGCCGCTACCTAACTACCATCCGATCGCGACGACGGCGCTCGACAGGCTGCTGCCGCGCCACGGCGCGCCCTGACGCAAACATGGTAATCCCGCTGCACGATGACAACCCGACCACGACCAGGCCGCTGGTCACGGTCGGGATCATTGTCGTGTGCACGCTGGGGTACGTCTTTCAGCACCTGCTGCTGTCGAAGGCGGGCACGCAGCAGGTGGCTTACGCGTTCGGCCTGGTGCCGGCCGTGCTCACCGGGCGCGAATTCCTGCCACCGCAGATGCAGTTCATCCCGGCCTGGGCAAGTGCGATCACCTCGATGTTCCTGCACGGCGGCTTCTGGCACCTGGCCGGCAACATGCTCTACCTGTGGGTGTTCGGTAACAACATCGAAGAGGCGCTGGGGCACGTGCGCTTCTTCATTTTCTACCTGTTGTGCGGCATCGCCGCCGTGGCCGCGCAAGTGATGCTCAATCCCGCCTCGGAAATTCCGATGGTGGGCGCGAGCGGCGCGATCTCGGGCGTGCTCGGCGCCTACATGCTGCTGTACCCACGGGCGCGCGTGTTGTTAGGGTTGCCGCTGGGTTTTCTCATCGTCCAGCTCGGACGATTCCCGGCCATCTGGGTACTGGCAGCGTGGTTTCTCATGCAACTCATCATGGGCAGCATCGCCGCCGCGCAGGCGCCCGGTGATTCCGAAGGCGGCATCGCCTTCGGCGCGCACATCGGCGGCTTCATTGCGGGATTAGTGCTCGTCACAGTTTTCAAAAGGCGTGCGGTTCCGCTGTGGCGGCGTTACTGAGACGCTGCTACATTCCGCGCACGTTGCGCGCCCCGCTGTTTTCGTCAGGCGTGTTGAGAAACTGATTGGCCGAGCCGTTTGACTCGCAAATCCCGACTGCCGAACAACCCGGCTCTATACGCGTCATCGCGCGAGCCGCAACGAACATCGCCGCATTCGTCGGCCGCACGCTCAAGGGTCCCGTCAACGAACCCGTGCCGGTCCGCAGTTTCGCGGACTACACCCGGGTCTTTGGCGGTCTCTGGCAACCCTCCACGCTGAGCTACGCGGTCGAGCAGTTCTTCGAGAACGGCGGCCGTTGCGCGGTCATCGTGCGCGTGGTCAATGGCGCGCGTCCGCCCACACTGACGCTGCCGACGGCCACGGGAAAACTCATCCTGCGCGGCGTGGGCGCCGGTTCGCGGGAATTCCTGCGCGCTTCCGTCGACTACGACGCGATCGACGCCAAGGAAACCGATCGCTTCAACCTGGTCGTGCAGCGCGTGCGTACCGCCGGCTCCGAGCAGATCGAAGACCAGGAAATCTTTCGTCGCCTGTCCATAACCCCTGGCGCCGATCGCTTCGTCGCCGACGCGCTGCTCGATTCCCGGCTGGTGCGAGTGCAGGGCAGCGTGCCTTCCGAACGGCCCACGCGCACGCCGGCGGCGGCCACCGGTGCGGTCATCGGCTACACACCCTCCAATCCCGATGGCGACGATGGCGGCCCCATCACCGACTACGACCTGATCGGCTCCGCCCAGTTGGGTGCCGGAATCTTCGCGCTGCAGTCCGCGCCCGACATCAATCTGCTGTGCATTCCGCCGCTCACGCGCGAGCACGACGTGGGCATGTCGACGCTGCTGGTCGCCGGCCGTTTCTGCCGCGAGCGGCGCGCCATGCTGATCGTCGATCCGCCGTCCGCCTGGGCCTCGAGCGCCGCAGCGCTCGACGGCATGCGCCACTGGCCCTTCCGCAGCGAAGATGCCGCGATGTTCTACCCGCGCGTGGTCGCCTTCGATCGGCTGCGCGGCCGCTTCGAGATGTTCGCGCCCTGCGGGGTCGCGGCCGGCGTCATCGCGCGCTGTGACGAATCCGCGCCGGTGTGGGCCACGGCCGAAGGCGATGCCGCGGTTCTGCGCCACGGCATGCGGCCGGCCTGGAATGTCGCGAATGCCGATCGTTCGCGGCTCATCAACGCCGGCATCAACGTGCTGCAATCCGTGCGGCTGCCGGCGCGCCTGCAGGCCAGCCCGCGCACGCTCGCGAGCGGCTCCGCCGCGGTCAGCGACTGGCGATACCTGTCGCCGCGCCGCCTGGCGCTGTTCGTGATGACCTCCATCGAACGCGGCACGCGCTGGATGCTGTTCGAGCGCAATGCCGAGAGCACCTGGCTCATGGCGCGCGGCCAGGTGGAAGCGTTTCTCGAATCCCTGTATGCCGAAGGCGCCTTCACGGGGCGCAGCGGCGAAGTCAGTTACTTCGTGGTGTGCGATGAACGATTGAACGACGCGGCCCAGATCAGGCGCGGGCGCATCAATCTCGCGTTTGGCTTTGCCTCGGGCCAGCCGGGCGAGTATCACGCGTTCATCGTCACGCACGAGCCTGCCGGCTCGCGTGCGCGCACCATTTCGCTGAACCGGTTTGCCAACTACTCGCCCAGCGTGAACCTGGAGATCGAGTCCTCAATCCTGCGCGGGCTGATTCCCGGGCAGAAGTGATCCGCGCGCCGGTCGGTCGAAGCCGACCATTCTTCCGCGCCGCTCGTCCCACAACCTGACCCTGGCGCACGCCAGGCTGCTGCGCAGGGTCATGCGCCGCAATTCGCTCCACGGCGCGCCGGCTTCGTGCGCGGCGCGCAGGCGATAGTTGGGGATGCGCGGCGCCAGGTGATGGACGTGGTGGTAACCGATGTTGCACGTGAACCAGCGCAGCAGCGCCGGCAGATCGTAAAAAGAGCTGCCCTCGATCGCGGCGCGGTGCGGATCCCAGTCCCCATGCCGCTCCCAGTAACCATCCTCGAAACAGTGCTGGACGTAGAACAACCATACGCCGCCGGCCCCGGCGATGACGATCACCGGCAAATACACCGTGAGCAGCATCCGCCACTCACCGAGCGTGCACAGAACTGCGACCAGCGCGCCCAGGCACACGTTGTTGATGGCGACGCTGCGCCATTCCTTTTTCCACGCCCAGGGCATGCCGAGGGGCAGGCGATGCTTGGCGACGAACTGGTAGATAGGCCCGATGCCGAGCATGACGGGCATGCTGCGATAGAAGCGGTAACAGAAACGCTGCCAGCGCGAACTGGCGCGATACTCGGCCACGGTGAGCGTGCGAATGTCGCCGAGTTTGCGCCGGTCGAGATCGCCCGAAGTGGCATGGTGCACGTCGTGGGTTTTCTTCCAGTATCCGAACGGAAAGAGTGTCAGTAAACCGAAGCAGGCGCCGAACCAGCGATTCGCGCGCCGGTTCGCAAAGAACGATCCATGCCCGCAGTCATGCTGGATGATGAACAGGCGGACGTAGAAACCCGCGGCCGGCACTGCCAGCAGCAGTGTCCAGGCGTAATCCCATCCGGCCGCGCGGCTCCAGACCATCAGCGCCAGCAGCAGCAGGAACGGCGGCAGAGTATTGGCAATCTGCCACAACGCGCGGGGTGTGGAGGGCTTCGCAAAGCGGGCCAGGGCTTCGCGCTGGGCAGTGGACTGGCCGATCATCCCCGGAAGCTTGCTCGTCGATGGTTGCGGGGTCGGTGCGGTTGCGTACATAGGAAAGTGAGCAAGGATCGGAATGCCGCGCGCCGCGGCCGTGCGTACCTTGGCCCACATGAACACACAAATCCACTTCGGTTTCGGTGACACCTCTTTGGGACTCGTGCTGGTTGCGTTCAGCGCCAGGGGTGTTTGTGCCATTCTCATCGGCGATGAGCCCGCAACGCTCACGCGCGACCTCGAGCGTCGTTTCGCCCCCGCCGACCTGATTCGTGACGACGCGAAGCTGCGCAGCGCCTTGCAGAAGGTCACGGCCTTCATCGACGCGCCGGCCGCCGGCCTCGACCTGCCCCTCGATATGACAGGCACGGATTTTCAGAAGCGCGTGTGGCGCGCGCTCACGAAGATTCCGGCGGGTTCCACCGCGAGTTACGCGGACGTCGCGCGCCGCATCGACGCGCCGAAATCGTTCCGCGCGGTCGCCCAGGCCTGCGGCGCGAATCCCATCGCGCTCGCGATTCCCTGTCATCGCGTGGTGCGCAACGACGGCGGGTTGTCGGGCTATCGCTGGGGCGTGGCGCGCAAGCGCGCATTGCTCGAGCGCGAAGCGCATCAGTGAATGCGCAGCTCGCGTTGGCGGCGCCGGCGACGGATTGGGATCACATCGCAGGCGAACTCGATGCGCAGGGTTGCGCGACGGTACCCGGTTTGCTCGGCGTCGCGGACTGCCGCGCACTCGTCGCGTCGTATGCCAACGCAGATGCGTTTCGCAAACGCGTGGTGATGGCGCGGCACGGGTTCGGGCGCGGTGAATATCAGTACTTCGCGTATCCATTGCCGCGCCTGGTGCACGAACTGCGCGAAACGCTGTACGCGCGGCTCGCCCCCATCGCAAATCGCTGGAACGAGCGGCTGCGGGTGGATACGCGTTATCCCGACACCCACGCCGGGTACCTGGCGCGCTGTCACGCGGCGGGCCAGGCGCGGCCTACACCGCTGCTGCTCAAGTACGCCGGCGGTGACTACAACTGCCTGCACCAGGATCTCTACGGCGAGCAGGTCTTTCCGTTGCAGGTGACGGTGCTGCTGTCGCAGCCGCAGCAGGACTTCACCGGCGGTGAGTTCGTCCTCACCGAGCAGCGTCCGCGCATGCAGAGTCGCGCGGAAGTGGTGCCGCTGCGCCAGGGCGATGCGGTGATTTTCGCGGTCCATCATCGACCGGTCGAAGGCACGCGCGGCACGTATCGTGTCAACCTGCGGCACGGTGTCAGCCGGCTGCGCAGCGGCGAACGCCACACGCTGGGTCTGATCTTTCACGACGCCGCGTGAAGGCGGGCGGTCAGCCGCGCGCTTTCCAGCGCGCGTATTCGGCCGGCATGCATACCGCGCAAGGTCGATAGCCGGCGGCCCGCGCGACGTTCTCATCGGCAAAGAAAACGCGATTCGCCACATACCCGCCGCGCGCGATGGCCTGCAGCGCCGCGCGGCAGTCGAGCTGGCCGTAGACTTTCGTGTGGCGATGTCCGCCGAATTTGCCGCGGACTGCGCTTGGATGCGGCTGGCCGTCGGGGCCGATGAGTTTCCACATGGGTGGACCCTCGCGCGTGGGATCAGCTCTCTTTTTTCGGCGACACGTACATGCTGATGACCGCGCGCACGACTTCCTTGCCGTTTGCGTCGGTGACCGTCACGGGCACGCCGATGTTCTGCGCACCCGTCCACTCGGTCTTGTCGAGCCGTGCGGTGGCGATGACACAGGTCTCGGCCTTCGCCAGGTATTCGATCGTCATGCCGCGTGGAATCCAGCGCATGCCGACCGGAATGGTGACCTCGGTGCACATGCCGGCGGCCAGCTCGCACAGATTGCCCATCGCGAGCGCGTGTACCGTGTGGATGTGGTTTTCGACGGCGCGGCGCTTGCGCATTGCGACGCGACAAAGTTTGGGCTGCAGATCGAGGAAGCGCGGCTTGATGGTCGCAAAGTAGGGCGCGCGCTTCGACACCGTGCGTGCGAACAGCCAGCGGCCGAAGGCGCTGCGATGTGCGCGGATCCAGGCGCGCAGGGTGGGACCGGCCTGGGTGGTATCGGTCATCGTGAGCCAGTCCATCTGGGGTCGGGCGGTATGTACGTCGGTTGCTACTCTGGCCATCGCGTGATCGAATCCTCCGCCTGAGGCGGAAACTGTAATCGTTGCGGCAATCCTTGGACAGGCCCAGTCGCCAACATTCGGCAGACATTCGGCCAAAAAAGATTGGACAACCACTTGCGAAACCATGGACGAAAAAATCTCAACGGCAGATCGGCGTGCCGCGGCGATCTGTGCAGCCGTGCGCGCCATCAAACGCGGAAGTTTTCTGAGCTATGGCGAAGTGGCGCGGCGCGCCGGTCTGCCCGGTCGTGCACGTCTGGTGGGCAAGGTGCTGCGCGAAGCAGGCGACGCCAGGCCCAAACTTCCCTGGCACCGGGTTACCGCCGCGGGCGGACGCATTGCCTTCCCGGCAGGTTCGGCCAGCGCGCGCAGGCAATTGCGGCTGCTGGCGCGCGAGGGCATCGAGACGCGCGGCAATCGCGCCGTTGTCAAACGCAGGTCGGCCGGCGCGCGCAGTCTCGACGCATTGTTATGGAAGTTGTGAGGCGCTGCTCGTGACCGATCGCTACGTCGTTTTCTCGCACGGCAAGGATGCCGGTCCCTGGGGCGTCAAGATCACCGCGCTCGCGGGCAATGCCCGCAGCGAAGGTTATGAAGTGGAGTCGGTGGACTATCGCGGCATCGACGACGCGCGCGCGCGCGTGAACAAACTGGTGGAGTTCTGCAAGGAACTCAAGGGCGACCTGGTGCTGTGCGGCTCGAGTCTCGGCGGATACGTGTCGGTGGCCGCAGCGTCGCTGCTGCATGCGCGCGGCGTGTTCCTGATGGCGCCGGCATTGACGATGCCGGGGCTGCCACCGCTGCGCGAGCGCGTGCTCGACTGCCCTACGACCATCGTGCACGGCTGGAAGGACGAAGTCGTACCCGTGGAGCAGAGCATCGAATTCGCGCGGCGTCATGGCTGCGCACTGCACATTCTCAACAGCGATCATCGATTGCAGGACGAAGTGCGGTTCCTGAAGTACCTGTTCGAATACTTCCTGATCTCGCTCGACCTGCCGCAAGACATCTCGTAAGGCCGCGTCAATGCCGCTCGCGAATCGCCTTCTCGGCGATGCGGTCGATGAGCGACGGCGCGATGAGCTTCAGCCACCGCCCTAACTTCCCGCGGACCGACATCACCACCAGCCGCTCGCGCTTCTCGACGGCGCGCACGATGCGCGCGGCGCAATCTGCGGCGGTCATGATCTTCGCCTCCTGCATGGGCGATGCGCCGAGCGGCTCGCCATCCGGGCCGATCGCGCGTTTGTGAATTTCCGTCACCACGAAATCCGGCGCGATCACGCTCACGTCGACGCCCGTCCCGCGCAGCTCGATGCGCAGTGAATCGAAGAACCCGATCATGGCGTGCTTGCTCGCGGCGTAACCCGAGCGCTCCGGCACGCCGGTCAACCCGGCGATGCTCGCCACTGCGACGATCAATCCTTTCGACTGCTTGAGATGCGGCAGCGCCAGTGCCGTGAGCCGCACGGGCGCGAGGTAATTCACTTGCAGCAGCCGCTCGAAGATCTCGAGATCCGCGACGGAATCGAAACGGCTCCACATAGTGATCCCCGCGTTGTGCACCAGCGTGTCGATGCCGCCGAAATTCTGCAGCGTCGTTTCGACCAGCCAGCCACAGTCGACAACGTTGGCAATGTCGGTGGGGACCACCAGCGCCTCGCCGCCGCGGGCGCGGCACTCGCGCGCCAGTTCCTCGAGCCGCGCGGCATCGCGCGCGGCGAGCGCCACGCGCGCTCCCTGCGACGCCAGCGCCAGTGCCAGCGCGCGCCCGATGCCCTCGGACGCGCCGGTGAGAATGATGCGGCGACCGGCGAGTTTGCCCATATTGTTCCTTCGCCTGAGAGTGATACCCGAGTCGGCTACACTCCGGCGCCTAACATCATAAGGCCGGGGGCGCTTCGGCGAGACGCATGGGTTGGTTGCTGCGACGATTCTTCAGGCTCTGGGTGCGCGCCGCGGTCCAACCCGCGCAGGCGCCGCCGACCCTCACGGCGCCCGCGTCGCCCGTGTGTTACGTGCTGGAACGCGATTCGGTCGCGGATCTCGCCGTGCTCTGCAATGTCGCGACCCGGATGCAGCTGCCATACCCGGACAAGCGCTCGGGCAATCTGCCGGTCGAGCAGCGTCGCTCCTATTTTGACGTCGCCCGCCGGCGGCGTTTCTGGGATGCCACGGATACGCGGCGTCCGCCGCCGCACCTGCTGGCGCTGGTCGAAGCGCTGCGCGGCGATTCGGTGCGCGATGTTCTGCTGGTGCCCACCGCGGTCTACTGGGGCCGTGCGCCGCAGAAAGAAGGCTCGTGGCTGCGGCTGCTGTTCGCCGAGAACTGGGCGCTGACCACGCGCGCGCGCAAATTCTTTGCGGTGCTCATCAACGGCCGCAATGTGTTCGTGGAGTTCGGCGCGCCTATCAGCCTGCGCTCGCTGCTCGATGCCGCGCCCGCCACCGACCAGGCCCGCCGCGTGACCCGCGTATTGAGAGGCATCCTGCGACGGCAACGCGCGGTGCGCATCGGACCCGATCTGTCGCATCGTCGCACCATCGTTGCGCGAGTGCTGCGCGCGCGAGCCGTGCGCGCCGTGGTCGCCTCCGAGGCGCGCGACAAACACACGACTTACCGCCCTGGCCTGCTGACCGCGCGCAAGTACGCCTTCGAGATCGCCGCTAACTACTCGCATCCGTTCGTGCAGATCCTGGAGAAGCTTTTGGGCCGGGTGTGGAACCGCGTGTACGACGGCGTCAGGTTCAACCATGCCGCGACGCTCAAGGACGTGTCCGAGGGCAACGAAGTGGTTTATGTGCCCTGCCACCGCAGCCACATGGATTACCTGCTGCTGTCGTACGTGATCTACCACCAGGGTTACGCGCTGCCGCACATTGCCGCTGGCATCAATCTCAACATTCCCATCGTCGGCCGGTTCCTGCGCAAGGGCGGTGCGTTCTTCATCCGCCGTTCGTTCGCCGGCAACGCGTTGTACACCGTGGTGTTCATGAAATACCTGGCCGCGATCATGGCGCGCGGCCACTCGATCGAATATTTCATCGAGGGCGGCCGTTCGCGCACCGGCCGCCTGTTGCATCCCAAGACCGGCATGCTGTCGATGACGGTGCGCAGCTTCCTGCGCGATCCGGTGCGGCCGGTGGTGTTCGTGCCGGTGTACTTCGGATACGAGCGCATCGTCGAGGCCAACACCTACATATCCGAGCTATCGGGCGCGCCCAAAAAGAAGGAGAGCTGGCTCGACCTGTTGTTGTCGCTGCGGGTGCTGCGCGAACGGTTCGGCACCGTGCACGTCAACCTCGGAGAGCCCATCAGGCTCAACGACCTGCTCGATGCGACGCTGCCGAGCTGGCGCGAGCAGCGCTTCGACGACGACACACGCCTGCCCGCGGTCAACGCGCTGGTCAGCAATCTGTCGTTGGCCATCATGCGCGGGATCAATTCGGCCGCCGCGGTCACGCCGATCAACCTGCTCGCAACGACCTTGCTGGCGTCGCCGCGCGGCGCGTTACCCGAGAGTGGCTTGCTGCGCCAGCTCGAGCTCTATCTGCAGCTGTTGCGCAGTTCGCCCTACAGCGCGCGGGTCACGGTCACCGATGCGACCCCGGCCGAGATCGTCGCCTACGGCGAAACACTCAAGCTCATCTCGCGGGTGCCTCACAAACTCGGCGACATCGTGAAAATGAGCGACGAGAGCGCGCAGCTCATCGCCTATTACCGCAACAACGTCCTGCATCTGTTCGCGCTGCCATCGCTCGTGGCCTGTGCGTTCATCGGCAACTCCATGCTGCGCACCGAGGACATCCAGCGCCTGGCGTGGCGCGTGTATCCGTACGTGGCGGCCGAGCTTTTCCTGCGCTGGCGCGAGGAAGAACTGGCGCAGGTGATCGATGGCGTTCTTGCTGCGCTCGCCGAACTCGGTGTGCTGCAGCCTAACGAGGATCGCAGCGCCTGGCGCCGGCCGCCGCCGGATTCGCCCGCGGCGATGCAGCTGTCGATGCTGGCGCAGGCGACGATCCAGACGATCGAGCGGTACTACCTCGCCATCTCGCTGCTGCTGAAGTCCGGATCCGGGGCGATCACACAGAAGACCCTCGAGCAGCAGTGCCAGCTCGCCGCCCAGCGCATGAACATGCTGTACGGGTTCAATTCGCCCGAATTCTTCGATCGCGCGTTGTTCGAGAATTTCATCGACCTGCTGCGCGAACGCGGCGTCTTGAAGGCGGGCGAAGGCGGCGCGCTCGAGTTCGACGAAGTGTTGACGCGCGTCGCGGCCGATGCGCAGCTGGTGCTGTCGGAACAGATAAGGCACAGCATCCTGCAGGTAACGCAGGTCTAGCGTTCGCCAGGGAATCCCCCGGGGCCGCGCGGCCTCCCTAGCTTTGGCCCCGGAAGCCGCTGCTATACTCGCGCGCAACACGTCCGCGCGATGGCGTCCGCGAGGGGAGGCAGCAGCGTGGCGAACACTAAGAGACGATACGGCCCATCGGTAAGGCTGCTCCCTCGTCACTCGCAGCTGTCCCGCGGTCTTCAGGGGAAAAGAATGAGTAACGATCTGATCCGGCGATACGTCGTGCGTTCGCTTCCGATCGTCGCGACGCTGGCATTGGCGTCGCCCGCAACTTATGCCTGGGATTTTCAGAACGACGAGGGCACCTTCACGGGTAGCTGGGACACCACACTCACCTACGGCCAGGCCTGGCGCGTCGAATCGCGCGATTGCCGGCTGATCGCCATCGCCGACGGCGGTTGTGGCCGCTCGCCCAACATCGACGACGGCGACCTCAACTACGACACCGACATGTTCTCGCGTGCGCTCAAGGCGTTGACCGAGATCTCGCTGAACTATCGCGGCTTCGGCGCGTTCGTGCGCGCCTCGGCGTTGTACGACGACGCGGCCGACCAGACGCAGCGCACCCCGCTGTCCGACAAATCCGAAGATCTGGTGAAGAGCTACACGCGCCTGCTCGACGCATTCGTGTACGCCAAGTTCGATCTCGGCAGCATGGGCGCCGAGCTGCGCCTCGGCCGCCAGGCCGTGAGCTGGGGCGAGAGCACGTTCATCCAGAACGGCATCAACGTCATCAACCACTTCGACGTCTCGGCGCTGCGCGTGCCGGGTTCGGAAATCAAGGAAGCGTTCCTGCCGCAGGAAATGGTGAATTTCAGTCTGCAGTTCAACGACCACCTGTCGGCGCAGGCTATCTACATCACCGACTGGAACGCGACGGTGCCGGAACCGGCCGGTTCGTACTTCAGCAACAACGATTTCGCGCCGGTCGGCGGCAGCAAGGTGGTGCTCGGCTTCGGCTCGTTCTCGGACCAGGGGGTCGACTTCCGTCCGCTCGGCGGACCGCTGATCTCCAATTTCCAGACCGTCAATCGCCTCCCCACAGAGAAGCCCTCCGACAGCGGCCAGTACGGCTTCAACCTCAAGTACTACGCGCCTGGCTTCAACAACGGCACCGAGTTCGGCCTGTTCTTCCTCAACTATCACAGCCGTCTGCCGCTGATTTCGGGCCGCACCGGAACCCAGGCCGGTATCGGCAATGCCTTTGGCGCTTTGAACGCCGTCGGCGCGGCGGCGCAGGGTCTGGCGGCGGGCCTGCCGCAAGCGGCGGCCATCGCCACCGCCGCCCAACTCGGCGTGGCGCGTTCGGCGGCCGCGGGCGGCAACCTGTCGCTGGCGACGGCCACGCAATACGCGAGCATCGGCGCCGGCACGCAGGTGGCGCGCGGCGACGTCACGGCGCAGGCCACCAACATCGCCACGCACGAGTACTCGCTCACGGCGGGCTACTTCACCGAGTATCCCGAAGACATCAAGTTGATCGGGCTCTCGTTCAACACGCAGCTGCAGTGGGGCGGCATCGCGCTGCAGGGCGAAGTCGCCTATCGCCAGGATGTGCCGTTGCAGTGGGACGACGTGGAGCTGCTGTTCGCCGCGCTCACGCCCTTCGAGCAGGGCCTCGCGACGTTGCGCGGCACGCCGCTGCCGAGCACCTGCCCCGAGGGTGTTCCGGCGGCATCCACGCTGACGCATTGCGGCCAGCTCGGCGGCTTCGGCGTCGATCAGAAAGTCCAGGGCTGGGGTCTGTACGACACCTACCAGGTGCAGTTCACCGCGACGAAGACGTTCTCGAACGTGTTCAAGGCGGCGCAGATGGTGGTCGTGGCCGAGGCCGGTCTCACCCACGTGCAGGACATGCCGGACAAATTGACCGGCGGCCCGAACGACCGGGGCTTACGTTTCAATGGTCCGGCCACCAATGTCAGCGGCAACTTCGAACTGCGCGGACGCCATTGCCCGACGCTCTCCGCAGCCGACTGCCTCGCGTTGAACCTCGTTGAACCGCAGAACCGCTTCGCCGATGCCACTTCCTATGGCTATCGCGTCGCAGGTCGTCTCGAGTATCCGGGCCTCATGGGCCCGTGGAACGTACTGCCGCGCTTCAACTGGCAGCATGACGTGAAGGGCACCACGCCCGGACCCGGTGGCAACTTCGTCGAAGGACGCTACGGCCTCACGCTGGGGGTGGCGGCGAACCTTCAGGCCAAGTGGGAAGTCGATATGTCCTGGACGAAGTTCGGTGGCGCCGGGCGCTTCAACGACCTCAACGATCGCGACTACGTCGCGGCCACGCTCAAGTTCTCGTTCTGACCGCGACGAGGGGAATCTCCATGTTGAAAAAATACGTAACTCCCGTACTGGGGTTCATTGCGGGGCTCACGCTGGGCGCGCATTCGATGGCGGCCGTGTCGGCAAGCGAAGTAGCCAAGCTCGGCGCCGAACTCACGCCGCTCGGCGCTGAGAAAGCCGGCAACGCCGACGGCTCCATCCCCGCATGGGATGGCGGCATCACCTCGGCGGCGCAGGCGGGTTTTGCGAACTTCCGCCCCGGCCAGCATCACCCCGACCCCTTCGCGAACGACAAGCCGCTGTACACGGTGACCGCGGCCAACATGGGCCAGTACGCGAACAAGCTCACTGAAGGCCACAAGAAGCTGCTCCAGACGTATCGGAACACGTTCAAGATGAACGTCTATCCGACGCACCGCAGCGCCGCCTTTCCGCAACGCATCTACGATGCGACCAAGCGCATCGCGACCACCGCGCAGCTCGCGAAGGATGGCAACGGCGTCACCAACGCCGGCGAGGGCATTCCGTTCCCGATTCCGCAGTCGGGCGTCGAGGTGTTCTGGAACCACGTGCTGCGCTATCGCGGCGACGTCATCGTGCGCAACATCGGCCAGGCGCCGGTGACCGCGGGCGGCGACTACACCATGGTCAAGTTCCGCGACGAGACGATGGTCGCGTACAGTTTGTCAGGGGCGCGTTCGGAAAATCTCAACAACACCATCGCCTACTTCATCCAGGAAACGGTGGGGCCCGCGCGTCTCGCCGGTGAAGTGCTGCTGGTGCAGGAGACGCTCGACCAGTCGCTCGAGAATCGCCGTGCCTGGGTCTACAACCCCGGCCAACGGCGCGTGCGCCGCGCGCCGAACGTGGCGTTCGACAATCCGGGCACCAACTCCGACAACCTGCGTACTTCCGACCAGTTCGACATGTACAACGGCAGTCCGCAGCGCTACGACTGGACGCTGGTCGGCAAGAAAGAACTGCTCGTGCCGTACAACAGCTACAAGCTCAATTCGAACACGCTCAAGTACAGCGACATCCTCAAGAAGAATCACATCAACCCCGAGGTGGCCCGATACGAGCTGCATCGCGTGTGGGTGGTGGATTCGAAGCTCAAGGCCGGACAAAGCCATCTCTACAGCAGACGCACTCTGTATGTGGATGAGGACAGCTGGCAGATCGTGGCGGTCGACTGCTACGACAGCCGCGGCCAGCTCTATCGCGTGCAGGAAGGCCACGTCATCAATTTCTATGAAGTGCCGGCGCTGTGGACCGCGCTCGAGACGGTGTACGACCTCACCAATGGTCGCTATCTCGCACTCGGCCTCGACAACGAAGAGCCGCGCAGCCGCGACTTCTCGCAGAAGCGCAGCGTGGCCGACTATCAGCCCGCCGCCCTGCAGCGGCGCGGCGTGCGTTGAACGCTTAAGCAAGCAAAACGCGACGCACGGGCCGGTTGATAAACATCACCCGGCCCGTTTAGCTTTGGACCACAAGAATTTCTTCCGGGGGTTCGGGATGAGGCGTCGATCCGGCGTCGCGCTGTGCGCGGCACTCATCGCAGGCATCGCGCCAGGCGTCGTCCCAGGCGTCGCGAAGGCCCAGATCGATCCCAACGATTTCGCCAACAAGCCGGCGGAGATCGAACCGCTGGCACCGCAGTCGCTGCTGCTCGACCTGGCCGTGGCCGGCAATCGCCTCGTCGCGGTGGGCGAGCGCGGCCACGTGCTGCTGTCGGACGACCAGGGCGCGACCTGGCGCCAGGCGAAAAGCGTCCCCACGCGCGCGATGCTGACCGCCGTGTTCTTCGCCGACAACACCTACGGCTGGGCCGTGGGGCACGACGAAACCATCATCAACACGGTCGATGGCGGCGAGACCTGGACGCGCTCGCACTTCGCGCCCGAGGCGCAGCAACCCCTGCTGGACCTGTGGTTCGCGAATCGCGTCAGCGGCATCGCCGTCGGCGCTTACGGCGCCTATTTCACGACCAACGACGGCGGGCGACACTGGGCCAGCGGGAAATTCGCGCCGCCACCGGCGGCCAGGAAAGACGGGTCGGCCGTCCCCGCCGCCGATGAACCGCCGCCGGACTATCACCTCAATCGCATCGTCGGCGTCGGCAACCGGCTGTACGTCGCCGCCGAAGGCGGACAGCTGTATCGCTCCGACGATCGCGGCGCGCGCTGGCGTGCGCTGCCGTCGCCGTACGAGGGCAGTTTCTTCGGGCTCCTGCCGATCCGCGGCGATGGGCTGCTGGCTTTCGGGTTGCGTGGCCACCTGTATCGCTCGGCCGATGCGGGTGAGACCTGGCATGAGCTCGAGTCGCACACGACCGCGATGCTCACCGACGGCATTGCAATCAACGATCTGCGCGTGGTCATCGGCGGTCTCGCGGGGGTGCTGCTGGTATCGGGCGATGCCGGCGAGACGTTCCGGCTGACACAGCAGGACGATCGCAAGGGAGTCGCGGCCCTGCTGCCGGGACCGGCGGGCGCAGTGATCGTCGCGGGTGAAGGCGGCGTGCGCACCATTCGCCTCGAAGGCGGTGGTTAGAGATGAGCGACGTGGTCAATAAACCCCCTTCGAAGGTCGCGAGCGCGCTCGAGCACCTGATCTTCGGGCACCGCCTCGTCATCGTGATCGCGTTCGCGCTGATCAGCATCGCGATGCTCGTGGTTGCGGCGCGCGGCCTGCGCATCGACGCTTCGTTCACGAAGCAGCTGCCGCTCAAGCACGAATACATGCAGACCTTCGTGAAGCACCAGAGCGAGTTCGGCGGCGCGAACCGGGTGTTGATAGCGTTGGTCGCGCGCGACGGCAACATGTTCACGCCGGGTTTCTTCGACGCGCTCAAGAAAGCCACCGACGAAGTGCTGGTGATGGACGGCATCGACCGTGCGCGCGTGCAGTCGCTGTTCACACCCAACGTGCGCTACATGGAAGTGGTCGAGGACGGCATCGAAGCCGGCAACGTGGTGGATTCGGAGTTCGTGCCCACGCCCGAAGCGTTGGCGCGCGTGCGCGAGAACATCCTCAAGGCCGGCATCCGCGGCCGCCTGGTGGCCAACGATTTCTCGGGCGCCCTGGTGTCGGCAATCGTGCTCGAGAAGGACGCGACCGGCAAGGCAATCGATCCCATCGACGTGGCGCATCAGCTCGAGACCCGCGTGCGCGACAGGATCCAGGGCAACGACGTGCTGGTGCAGGCCCATTCTTCGTCGTTCGCGGGTTCCGCCATCGACGTGCACATGATCGGCTTTGCGAAGGTGGTGGGCGACATCGCGGACGGCGCGTCATCTGTCATCACGTTCGCGGTGGTCACGATCCTGCTGACGTTGCTGGCCGTCTGGTACTACGTGCAGTCGCTCAAGGTAGCCATCGTCCCCATCGTCTGCTCCATCGTCGCGGTAGTTTGGCAGCTCGGAACGCTGGTGCTGCTGGGCTACGGCATCGATCCCCTGGGCCTGCTCGTGCCGTTCCTCATCTTCGCCATCGGCGTGTCGCACGGCGTGCAGAAGATCAGCGCGGTGAAAGAGGCCGCGGTCGCCGGTGTCGGCAGCATGGACGCCGCGCGCCAGACCTTCCGGCAGCTGTTGATGCCGGCCATCATCGCGTTGCTGGCGGACCTCGTGGGGTTCATCACCATCCTGCTGATCCCGGTGCAGGTGGTGCAGGAGATGGCCGTCACGGCCAGCATCGGCGTCGCCATCGTGATCCTCACCGACCTGGTCCTGCTGCCGGTGCTGGTGTCGTGGGTCAAGTGGGACGACCAGTACCGCGCGCGCGTGGAAGTGCGCCAGGCGAAGCTGGCTGAACACTGGAAGCGGCTGGCGCGCGTCACCGAGCGGGGGCCGGCGCTCGCCATCATTATCGTTGCCGTGCTGCTGGGTATCGCTGGCGCCTGGAAGGGGCGCCAGACCCCGATCGGCGATACGCAGGCGGGAGTGCCCGAGCTGCGTGCGGATTCGCGCTACAACCGCGACAGCAACATCATCACCAGCAAGTTCTCCATCGGCGTCGATATCCTCAATGTCATCGTCGAGACGAAAGAGCCGGTGTGCGTAAGCCACGAGCTCATGTCGGCCATCGACAACTTCTCCTGGAAGATGCGCAACGTCGACGGCGTGCAGGAAGTGGTATCGCTGCCGCTGATCGCGAAGATCGCGATCGCGGGCTGGAACGAAGGCAGTCTCAAGTGGCGCAACATCCCGCGCGAACCCAACCAGCTGACGCAATCCACCCGTTACATCGAAACCAGCACCGGCCTGCTGAACGCCGACTGCAACGTGGTGCCGGTGATGCTGTTCCTGCGCGATCACAAGGCCGAGACGATCGAGCGCGTGGTGGCCGAGGTCAAGGCCTGGCGCACGCTCAACCCTTTCCCGAATGCCACTTTCAATCTCGCCACCGGCAACGTCGGCGTGATGGCGGCGACAAACGAGGAAGTGAAGGCGAAGGAATATCCGATTCTCGGCTGGGTGTTCGCCGCCGTGATCCTCATGTGCCTGCTCACGTTCCGATCCTTGTTAGGCACGGTGTTGGTGTTCCTGCCGCTGGCGCTGGTGTCGATCCTGGTCTACGCCGTCATGGCCATCGTCGGCATCGGTCTCAAGGTGAACACGCTGCCCATGGTCGCGCTCGGCGCCGGCATCGGCGTGGACTACGGCATCTATCTATGGAGCCGCATGCAGGAATTCCTGAAGGGCGGCGACAGCGTGCATGACGCCTACCTCAAGACGATGCGCGTCACGGGCGCCAGCATCATCTTCACCGGCATCACGCTCGCCATCGGCGTCGTGACCTGGGTGTTCTCGCCGCTGCAGTTCCAGGCCGACATCGGCATCATGCTGACGTTCATGTTCTTCGTGAACATGCTGGGCGCCATCCTGCTGCTGCCGGCGCTCGCGACCTGGTTGGTGAAGCCGCAACCGCCGCCTGCCACGCCATGACTCCCGAGGAGTTTCGCCGCGCCGGTCACGAGCTGATCGACTGGATCGCCGACTATCGCGAACGCGTCGTGCGCGGCGAATTCCCGGTGATGGCCCGCACGACGCCCGGCGCGCTGCGCGCGGCGCTGCCGAAACAGCCGCCGCAGAACTCCGAGAGCTTCGCCGCCGTGCGCCGCGATCTCGACGCGCTGATCCTGCCGGCCTGCACGCATTGGCAGGATCCGCGCTTTCACGGCTATTTCCCCTCGAACGGCCTGCCGGCCGCCGTGCTCGGCGACCTGGTCAGCACCGGCCTCGGCCAGCTGGGGCTCAACTGGCAGGCGAGTCCCGCGCTCACCGAGCTCGAGGAGGTGTGCCTCGACTGGTGGCGGCAGATGCTGGGACTGTCGGAGCGGTGGGTTGGCGTCATCCAGGACACGGCCTCCACCGCAACATTCGTCGCGCTGGTGTGCGCGCGGGAGCGCGCCACCAACTACAGCGCGGTACGCGGCGGGCTGCAGGGCCGCGTGGCTCCCCTGGTGGTCTACGTCTCCGCGCAGGCACACAGTTCCGTGGAGAAGGCCGCGCTGCTCGCGGGCTTCGGCCGCGACAACCTGTGCCTCGTGCCGGTCGACGGAAATTTCGACATGGACGTCCCCGCGCTCGATCGGGCGATCGCGCGGGACGTCGCCGCCGGACTTCAACCCTGCGCGATCGTCGCCACTTGCGGCACCACCGCCACCGCCGCATTCGATCCGCTCGGGCCGATCGCGGCCCTCGCGAAGCGCAATAAGCTCTGGCTGCACGTCGACGCAGCGATGGCAGGTTCGGCGATGATCGTGCCGGAGTGCCGCGGCTTGTGGGCGGGCGTAGAGGACGCCGACTCGCTGGTCGTGAATCCGCACAAGTGGTTAGGCGTGTCGTTCGACTGCTCCACCTACTTCGTGCGCGACCCGCAGTTCCTCGTGCGCGTGATGTCGACCAATCCGAGCTACCTGCAGACCGCGGCCGACGGCCAGGTAAAGAATTACCGCGACTGGGGCATCCCGCTGGGCCGGCGCATGCGCGCGCTCAAGTTGTGGTTCGTGATCCGCGACCAGGGCGTCAGCGGCCTTGCGGCCCGTATCCGCCGCGACCTCGCGCATGCGCAGTGGCTGGCCGCGGCGGTCGCGCGGACTGCGCACTGGAAGATCCTCGCGCCCGTGCGCCTGCAGACGCTGGTATTGCGGCACGAGCCGCCCGACCTCGATGCCGCCGCCGTCGACGCGCATACGCGCGCCTGGGCACAGGCAGTCAACGAGTCCGGCGAGGCTTATCTGACGCCCACGCAGATCGCGGAACGTTGGGCGGTACGAGTCTCGTTTGGGGCGGCTGCGACCGAACACGAACACGTCGTCGATCTGTGGCGATTGATCCAGGGAAAAGCGGCCGGCAGGCCAGGAGTGCGACCATGAGAACGATATTCGGATTGTTGGGATTCGCGCTGTGCGCGGCCACCGCGGCGCAACAGCCGCCGCCGGCGCCGCCGCCGGACGTCAAGATCGAAACCGTCGGCATCGCGCCGGGCATCTACATGCTCGTGGGCCGCGGCGGCAACATCGGCCTGTCCGTTGGCGTCGACGGCGCGGCCATCATCGACGATCAGTTCGCGGACATGGTGCCGAAGATCCGTGCCGCGGTGGCGCTGCTTTCCGAGCAGCCGGTGAAGTTCGTGATCAACACGCACCTGCACGGCGATCACACCGGTGGCAACGACGCGTTCGGCAAGAGCGGCGCCGTGATCATCGCGCAGGACAACGTGCGCAAGCGCCTCGGCGCGCCGCAGGTGAATGCCGCTGGTGCCACAGGCGAACCGCGCGCGCGCGAAGCGCTGCCGGTCGTGACGTTCGCCGACAGCGCCACGCTGCATTTCAACGACGAGGATCTCGAGTTCACGCACCTTCCCAACGCGCACACCGAGACCGACATCGTGGTGCGCTTCCGCAAGGCGAACGTGCTGCACATGGGCGATACGTTCACCGGCGGTTTTCCCTTCATCGACGGCAGCAACGGCGGCACTCTCGACGGCTTCATTCGCGCACATGAGACCGTGCTCGCGAGCGTCGACGACAATACGAAGATCATTCGCGGCCACGGACCGCTCGGCAACAAGGCGGAGCTTGCGGCGTATCACGACATGCTGGTGACGGTGCGCGACCGCGTGGCGAAACTCGTGAAGGCCGGCAAGACCCAGGACCAGGTGCTCGAAGCGCGGCCGACGAAGGAGTTCGAGGAAAAGTACGGCGGCGCCAATTTCAACGCCGCGCAGTGGATAGGCCGCGCCTACGTCGACCAGAAGGAGGCGCTTGAGAGGCGCAAGAAGAAGTAGCGGGCCGTTTCCTCTCCTCCAAACCCCGAAACGTACGGAAAGTGTGCGTTTTCAAGGCGACATAACGCGCTGCACCACGGGGTTTTCGCACCGTCGCGCCCCGGGAGGCGGTGGGAACCTATAGACAGCGGCTGGCGTCCTAGTAACAGTGCCCACAGGTCTCATGCAGGGACTGCGAGTCAGCGATGAAGGATTTGAGCAATACCGCCAAGTTGTTGGACCTGCCGTACGCGCCGGAAGCCGAGGAGTACCTCGACGAGCTCGAGCGCAGCGGGCAGTTCCGCGTAGGTCTCGAGGCCGAAGCCGAAGACGATGCCGCGGAAAATGCCGCGCACGCCGAATATTTCTGGGGCCGCGGTTCGGGCAACGTTGCGATTACCGACTGGTGGACCGCCGGTCGCCTCGACCTGCGCGTGGGACCGGGCATCGCCCCGGCCGACGTCGTACTGGCGCGCAAAAACGATTCACTGGTGGTGCGCACGCAGGATGGCCTCGACCGCATGACCATCGACAACTATCTCGGCCTGATTCCCGACGCCTCCACGCTGCGCATCATCTTCAACGACGGCGCAGAATGGGCCGGCGCCGAGGTGTTCAAGCGCATCAGCAGCTGGGTGGTCGAGCTCGAATCGACCCAAAGCACGAACCAAGGCGCACCTAACAACTAGCGCGCGCCCGGCGTTTTCTCAGTAGGGATCGAACTCGACATAGGCTGCCGGCCTCCCGGTTGCAACGTCGATCAACGCCGTCCAGAAGTTGTCGCGATAACGCAGCGGCATCCAGCCGAGCTTCGTGGCCGGCAGCCCCGACTCCGCGATGGCAGCGGCCAGCAGCGGCGCGGCTTCGGGATGCTTCTTTTCGAGTTCGGCGAGTGGCAACGTGCGCGCGCGGATGCTTTCGAGCTGCGAGTCGTAGCTCACGTAGAACCTGGGCCGCGCGGCTTCTTCGTTACCGTCGAGGGACGCGAACAGTGCATCGGACTGTTCCTTGACCGGCACCAGCACATAGATGAATCGCGGGCCGGTGAGCGGCAGGCTGCGGTACTGAGCCTCTTTCGCTGCTGCGAGTTCCGCCGGCCTGATGTCGCGCGCGCTCACGAGCTCCAGGCGATCCTTCACGAACGCGACGTAGACCGGCCGCGAACCCGCGACGATGTAGACGCCATAGGCGAGCGCCGCGAGCTGCACGGCCGCGACGATGCTGTAGTCGAAGAACAGCTCCTTGCGGCTCTTGCGGCTGTTGTAGATGACCAGCGAGATGAGTGGCCCGAGTGCCAGATCGCAGCCGACCACGAGCACGAACAGCCCCGCGCCGCCGACCACGCGGTCGAATGGATCGGGAAACCAGAGTCCGAAAATGATCGCGGCGGCGCCCGCCGCCAGCACCAGCGTCACCGCGAAATGGATCGCGAAGGCACGTAGTTTTTCGCGCCACTGAATCATCGACCTCTCCTTAATCGTAGTTTCTGACCTTGCCACGAAGACGTTTGTTTTTCTGGGAACGGGCCTTGGTGTCAAGCCGCCGCTCCTTCGAAGCGCGCGTGGGTTTGGTGGCGTGCCGCTTCTTCGGCACGATCAGCGCGCGCCGGATCAGATCGAGCAACCGCCCTTCGGCATCACGGCGGTTCTGTTCCTGGCTGCGCGACTCGCGCGCCTGGATGAGGATTTCACCGGCGTCGGTGAGGCGTTGACCGGCGAGGTTGCGCAGGCGCGCCTTCACGTCGGAGCGCAGCGTTGCGTTGCGGTCGAGCGCGAAACGCAGCTGCACCGCGGTGGCGACCTTGTTGACGTTTTGTCCGCCCGGACCCGCCGAACGGATGAAAGCCACTTCGATGTCGGCGTCCGGAATCTCGAGGCCCGGCCTGACTAACAAGCTCATGCTCGGTGGCTATCTTCTGAAACCCGGGATGTCGGGCTCATGTTGAATGACGCGCACTTCGTGCTGCTGCACGGGAATCGTGATGCTGTGTTTCTTGAACAGCCGCCAGATCTCGCGGTTGACGTCCGAGCGCACGTTGTTCACGCCGTTCATCGGGTCGCGGATCCAGAAGCGAACTTCGACGCGCATGCCGTAATTCTCGAAGCTCATGAGGCGCGACACCGGCCCGGGATCCTTGAGGATGCGCGGATGATTGGCGGCGGCGTCGACCAGCACCTGCAGCGCGATTTCCGGATCGTCCTGGAAACTGATCATCACCGGCAGGCGGATACGTACGCGCTGATCGGAGTAGCTCCAGTTGATGACCGAGTTCGTCATCAGGTTCTGATTGGGCACCAGAGTCTCAACGCCGTCCCGGTCGCGCACGACGATGTAGCGGCCGCGCAGCTCCTGCACCCAGCCGAAGTTCTCGCTGCTGGTGCCGGTGGTGCCGGTGAAGCTGATGACGTCGCCGGGCTTGATCGATTTATCCAGCAGCAGCACGAAGCCCGAGACGAAATTGCTGGCGATCGACTGCAGGCCGAAACCCAACCCCAGGCCCACGGCGCCGGTGAGTACCGTCAACGCGGTCAGGTCGACACCCGAGGCGTTGACCCCTAACAACACGCCGAGCGCCAGCAGCGCGAAGGTCGAGAACTTCGAGATGCCGATGCGCGTCGAGATCGCGAGGCCTTCGAGTTTCATCACGCGGCGCTCGACCGCGCGCGCGATCAGGCTGCCGGCGATCAGGAAGCCGGCGATGACCACCACGCCCTTGAGCAGCGACCAGAGGCTGAACTGCGCCTTGCCCGGGACGAGGTCGATCTTGTCGAGCGTGCGTTCGATGGCGTCGAACCAGCCGAGGATCTGGAAGGCGATCGCTATCCAGATCACGAAGGTGATCCGCAACTCCCAGGAGCGCACCCAGCTGTTCGGTCCGAGCGACACGCTCAAGCCGTGCACGCCGAAGCGCACCAGGACGAGCACCGTGGCGAGGTCTTTGGCGATGTCGATGAGCGCGACCGGCAGGTCGAAGCTGCCGAACAGCGCGAGCAGACCGAGCATCAGCACCAGCCCCATGAACGACGGCGCGATGACCATCGCGGCGATGAGCAGCCGCCGCGGCCAGCTCGCGAGATTGGCCCGGTTGGACAGCGGGCGCAGCCAGGTCTTGATGTAGTGCCCGAGGGCCGAGGCGAGCAGCGACGCCATGATGATGGCGATCACTTCGGCCATGATTTCGGGCGTGGTGAGCTGCTCGAAGATTTCCCTCACGCGTTCAGATCCGGGATCAGTTCGCTTTCGAGCCGTGTGATCTGGTCCTTGAGGATGAGCTTGCGCTTCTTGAGGCGTTTCAATTGCAGCTGGTCGGACTGGAAGTCGAGCGACAGGCGGGAGATGACCTCGTCGAGATCGCGATGCGCGATGCGCAGCTCGCGCAGCTTTTCAACGTTCTTGAAAAGCTCGCGATCGACGTTGTCCTGATCTTCGATTTCGCTCATCAGATTTGATTTAAGCGTAAACAATTGGTGACCGGCTCGAGACCGGCGGCAAGCTTAAGCCAGCGGCCAAGGGGATTCCACGGCACGGCCGGGTCGTGAAAATCCGAGCCCATCGAGGCGTGCAGCTTGAAGCGCCGACATAACGAGGCGATGCGATCAGCGTCATTCGGGCTCATGCCGGCCATGCTCGCCTCGAGCGCCATTCCGCCCTCCTGCGCGAACGCCGCGATGAGCTCGCGCAACTGTCCGGACGAGCAACGGTAACGATGTGGGTGCGCGAGCACCGGGACGGCGCCACTGTCGCGCAATGCCGCCATCGCGATGGGCAGCTCCGGCCACTGGGCGGGGACATGGCCGGCCTTGTCGCGGTTCAACCAGCGATCGAAGGCGTCCTGCGTGTCCTTCGCATGACCGCGCTCCACGAGCAGCCGTGCGAGGTGCAGGCGCGTCGGGGCGGTCGTCCGGACGGCAATCGCGGCCAGTTCACGGCCCGGCAGACGTGCACGCTGTTCCAGGCGTTCGCCGATGTCCCCGAGGCGTGCCTGGCGCCGCGCCAGCACCGAATCGAGGTGCGCGTGCAGGCCAGCGTGCGCCGCGTCCAATTGCAGCCCGACGATGTGAATAGTTTGCCCGCGCCACTGCGACGAAAGCTCGACGCCCGGCACGAAGCGGATGGCGGCGGCCGTACAGGCGGCGCGTGCCTCGGGCAGGCCCGCGACCGTATCGTGATCGGTGAGTGCCAGCGTGCCGACATTGCGGCCGCGCGCACGCTCCACCAGCGCAGCCGGCGCGAGCACGCCATCGGAGTAATGGCTGTGGGTGTGGAAATCGACGAGGGGTTCGGGAGCTGCATCCATGGGAGGTCCGTATGATACGCCCCACATGTCTACACTCTCTCCCAGCATTCATTTGCGACCGGACTGGTCGGCGATCGACACGGTATTGCTCGATCTCGATGGCACGTTGCTCGACCAGGCCTACGACAACCATATCTGGCGCGACCTCGTGCCGCAGCGTTTCGCGGTCGCACATTCCATGGAGTTGCACGCGGCATACGCGGAGATCGCGCGGCGCTTTCAAGAGCGCAGCGGCACGCTCGATTGGTATTGCATCGAGTACTGGTCGCGTACGCTGGAGATCGACATAGGCGCGCTGCACCGTGAAGTGCGTTCACACGCCGCGTGGCTGCCGGGCGCGCAGGAATTTCTCACCCGCATGCGCGCGGCGGGAAAACGGCTGCTGCTGCTGACCAACTCGCACCCGATCGCGCTCGCGGTGAAGCACGAGGAAACCGGCGTGCTCGATTTTCTCGACGGCGCCGCGACGTCGCATGACTTCGGACATCCGAAGGAACACCCGCCGTTCTGGCAGGCCGCGCTCGAGCGCTTCGGTTTCGATCCCGCGCGTGCGCTGTTCGCCGATGACAATTCGAAGATGCTCGATGCGGCGCGCAGCGCGGGGATTCGCTGGGTGTACGGCGTACGGCATTGGGATACACGCGGCTCGCGGCGCGAGCATCCGGATCACGCTGCCGTCGACAGCGTCGCCGATCTTTGACGGCGCCTATCTCCCGCCGCGGCGCGATCCACCGCCGCCACCGCTGCGACGCGGCGGACCACCGCGTCCACCACCACCACCACCACCGCCGCCGGGACGGCGGGGACCGCCTCGTCCGCCGCCACCACCACTGCCGCCATGCCGGCGCACCGGGCGCGGTCCATCCTCCGGATCCCACTCTTTGTAAACGGGCGGCTTCAGATCCTTGGCCAGCAATTCGGCTTTGACCGGCGCGACCTCGATCTTGTGCGAGATGTAGTCCTCGATCTCGGGCAGCGACACCGCGTATTCCTCGCAGCCGAAGCTGATCGCATCGCCATCCTGGCCGGCGCGCGCCGTGCGTCCGATGCGATGCACGTAGTCGGCCGCGTCCTGCGGCAGGTCGTAGTTGAATACGTGGCTGACGTCGGGAATGTGCAAGCCGCGCGAGGCGACATCGGTCGCGATCAGCACGGCCAGATCGCCGCTGTGAAATTCGCGCATGAAGCGCAGCCGCTTCTTCTGCGGCACGTCGCCCGACAGCGCCTGCGCCTTGAACCCGTTCGCGAGCAGATAGCCCTCGAGCTTCTCCGCGACGCGCTTGGTGTTGACGAACACCATCGTGCGACGCGCGTCGTACAGGCGCAGCAGGCCGATCAGCAGCGGCACCTTTTCTGTCATTGCGGGGAAATAGATGAGCTGGCGCACGCGGTCCGCGGTGACGCGATCGGGCTCGATCCGCACGAGCTCGGGATTGT
>Ga0193752_1000126_pt1 | contig 100711 bp, 98 predicted proteins | sample H1c1metaG_FD_144924 | JGI IMG/M metagenome (GOLD analysis project Ga0193752, IMG submission 144924) | Soil microbial communities from a riparian zone of the East river system, Colorado, United States - H1c1 | ecosystem: Environmental > Terrestrial > Soil > Riparian zone | place: USA: East... | reverse complement strand
ATGCTATATGGGTTTGCAAGTCTTATTCTTCCTCCCACATTCTTTAACAATTAAAAGTTAGGAAATGTAAACATAGGATGGGTTTGCCGCAATTTGGGCCGGACCAGGTAACTTCAGCTTCATAACGCTACCAATTATCGGCTATGGGTGCGACCGTTAATTAATTCGCCTGCGCAATTTGCTACGCTCGTAGTGCACAGGCTCAGTTTGGTTTTATCAATAAAGTTTACGTTCTTTAACTAGCATCGTTACCGGGCGGACACAGCATCAAATACCCAAACTGCAGCAAGCCCTCGACGTTAGCAGCAATTTTTCGAAAATCCTAAGTATTGACACTTTTAAAAGAAATGATTAAGAAATCAATTATATCCAAATATATTTTACTATGCTTTTTTGGTTTAGTTGTTTATTTTTTAAACTCATGTGGCTTACAGAGAAATGGAGAGCAAATGTATTCAGACTTTTTAGGTAAGCCGGAAAAAAATTGTGCAAAGGTTTTGAATTCAGAAGATAGGCAAGCTATCGATGATGCTTCTGCACACTTATACTTTAAGATATGCCCCTCAGAATTAAAGAGAATATTAAGTCAAAGGTCCTATGACAAAAAAGTAATCCCTAAATCAGAGGCGTATTCTAATGAAAATATTACTTATGGAGGCAATATTCCAAAATGGTGGACACCCAGTAAATTGGGAGACAGCTGTATATTGTATATATATTTTGATCAAGACATAGATTGGGCTGAGCATCTATACGTCTCCTTTGACAGTACAACTGTTTATTATCGTGATGACCGCTATTAGTTATACAACTGCTGCTAACATGGTATTGGCGCAATTCGGGCTTAACAAACTTAATTCAGCAGTAGTCCACTACCTTTCTTCAGTTGTGGGGGCTTGACCGTTTGCTAATTGGCTTTTCGGTTTAAATAATTATTCGTTTCTTTAATAAAATTCATCATGGGGTCGGACACAGCATCAAATACCCGAACTGCGCCAATACCCCGACGTTGGTAGCTATGCTAAGACAACAACCCTCTAACTATGACACAACAAGAATTTCAAACCTTTGCTGACAATTACACTTCTGCCGACTTTGACAGAATAAAAATGGTTTGGAACGGAAAGTATGGTAACGAGTTTGCTGACGAACACTACGACTTTCGGACACAGCTTTGTGAGTTTCTAATTCCTCAACTTGACACAGTAAAACTTGAATTAATCAGAGACCTATATTGTGAAACAGGTAAATCATCCGAAATGACTTTTGGAGTTTATATAAATTTTCATCTTTTTGCACAGCAATTATTGCAACGTGGTGGGACAGAGTATTTATTAGACTATATCAAAGGAGCATCTCACACTATGGACACAGGATTGAGTTCTGGACGAATAAACCTTTCGAAAGAAAGAGCAAGAGAGCTTTTAGAATTCTTCGATAATAAAAGAGCAATTACAACCGACAAAGAAGAACTTCGGTTATTAAATGACTATATTAGACACAGACTTGAATACCAATGCAAACAAACAGCTTGACAATACTTTACAGACCAGTTGGCCCAAAAGAATTAGAATTAATCGAGCAATCGAGTTGGAAAAAGTTTCCGCCCAGACTTCCAGAGCAACCAATTTTTTATCCAGTAATGAATGAAGAATATGCAATCAAAATTGCAAGAGACTGGAATGTTCCTGCTTCGGGTTCAGGCTTTGTAACAAAGTTTGCCGTTAAGACGGAGTATGTAAGCAAATTTGAAATTCAAAATGTTGGTGGCGAAATACACAATGAATTGTGGGTGCCAGCAGAAGAACTTGAAGAATTTAATAGCAACATCGTTGGACAAATTGAAATAACAAAAGAGTTCAAATAAATTATGAACAGTCTTTGAGGGACAGCACAGCTACCAACAAGCGGTTTTGTGCAATTGGGGCAGACGGAAGTACAATCATCGGCAGTGCATATCCAGGCTTTGGTTTCGGCGGACGTAATTCTGCTGGGCATTAGTTCTAAACTTCGGCTTTTAGTTATAAATTTAGCTTCGGTTCCGGGCGGACAGTTGGTCAATTCCCCAACTGCACAAAGCCTCGAACGTTGTGTGCAATGCTCGGGGGACAGTACTAAAACAAACATAATAGCTGAGAGGCGAATTTGCACTTAGGGCTTTTTAGCAAAAATAAAGTCACTCATAAATTATAAAACATGAAAAATGCAATCAATTGGTTCGAAATAGCAGTCAGCGATTTTAATCGAGCAAAAGTATTTTACGAAACAATTTTAAGCACGACAATGCACCCAATGGAGGCTATGGGAACGAAGTCAGCTTTCTTTCCCGCCGACTTGCAAAACGGCATTGGAGGTTGCATTATCGAAGGTCATGGTTATGAACCAACAAATATTGGCTCGTTAGTTTATCTCAACGGAGGCGATGACTTAAGTATTATACTCTCCAAGGTTGAACAAGCAGGTGGAAAAACAGTTTTACCCAAAACTGCTATAGGTCCAAATGGGTTCATGGCTCATTTTATTGACACCGAAGGAAATAAAATAGGGCTTCACTCAATGAAATAAAAAAAGTGGTAGATCATTTGAAAATCCTGGTTTCCTCAGTACGCCGCACTGCACACAACAGTGCATTGGCGTAAGTGGGGCTGGACTTTGTAACTTCAGCAGCATCGCTTTGTTTTGCTTTGGTTACGGGGTGGACGAGTTCTAAGGAGTTTTCGTTAGCTTCATGCTCACAATTTTAAACCGGCATTTGCAACCAGGGTGACGGAATACTAATCCCCCACCTACGCCAATGCTTTACGTTAGCTGCCATTTTTAGAGCACTCTAAGACATGAAATTCCTGTTCTCGAATAAGAAAAAGTTTCCTGATCCGCTTGACACAGCCGTATATACGACGACTCATGTGATTAATGAGAATTCTCTTATCATTTTAGTATCACATGAACTCGATGGCGATTGGCAATTTATGGGTGCAGAACCAATAGAAGACTATAGAAAAATTGCAATGATTGTAGGATTAGGACAACTTATTAAAAAAGATAAAAGCATATTGAAAGTAGCTGACCTTCCAAGAGGATATCGAGCAACACGAATGAGTAAAAAAGACAAATGGGAAATTATAAAATTGAATATTCTGATGAAGAAATAACTCAATTAGGTTATTACTGTTCTGATTGTGGAGAGTATCACAAAGAAATACCTATGGCTTATAGTGCAGATGCTCCCTTTAGTTATTCTCAAATTCCCGAAAATGAGCTAACTAAAAGATGTGTTCTAACTGAAGAAACTTGCATTATTGACCAAAAGGACTTCTATATCAAAGGCAATCTTTTAATACCTGTGCAAAATGCTGAGGAGTTTAGTTGGAATGTTTGGGTACAAATTACCGAAAGTGATTTCAATAGAATGACTAAATTATGGAACGACAATAATAGAATTTTAGAAAATGGTTATTTAGGTCAACTCGCAACTGAATTAGACCTTTATCCCAGCACTATCAATTTACCAGTAAATGTATATACTCAAAAAGTTGGGATTAGACCAAAAATTGAGGTCCTTGAAGTAGCACACCCATTGTTCCTGGAACAAGAAGAGGGTATAAACATGGACAGAGTTATATCATTTGCTAAAAAAATACTTTACGCCCATTAGCCAAAACGGCAGCTAACAAGGGCTTGCCGCAATCCGGGCTTGACATCGGTATCGCGGCATTTAATCTTTATTATGCAGCGGCTATTAGGTGGACTTCATACTAATTGGCTTTACGTTTTAAATATTATCTTGTTCCTTTAATAAAAATCACAAGCCGGGCGGACACAGCTACGAATACCCGTACTGCGGCAAGCCCCGGGCGTTACCTGCCACTTATGGATAGTTCGTTAAATTCGCATCTACTAATAAAGCACATTATGAAAATATCCATAAAATGTCTTCTCATTTTAGCAAGCTTTGCTAGTTGTAGTCCTGAAAAAAAAGATAATCCGAATATTTCAAGCTTCGAAATTAGTTACTCCGCCAATTATGATGAGAAATTTTCATTTTTTGTTGACTCTAATAAAATTTATTTCATAGAAAATGGTTCAAAATTATATTATGGGTCTTTGCCGGATTCATTAATGAACTTTATAAACAAAGATGCATTTCTATTATCATCAGATACAGCTAGAAAACATGAAATCGATTCATGCCTTGAATGTCCAGAAGTTGCCATTAAACTTGTGTATGATCACAGTATTGTCCAATTTCACGAAAAAGGATTATTAGATAGTACTGTCATGAAATTAGTTGACAGGTTAATTAATTTTATAAGTTTAGGAAAGTATAAAATTTTAGATTCGCAAGATTTTTGGGGAACCAAAAAAGCCATAATGCCAATGCCTCCCAAAATAATGCCAGTGGAGTTTAAATCTAAAAGCGGCAGGTAACATAGCATTGCCGCAATTTGGGCGGACAGTTACATTCTCAGCATTATCTCGCTATCAATCTTTAGTCATCGGCTTGACCGAATATTAATTGACTTTGCAGTCATAAGAAAATTCCGTTCCTTTAATCATCAGCATCAACAGGTGGGCACAGCATCAAACCTGCCGGCCAACGGGCAGGTTCCCAAACTGCGGCAAAACAATAATATCTAACAAAAAAAACACAAAAATGAAAAAGGTAACAGGAATAGGGGGTATTTTCTTTAAATGTAAAGATCCAAAAGCAGTTAACGAATGGTATAAAACACACCTGGGGTTTGACACAAGCGCATATGGAACAAGCTTTGAATGGCTGCAGGTTGATGACAGTACTAAAAAAGGACTTACCCAGTGGAATCCTTTTGCAGAAAACACAAAATATTTTGAGCCTTCAGCAAAAGACTTTATGATAAACTATAGAGTAGAGAATTTAGAGGCACTGGTTGAAGAATTAAAAAAGGAGAACGTAACCATCTTAGACAAAATTGAAACATATGACTATGGAAAATTTGTTCATATTTTAGACATTGAAGGAAATAAAATTCAATTGTGGGAGGCTAAAGATTAGCATATGATTAAAATGTTGGCGGACCGGACGAAATAAATAACTCAAAAACGCCTATAGGAATGGGTTTATTCGACATCTTTAAAAAAAGATCAAACCAGGAAGATCTTCAAAAAGAGAATATCCTGGAAACAGCTTTAAGAAAAGCAGCTACTGAACCTGCTTTCAGGGCTGAATTTTATAAGAAGCTGCTTTCGGAAAAATTAATTATTCTGACTGCTAAAACGGCCATTCCGGAAGGGGAACGTATATTGGAAGAGAATACAAATGTTGACATTGCAACTTTGCAAGACGGGAAAATTCCGGTATTTACCTCGACTTCCAAAATATTTGACAAGGGAATAATAAAAGAACAGGTTCCTTTTTTAGCAATGAAAGGTGAAGACCTGTTTAATCTTGCAACCGGCGCAACATTTATAGTAAACCCCTATTCTGACTATGGTAAAGAGCTGCATCCAAATGAAATAGAAAGTTTGTTAAAAGGAACTATTCTAACCGGTAACCACAAACAGTTTACCGTAGAACAGGATACCCAAATTCAAATTGGACAACCGGCAAATTATCCCACAGATATTGTAAACTCATTAAAAGCCTTATTTGCAAACAGGCCGGCTGTAAGATCCGCATATTTAGGTTGGATCTATAACCCATCATCAGGAGAACCTCCGCATTTGATCTTTGCACTTGATATTGATGGGGGAAAGCAAAATATTACAAATGAAGCTGGCTTTACAGCACAACAATTATCTAAACCGGAAGATATTATTGACTTCATACAAATTGACAATAAAGATGGACTTAGTGATTATTTCTTAACCCAAACAAAACCATTTTACATTCGTTCATAAAAAACTGGCTGCCGCAGTTTAGAAATTTGATGTGTAACTAGATAAAAAAAGCCGGGCGTTTACATCCCGGCTTTTTTATTTCGTTGCAAAGAATATTATTGCAGCATTATCCTTTCCGTATTCACTGTCTTATTACTGTTATTCAGGATCTTTAACAGGTAAGCTCCTTTGGCAGCCAAAGCCGGGATCTTATATTCCAGCACCTGCATTTTGCTGCTGATGATTGTACCCTGGGAGCTGATGATCTTACCGTTAAGGTCTATGAGCTGCAACTGGTAATTACCTGCCTGGTAATTGCTGAATGATATCTTTACCACAGCATTGGTTACAGGGTTGGGGTAAACGGATATCTTTTCCGCTGATAATTCATCAACCGGCGGAGTAACCGGTTTAGATGCTTCCACTGTTACTTTGGATTCTTCTATCTTTTCTTCAACTGGTTTTTCCTCTTTTTTCTTTTTGTCGGAAATAAGATTTCCATTCGCAAGGTCAGATGCATTGAAAACTGATTCACTTGTTGATATTTTTTCTGCCTGCATATTATCAAGATCAAATTTATAGTATGCACTGGCGTTGGTAGCACTGGTAACAACGATCGATCTTCCGCTTTCTACCGCGGCGCCATTTGTACTGAAGCCATTGGGTAATCCCTGGATACGGCCTGCAAATGTTGCTATCCCTGATTCAATATTGATCTTAAATACGCGGTAGTTTGCGGTAATAAGGTATAGATTACCTGATCCATCGGCAACCATATCACCTCCATAACCGTTACGGTCATGAACAGAGATCTTTCCATTTGATGCATCGTCAGACAAGGGTCCAAGGTCTGTTACAACAGCTTTCTTGTTCGTTGTAAACCGGATCAGGTGGTTGGCGTTGTTGGTGAGTGCATAACCGTCGCCATCAGATCCTATCGTCATGCGGGTAATTTGGTTTTCGGTATCACCAGGCCCATTCAATGCACCCAATGGCTCGTTCTCAAAATAATAGACCGTTCCCGTTTTCAGATCAATATACCTTAGCTCGTTAATGCCCATCGGTGTATAATACAACCGCTCGTGTTTTTTATCAAAGGCACATGCTGCTGAGTTGGTAGCAAATGGAGCATTTGAACGAACCATACGGACAGTACGGATCACTTTTCGTTCCATTTTATTTTCTACCGGTGAAGTAATTGTGGCTTTTGCGTTTTGCATACTGCCGTTCTCTATTGCGATCTTTTTTTCCGGTGAACGGCGGATCAGCACATCCGGCGTTGATACAACGCTTGCGGTGATCTCCTTTTTTTCAACAGGGTTTTTTGTGCGGGCATTCAGTGGTTGTGTTTCTGACTTACTTTGATAAACCGGTTGTATCTCTTCACCCGTTACAAGGTCAACCAGTTTTACTTCGGCCCATTTACTGCTGCCTTTTACTTCTGATGTAATGGCGTAGGCAGTTAATCTTTTTGCTTTTTTTTGTGCATGTACTGCAGTGATCATTAAAGCAGCTACAGGCAATAGTAGAATTTTTTTTACCATGGCTAATAGTTTTAGAGTATTAATATACGACGCTCTTCGTTTATCATCCAAATTTTTTACATGAATGGTAGGATTTTTTTTAACCACGAACCTGCCTGCCCTCCTTCATGTCTTTTAGTTGAATGCGCATATAGTGCCAGCCTGACAGTAAATATCATTTGGTATTATGTTTGCACCCATTGAAAAAACCAAAATAATTATGCAAAAAGGCAGTATACGTGTACAGACCGAGAACATTTTCCCCATCATTAAGAAATTCCTATACAGTGAACATGACATTTTTATACGTGAGCTGGTAAGTAATGCCGTGGATGCCACACAAAAACTGAAAACCCTTTCTTCTTTGGGTGAGGCGAAGGGGGAGTTGGGCGAGCTGAAGATCGAAATAAAGATCGATAAGGAGAAAAAGACCCTGACCATTTCTGATAATGGCATTGGTATGGCCGCGGAGGAGATCGACAAATACCTTAACCAGGTAGCATTCAGCGGTGCTGAGGAATTCCTGGAAAAATATAAAGGGCAGAACGAAGCAAATATCATCGGCCATTTCGGGCTGGGTTTTTACAGCTCCTTTATGGTAAGTGACCAGGTAGAGGTATTCTCAAAAAGCTATAAGGAAGATAGCAAGGCCGTGCGTTGGGAATGTGATGGCAGTCCTGAATTCATGCTTGAAGAAACCGAAAAGGAAAACAGGGGAACGGATATTGTTTTGCATTTGAATGAAGAAAGCAAAGAATTCCTGGAAGCGTCAAGGGTGGAGACCGTGTTGGAAAAATTTTGCCGGTTTTTACCCGTGCCTATATTTTTCGAAGACAAGCAAATTAATAATCCTGCACCGGCATGGACAAAGAAGCCATCTGAATTAACAACCGAAGACTACCAGAATTTTTATAAAGAGTTATATCCATATGGCGAATCACCATTGTTCTGGATACACCTGAATGTTGATTATCCTTTCAACCTTACCGGTATCTTATATTTCCCCAAAATAAAACAGAGCTACGAGATACAGAAAGATAAGATACAGTTATACAGCAACCAGGTATTTGTAACAGATGAAGTAAAGGATATCGTACCTGAATTCTTAATGCTGATGCATGGCGTTATCGACAGCCCGGATATTCCCCTGAACGTAAGCCGCAGTTATTTACAGGGCGATCCTAATGTACGCAAGATAAATGCACACATCACAAAAAAGGTTGCCGATAAACTGGAAGAGATCTTCAAGACCGACAGGAAGCAATTTGAAGAGAAATGGGAAAGCCTTGGGCTGTTTGTGAAGTATGGTATGATGACCGATGATAAATTTTTGGAGAAGGCCAACAAGTTCCATGTGCTGCAGGATGCTAAAGAAGAAAAATTCTACACGCTTGAAGAATACCGCCTGGCAACAGAAACACTGCAAAAAAATAAGGATGGTAAGCTGGTGATACTTTATACCACCAACCCCGTGCAGCAGGATGCATATATTCAACAGGCTATTGCCAAAGGTTATATTGTAATAAAACTAGAAACTATTATTGACAACGGGTTCATTAACCAGATGGAAATGAAATGGGAGAATGTGCAGTTTACCCGGGTGGACAGCGATATCATTGATAACATCATTGATAAACAGGAAGGCGGCGAAAGCGTATTGAGCAAGGATGACGAAGCAAAACTGAAAGACCTTTTTGCTGTGCAGGTACCTGAATTAAATGTAACCGTAGAAATAAAAGGATTGAGCGCCGATACCCCACCAGTTGTTGCAACAAGGCCCGAGTTCATGCGTCGCATGAAGGACATGGCCGCCATGCAGGGTGGGATGGGTGCATTTTATGCCAACATGCCTGATGAAGTTACGCTTACCGTAAATGGCAATCATGGTATTTATAAAACACTTTTGGCCGAAACAGAAAAAGAAAAACAGGAAAAGCTGGTGCATAACCTGGCGGACCTTGCCTTGCTTTCGCAGGGATTACTTAAAGGGAATAGTTTAACGAGTTTTATAAACAGGAGCGTGGAATTGATGAGTTAAGAATAAGGTTTAAAGATTTAAAGTTAAAGGGATGACTTACGGGTCATCCCTTTTTTGATCGCAGAATTTATAGAAAGGAAAATTTGAAGCTTTTAATTTTATTGATCAATATATTGGCTCAGCAATTTTTTTCGCAAGCACCGCATCCTGCACCCTTGCCCTTATGCGTTCCGGTAAATATGTTTCTGTTAATTCAAATAAGGAAGCGAAAACAGGAGCCGGTGCCTTTTCCTTAACCTCGGTCAGCCAGTTAATGGCTTCTTCGCTGTTTATTGCCTGCATGAACCATGGCGTGATTGCTGCCATTGCTTCCGGCGGAACCACTGCAACGATCTGGGCATTTATCATTTTTATTTCAGTATCGGTATAATTATTCCATAGTAATTTATTGAGTTCCATTTCTTCTCTTTGCATATGCTGCAGGTTAAAGATCATGTAATCACCATAGGCTTTTGTGATGGCCGAGCCTGCAATAATACGCTCCTGTGTTGTTTGTGCAGCATAGTAAATATTCTGCAGGTGTACCAGGTCATCTCCCATACGGCGGTCGTCAATATGTTCCTGCTCAAAGGAAGCAATTGTTGCCCGCTGGAATTTTTCGATCACGGGCATCAGGATGCTGTCTTCGTGATGTCCGTGCTGTTCAAAAGCAACTATAACGGAATTTAATTTTTCGAGGGCTTCGGCAGCTTCGGCCGTATCGGCAAAATAAGTTTGTTGCAGGGTTAGTGCAGTATCGTAAAGCATTGCCCTGAGCGCCTTGTGGATCATGTTGAAAATGTTATAACGTAACATAATTGATTATTTATGGTTAAAAAATTGATTACGCTGTAAAAATGCAGGGAGAAAAATTGTTTGGGAATAGCCCTTTGTATGAAATGTAGTAACGAATGTATGAATTGGCAGAAAAACGGGGTAAGGTTAATTCACCATTATAATAGCTTCCAGGTATTTCATTTTTTTGATGTGCCAGGTCTCTTTAAACCCGGCTTTAGCGAAGCGTTGTTTTTGAAGCGGGTTGATATAAAGCACGGTGATCTTCCTGGGATGTTTCTTTAAGCTCTTCACTATATTATTTACCACGCCACTCATTATGATCTCATCAAAGGGGTTGAATAAAAAGAGGCAATCCACATCAGGAGGTATCTCAAAATAAAAGGCATCATTATTAATGACATTATAATTAAGAGAGGGGATCTTTTGTTTGGTAGCAACAAGATTTTCTTTGGCGGTATCGCATAATTCTTTTGAGAGATCGATACCCGTTACCTTTTCAGCGCCGTGATGGGCGGCTACGCACAAGGCCCGGCCTTTGCCACAGCCGATGTCCAAAAAATGATTTAATGGTGTTGGGACGTTTTGTTGTTTAAAAAGCTCTTCCAGCAGTTCATAGCTTGCGGGCATGTAAATAGTGGCGTGCGTGATATCAATGCCTTTTTCTTCCAGGTCTTTTAATTCATCGGCACCCGTTGTATGTATGCCGTATTTTTTTTCGCCCTTTATTTCCTGCCTGGTGATATACCAGGCAATGCTGATATTCCAGTTATAGGCGATGTAAAAAAAGTATCTTATGTAGGAGAAGAATTTCATTATTGACTGCTGCGGATGTCCATAACTTTTAATTGTAAACTCGTGGTGCCTTCCCATTCGTTCTCATCGAGTGTAAAAACAATATCCACCGGTTTTTGGAGAAGATGAAATTTTCCTGCCAGGTTAAAGCCAATTCCTGTAAAAGAATATTTATCCTGCTTTACAACAAAACGAATGTGTTGTTCTTTTACGATCTTTGAATAACCGGTATCCAAAACATTTTTTGCAAGGAAGACAGGCCGCATATTCTCCGGGCCATGGGGTTCCATCTGGCAGATGATGTTATAAAAACCCTGTGTAAGGTCAGCAAAAGAGATCTCTGTATCAATGATGATCTCGGGAACCAGTAAATGGGGCGGTATTGAGCCTGCTACCACTTCTTCAAACTTGTCTGCAAACAGCTGCACATTTTCGGGTAGTAAAGAGAGACCCGCTGCGGCAAAATGGCCACCATACCCAAGTAAGTATTCCCTGCAGGCGTGTATGGCTTCATACAAATTAAAGCCGGGTACGCTCCTGGCGCTGCCTGCTGCCACATCACCGCTTTGTGTAAGCACTACAGTTGGACGGTAATAATTTTCGATCAGCCTGCTGGCCACAATACCCACAACCCCCTTGTGCCAGTGATCTCTGAAGACCACAGTTGTTTTTTTATTTTTCAAAACATCGTCTGCAGTGATTATTTCCAATGCTTCCGCGGTTATATTGCTGTCGGCTTCCCTGCGGTCGGTATTATCGCTGTGCAGCATTTCCGCAAACCCCATTGCTTTATCATTATCTTCTTCAATGAACAACTGGACCGCTTTCTTTGCATCATCCATCCTGCCTGCGGCATTTATTCTTGGTGCAATAACAAATACAACGTTATTAATGGACAGTTTTTTTTGAATTCCTCCCAAATGTATCAGTGCTTTTATACCGGCATTGGGGGAGCTGTTTATTTTTTCAAGACCATGGTATGCCAGTATCCTGTTCTCACCTGTCATGGGAACAATATCTGCTGCAATGGCGGTAGCAACGAGGTCCAGGTAACAATAATAATGTTCTTCTTCTATTCCAAAATGTTGGGCAAGTGCGGTAATTAATTTAAATCCTACGCCGCATCCGCATAATTCTTTGTAAGGATAATTGCAATCCTTTTGTTTTGGATTAAGGATGGCAACGGCATCGGGGATCTCTTCATCCGGCAAATGATGATCGCAAACGATAAAGTCAATCCCGCATGCTTTGGCGTAACCGATCAGGTCAACAGATTTAATGCCGCAGTCTAATGAAATGATGAGGGTAAAATTATTTTCTTTTGCAAAATCAATTCCAATTTTACTGATGCCATATCCTTCCCGGTACCGGTGGGGAATATAATAATCCAGGAGTGATGGGTCGTAAATTTTGCAAAGGAACCGGTACATGCATGCAACAGAAGTTGTACCATCTACGTCGTAATCGCCAAATACAAGTATCTTTTCTTTTTTTTCAAAAGCGGTAATGATACGCTGCACTGCTTTATCCATATCTTTCATCAGTCCGGGATCATGCAGGTCATTTAATGAAGGCCGGAAATAATGCTTTGCTTTTTCAAAGCTGTCGATCTCCCGTTCCGCCAGAACTTTACAAATAGCCCTGTTGACCTTAAGGGACACCTGTAAAGCGTCAACCTTAGTTTCATTCGCACTCAATATTTTCCATCTTTTCTCCATCTGGGTATCAGTATTTCCTGTCTGTAGTATAACGGACAAGGTCCTCCAAAGCTTTCCTCACAGGGCTTTCCGGGAAGCTATATAGGATTTCGAGGGCTTCATCACGGTAAGCATTCATTTTTTCTGCAGCATATTTTATTCCCCCGGCTTCTGTTACCTTGTCAATTACGAATTTTACTTTGCCGGCATTTTTGTTTTCATTTTTGATGATATAAATAACCGCTTTTTTTGTTGCAGTATCAACATTATTTAATGTGTAAATCAACGGCAGGGTAAGTTTTTTTTCCTTTATATCATTGCCGGTTGGTTTCCCGATATCTTCTTTTCCATAATCAAAAAGATCGTCTTTGATCTGGAAAGCGATCCCGACCTTTTCTCCAAATAGTTTCATTTTTGAAGTGATCGTTTCGTCTTTGCAGGTGCTGTATGCACCAACAGCGCAGGCAGAAGAAAGGAGAGAAGCTGTTTTATTCCTGATGATCTCAAAATAGATATCTTCTTTTAAATTAAGCTTACGTGATTTTTCTATCTGTAATAATTCACCTTCGCTCATTTGCCTTACTGCTTCAGAAAGAATATGCAAATGTTCAAAATCGTTATGTGTAGTAGAGAGTAAAAGCCCTTTTGAGAGAAGGTAATCACCTACCAGGACTGCGATTTTATTTTTCCAGAGCGCATTGATGGAAAAAAAGCCTCTTCTTTCCAGGGACTCATCAACCACGTCATCGTGTACCAGGGTTGCGGTATGCAATAATTCTACCAATGCCGCAGCCCTGTATGTACTTTCGTTTACTTCGCCATGCAATTTGGCGCTCAAAAAGACGAACATTGGCCTCAATTGCTTGCCTTTTCGTTTAATAATGAACTTCATTATCCTGTCTAGCAGTAAGGTTTTACTTTTGACAGCTTCAGCAAACTTTTTTTCAAAAGTATTGAGCTCTTCCCCGATTATGTCATTTATGAAGTTCATTGGCAAAAATTAGGCAATATAACGCAGTAACCAACCCTGTCAAAGTAAATTAATTTATTATCCTTAATACTGTGAGCAATAAATTGTCGTTAATAGGCGGTGCTTTGAAAAGAAAGGGCATTTTTTGTTAAAAAACCTTAACATTGAATGCAACTAAACCAAAGGTTAGCGTGTCTTGAACATTATAAGACAGGTAGAAATATTTAATAATAACCTAAATAAATTATAAAAAAATTTGATTATTAGGTAGCAATTGATATTTTTGCAGTAATTAACTCATACATATTCAAAAATTCTATTAATTATTAAATTATGGTAAGCAAAAAGTATAAATTCATATTAGCAATATTAATGCTCCTTTCCACAGGAGCTGTTGCACAGGTTGGCGGCAAGGGAAGCGTATATGACTCTTCGGTTATTTCCGCTAAAAAAATGCCCCAGCAAAATGAATTTTGGAACGGGTCATATAATTTTCCTGCCAAACCACGTAATATGTGGGAAATTGGTGTGTCGGCTGGTATGTTCACTGTTAGTGGCGATGTATCTGTCAAAATACCTACATTAGGTTTTGCAGCCCATGTAAGGAAAGCCTTTGGGTATGTATTTTCATTGAGGCTACAATACCTGAATGGTACCGCTAAAGGTTTGAACTGGACAGCGGCCCAAAACTTCGGGAAGAATCCTGCGTGGAACACCAACCTTCCTGTGGGAAAAAGATATTTCTCGCCTGAGCGCCAAAATAACGGGGCAATCCTTTTTACTGACCATAACGGAAATGTTTCTGCAACTCCCGATAAAGTATTTTATAATTACAAGCTTAAAATGCAGGACCTCAGTTTGCAGGGGATCATAACTTTGAATAATGTTCGTTTCCACAAGCAAAAAACCGGCTTTGTAATTTATGCTGGTGGTGGTATCGGGGCTTCTATGTATAAAACAATGATCAATGCATTGGATCCAAGCGGTAATCCTTACAGGACTTTGTTCAATTCACAACCGAATGTTACCCATGAGAACAGGAAAGATATTCTGAAGGCTTTGAAGGCAGGAATGGATAAAACTTATGAAACTGTTGCTGATAATGAAAAAAATCGTCGCTCTGACCTCGGTGATAATGTATTGAGACCATCGGGTACTATGTTGGCAGGGATCGCTGTTAAACTGAGCAACAGAATAAATATCGCTTTGGAAGACAGGTTTACTGTTATAAAATCAGATGTATTGGACGGCCAGCGCTGGCAGGAGCATGCAGCAGGTGATGCGGTGTTGACCAGTGACTACGACTCTTATAACTATCTTTCTCTTGGTATAAATGTAAACTTAGGAGCTAAAGCTGTTGAGCCATTATGGTGGGTAAATCCATTGGATTATGCATATGATGAGTTGAGAAACCATCGTAATGTTAAGATACCTAAGAATGAGTGTAGCGATGCAGATGGTGATGGCGTATGTGATCACCTGGATAGGGAACCAAATACTCCGGCCGGTTGCCCTGTTGATACACATGGTGTAACAAGGGATACTGATGGTGATGGCGTACCTGATTGTAAGGACAAGCAATTGATCACTCCTACAGAGTGTCAGCCTGTTGATGCAGATGGTGTTGGTAAATGTCCGGAACCTGATTGCTGCAAAAATGTACAACCTAAGGATACCGGTGCTAATTGCCCTTGCGATTATCCAAGCCTGTCATTCAAAGGAAACAGCGTGGCATTGAGCGGTGATAATAAAGCAATGTTGGCTACTGTGGCTTCTAAATTGAAAGCTAACCCAACTTGTATGATCACTATTCATGGCTATCCTGAAGCTTCTAAAGCCTCACAGGCTAACTGCCAGAAAAGGCTGGATGCAATTAAGATCTATTTAATTGAAAAAGAAGGTATTAGTGCAGACAGGATCACTACAAGCTGCGAAGTTGGTGGCGGTGATAAAAATACAGTTGACGTTAAGTGTAATTAATAAACTGAATTAGTACTTTATATTAGCCCTCCGTTTTACGGGGGGCTATTTTTATCAAAAACCGGCAAAACCCTTCTTTATCAAATCCTTAACTGTCGTTTTTTGGCTAATTGTTTATTTACTGGCATATTTGGGTTAATTACGTTAATTTTGCATTCCTTTATGAGTACAATAAGACTTCTTCTAATATCAGTATTTCTTTTGACCCTGGGCGCTTCCTGTAATAAGTACGCTAAGGTTTCTAAAAGCAAGGATTACGAGTACAAGCTTAAAATGGCTGATGAGTATTTTGCTAAGAAAAAATATAAGATCGCACAGGAACTGTACGAAGAGTCTTTCCCGGTATTCAAGGGAACAGCAAAGTTTGAAGAGCTTTACTATAAGTTTGCTTACTGTTCCTATTACATGAAGATGTATGAAGAAGCTGAAAATCTTTTCAAAGGCTTCCTGGAAGTTTTTCCCAATAGCAGTAAGGCAGAGGAAGTTGATTACATGCGTGCGTATTGTTTTTACAAGCAGTCTCCAAAACTGGAGTTGGAACAGGTAAATACAACCAGGGCCATGGGTATGATGCAGACCTTCATTAATACGCACCCGGGCTCTGCAAGGAATAAGGAGGCTTCAGAAATTATAGATAAATGCAGGGCTAAATTAGAACAAAAGGAATACAGGGCGGCAGAATTGTATTATAACCTTGGGCAATACAGGGCCGCTGCAATTGCCTTTACAAATTTAACCAACAACTATCCTGAATCCTTAAAAGGGGAGGAATATAAACTCAAAACCGTAAAGTCCTATTATAGATTTGCAAAGATGAGTATAGCCGATAAACAAATTGAACGGTATGAAAAAGTCATCAATGAATATGATGATTTTAATGATCGTTACCCGGAAAGCAAGTTATTAAAGGATGCAGAAAGTTACAGGAACCTAAGTCAAAATCATATTAAAGACATAAAAAATGAGCAAACTCAGACGGCAGCTAAGCGCTAATACCAGCAACGTGGTAGAACCAAAAAAATTATCTGATATTAAAGACAAAACAGGTAATGTTTATGAATCTATAGCTATTATTGCAAAAAGGGCTAACCAGATCAATATTACATTGAAAGAAGAACTGCATAATAAGCTGGAAGAATTTGCCAGCCACACCGATAGTTTGGAAGAGATCCATGAGAATAAGGAACAGATCGAAATTTCAAAAGCATATGAACGTATGCCCAATCCTGCTTTGTTGGCAACCCAGGAATTTATGGAAGACAAAGTTTACTTCCGTAAGAATGATGAAGACTTATTCAGTTAATCACTGTCAATATTTTAGCTTCTTATTCACTTAAGAAGTCATAATTTTATCCCGTCTCACTAAAAGTGGAACGGGCTTTTTTATGTTAGAGGGAAAAAAAATTCTATTGGGCATTAACGGAAGTATTGCGGCATATAAATCTGCTGTTTTAACCCGCCTCCTGGTAAAAGCCGGTGCTGAAGTAAAAATAGTAATGACGCCTTCAGCAAAAGACTTTGTTACCCCGCTTTCCTTATCCACTTTATCGAAAAATCCTGTACTTGCTGATCTTACTGAAAATGATTCGTGGGCCAATCATGTAATGCTTGGCCGGTGGGCTGATATTCTGTTGATAGCTCCCCTTAGCTGCAATACCTTATCTAAAATGGCAACGGGGTTGTGTGATAATTTACTAATGGCAGTTTACCTTTCAGCAACCTGCCCGGTAGTAGTAGCCCCGGCAATGGATGAGGACATGTGGCATCATAGCAGCACAAAAAAGAACCTTGAAACAATAAGATCATTTGGGAATCATATAATACCTGTTGAGAACGGTGAGCTTGCAAGCGGATTGATAGGCGATGGCAGAATGGCAGAGCCCGAAACTATTTTAAGCTGGCTAAACCGTTTTTTTTTAAATAAAGGAGAATTGAATGGTAAAAGAATTTTAGTGACGGCAGGCCCTACTTATGAACCCATTGATCCCGTCCGTTTTATTGGCAATCATTCGTCCGGTAAAATGGGCGTTGCAATTGCTGAGGAAATGAACAAAAGAGGTGCAGAGGTAACGCTTGTATTAGGACCCTCTGATATCAGCATTCAAAGCAGTATTAAAGTAATAAAGGTAAATTCAGCGGCTGAAATGTATAGTGCCTGTGAAAAAATATTCCAGTCATCTGATATTGCCGTGATGAGTGCCGCAGTGGCTGATTATACCCCGGTAACTGTAGCCGGCGAAAAGATCAAGAAGACAGAAAATGACCTTTCTTTAGAACTTACCAGGACGAAGGATATCTTAAATGACCTGGGTAAACAAAAAAGAAAAGATCAATTCCTCGTTGGGTTTGCGCTGGAAACAAATAACGAAAAAGCAAATGCCGTAAAAAAACTCCATTCCAAAAATGCAGACATGATAGTGCTCAATTCATTAAAGGATGCAGGCGCCGGATTTGGCTATGATACTAACAAAATCACTATTTTTGATAAAGCAGGCAAAGAATATTTTTTTGATACGAAATCAAAAAAAGAAGTAGCCATAGATATTGTAAATACCATTATTCAATTATCAGATGCGAAAAATTAGTTTATTATTAATTCTTATTTCAGGATTCAGGTTTTCTTATGCCCAGGAGCTGAAGGCCAATATAACCGTGGTAAGCAGCCAGGTTGGAAGTAGTGTAAATCAAAATGTTTTTCGTACCCTCCAAACTGCATTAAACAATTTTATAAATACCCGCAAATGGACACCAGATAATTTCCTTCCCAATGAAAGAATAGAATGTAATTTTTTATTGAACATCCAGCCAACCGGTGATATTAATGTATACAATGCATCACTAACCATACAGGCAGCAAGACCTGTTTATAATACGTCTTATCTTTCCCCGATCATCAATTTCCAGGATGAGAATGTAGCCTTTAAATACCAGGAATTCCAGCAGCTTGAATTCAATGAAAACAGGATATCGGGCTCAGATGCCCTGGTTTCCAATCTAACCGCTGTCATTGCTTATTATGCATATATGATACTGGCTTTTGATTACGATTCTTTTTCACCACGTGGTGGCGAGCCCTATTTTCAAAAAGCGCAGAACATCGTCAACAATGCGCCCGATGGCAGGAATATCTCCGGGTGGAAAGCTTTTGATGGCATACGCAACCGGTACTGGCTGGTTGAGAATATGCTTAACAGCCGCTATACCATCATGCATGATATCTATTATAATTATTACCGCATGGGGATGGATAAATTATACGAGGATGAGAACGCTGCCCGGATCGAAGTACTGAATGTGCTCAACCTGTTAAACAACTTCAATACCGATAATCCCAATAAAATGATCAACCAGTTCTTCTTCCAGGGAAAATCGACAGAACTGATAAAGATATTTTCCAAAGCACCGCAACAGGATAAGGCCAGGGCTTCAGAACTATTGCAAAAAATGGATATTACGAACGCCACCAAATATAAATCAGAACTTAAATGATAACGAGGTGCATAGGCTTGTTTGTTATAATTGTGCTGGCTTCCTGCGGAAAAAAAGATAAAATACCCCCCGGCATACTGGAACCGGATAAAATGCAGGCAGTTTTATGGGATGTTATTCGTGCCGACGCTTTTACCACGGGGTTCATAAAAAAAGATTCTGCGAAGAATGCAACAGCAGAAAATGTAGCCCTGCAGCAGAAGATCTTTTCGATCCATCATGTTTCCAAAGAAGATTTTTATAAAAGCTACGATTATTATAAATCGAACACAGTAATTATGAAAGACATGATAGATACCATGTTGAAGCGTGCAGAAAGGGACAGGAACAAACAACCGGCAATAAACAATTTACGGACCGACTTATGAACAAAGTTTATAAAAATGCAGCCGAAGCCATCAGCGATATTAATGATGGAGCGATCATAATGCTTGGCGGGTTTGGCTTGTGTGGCATTCCCGAAAATTGCATTGCAGCGCTGGTTAAAAAGGGTTCCAAAGAACTTACCTGTATCTCCAATAATGCGGGCGTGGACGATTTTGGCATTGGCCTCATGTTAAAGCAAAGGCAGGTAAAGAAAATGATATCCTCTTATGTAGGCGAGAATGCCGAGTTTGAAAGACAATTATTAAGTGGTGAATTGGAAGTGGAATTGATACCGCAGGGTACCCTGGCAACAAGATGCATGGCAGCCGGCTACGGCATGCCGGCCATATTTACACCGGCTGGTGTAGGTACAGAAGTAGCCGATGGAAAAGAAACAAGGGTTTTCAATGGAAAAGAATATTTACTGGAATATGCCTTTAACGCCGATTTCGCAATTGTAAAAGCATGGAAGGGTGATACGGATGGCAACCTTATTTTTAAAGACACCGCCCGTAATTTTAACCCGATGATGGCAATGGCGGGAAAGATCACTATTGCCGAAGTGGAAGAACTGGTTCCTGCGGGTGAACTCGATCCCAATACCATTCATACGCCGGGAATTTATGTTCACCGGGTCTTTAAAGGAGAGCATTACGAGAAGAGGATCGAACAACGCACTGTAAGGAAAACCCCCTCCACCCCCTAAAGGGAACCTTTAGAGAGTTCATTTCTTTTTGAACTAATAATTAAACGATGATTAAAATAAATTATAAACTTTAAATCTAAGTTCTCCGCCACGGCGGAGACAAGGGTATGGCTTTATCAAAAGAACAAATAGCGCAACGGATAGCAAGGGAATTAAAAGATGGTTACTATGTCAACCTGGGGATCGGTATTCCTACCCTGGTAGCTAATTATATACCGGGAGGAATAAGTGTGGTATTGCAAAGTGAAAATGGCTTATTGGGTATGGGCCCCTTTCCCTTTGAAGGAAAAGAAGATGCTGACCTGATCAATGCAGGCAAGCAAACCATTACCACCGTACCCGGCTCATCTTTTTTTGACAGTGCCATGAGTTTTGGAATGATACGGGCAGGTAAGGTTGACCTTACTGTTTTGGGTGCCATGGAAGTAAGTGAGAACGGAGATATTGCAAACTGGAAAATTCCCGGTAAAATGGTAAAAGGCATGGGCGGTGCAATGGACCTGGTTGCCAGCGCAAAAAATATCATTGTGGCCATGATGCATACGAATCCAAAAGGAGAAAGCAAATTATTAAAGGAATGTACACTGCCGCTTACCGGCATACGCTGTATAAAAAAAGTTGTAACGGAATTAGCCGTCCTCGATATTACTGAAGATGGATTCAAACTACTGGAGAGAGCCCCTGGCGTTTCTGTGGAAGAGATCATTTCCAAAACAGCCGGCAAATTAACAGTACCGGGTACAGTGCCGGAGATGGTATTTTAGAGCATCCGGAAGGGATCATTCTTTAAACATTTCTCTTATCGCAGGTTGCTGCGCCCTTGCTTTTTTCTGATCTTCCTCTATTTCATGGGAAATACTTTTTATCTGTTCCTCTTTAACATTAATGTCCATCTTTTCTTTCTTTATCCCGAACCGCAGTAAGGAAAATATTGCCATATACATATTTGCGATCCATACCAGTGAAAAACCCGAAAGAACATACCCACGCCAGTCACTGAATAATAACCTGAACCCGGTTAAAATAAGTATACCAATAGTAATATAGTGGCTAAAGCAATATTCACAGGTGAACAGGTAAAAGAATTTTCGTTTTAAAAGTGTCCTTCCATTCTTACTCTGGTCGATGCAAAATTCCCGTGGCTCCCTGAAAACTTCTTCATGGGTCACCGTCCAGGAAATACAGGCCACCGGTATTGCAAGTGTAAATAGCCATTGTATTTGTATGATCCATGCCGATAATTCCATCCCGGTGCATTTTAAGTATTTAAAAAGAGGTTATGCATTTACCTGTTTAGACGTTTGTTTTAACCATAACCTGGCAATGGAAGAAGCGATCTCAAGTAATTCATTGTACGATTGGGGCTTATGCAAAAAACAGCTAGCCCCCAGCTTATACGAAGAACTTTCATCCTGGGCAAAAGTGGATGTGGTTAATATGATCGTAGGAATATGGGAATAGCTTTTATTGCTTCTTATTTCCTTTAAGGCATGCAGGCCAAGCATACCAGGCATATTCAGGTCAAGTAAGATCAGCGAAGGGTAATTTTCCGGATCCGTAGTATTAAGTATTTCCATCAATTGCTCCCCGTTCTCTATAAAAATACAATCAATACTGGGGGCGGTTTCTAAAAAGGCATCAAGTATCAACTGCCTGTCGTCCGGGTCGTCATCAACGATAAATACAACATTTTTGGAAGAAGCTTTCATAAAGGAATAATTATTGTGTTAAACCTAATAATCCAATAAACTAAACAATTATTACGCATAATAGGAACAATTATTGCGCCAACATTTAAGATATTCTTTATTTAAAGTGGGAAAATAATTCCACAATTTGAGGAATTATTTTATCGGACAGAGAACCAAAACATTATGAGCATTTTGTATAAAAAAACCATCGTAGTTATAATTAAAAATCTTTAGTATTTTGTTTACAAATCCAACCATAATTAAAAATTAAATACTGCACTCATGGGTAACCTAAAACTTAAAACACAAGGCGCTGTAAACGGATCAAAGGTCAAAGAAGCAGAGTATGCTTCGGGCTCCCCCGGGCTGGTCTTTAAAGAAAAAGGGAACGGGGTCCGCAAGAAAAAATCAGTTAGCGATATTGATATTGATCCTTCCGAAAACTTCAACAGTAAGCAATTACTAAAAGTATTAATGGAAGTAAAGAACGGCAATTTCGCCGTTCGTATGCCCATTGATGAGGTCGGCCTCAATGGAAAGATCTGCGATACACTTAATGATATCATCACCTTGAACGAAAGGATGATGTTTGAATTTACCAAGGCCGGTAACATTATCGGTAAACAAGGTAAGCTCACCCAGCGTATTGAGGTGCCCAACGCCAAAGGCTCATGGGGCACGGGTGTTGACTCCCTGAACACACTCATCTCCGATCTTGTGCATCCTACCATTGAGATCGCACACGTTATCAGTTCCGTGGCTAAAGGAAACCTTTCCCAGGAGATGCCATTGGAAATAGGCGGCCACTCATTGAAGGGAGAATTCTCCAGGATCGCAAAGGAAGTGAATGACATGGTGAAGCAGCTCAATCTTTTCTCGATGGAGGTGACCCGTGTGGCACGTGAGGTTGGATCTGAAGGTAAACTGGGCGGGCAGGCAAAAGTAAAAGGTGTTGCGGGTGTGTGGAAAGACCTGACGGACTCGGTAAACCAGATGGGTAGTAACCTTACGGCACAGGTAAGGAATATTGCAGACGTAACTACGGCTGTGGCTAAAGGTGACCTTTCTAAAAAAATTACGGTGGACGTAAAAGGAGAGATCCTTGAATTAAAGAATACGATCAATACGATGGTGGATCAGCTCAACTCCTTCTCATCAGAGGTGACCCGTGTGGCGCTTGAAGTAGGTACGGAAGGAAAACTGGGCGGCCAGGCACAGGTAAAAGGGGTTGCCGGTACCTGGAAGGATCTTACTGACTCTGTGAACCAGATGGCCTCCAACCTTACCGGCCAGGTAAGGAATATTGCCGAGGTAACAACGGCTGTGGCTAAGGGTGACTTATCAAGACAAATTACTGTGGACGTAAAAGGAGAGATCCTTGAGTTAAAAGATACGATCAATACGATGGTGGATCAGCTCAACTCCTTCTCTGCCGAGGTAACCCGTGTGGCTCGTGAGGTGGGTTCGGAAGGAAAACTGGGCGGACAGGCGAAAGTAAAAGGTGTGGGTGGTGTATGGAAAGATCTTACAGATTCGGTGAACCAGATGGCTTCCAACCTTACCGGCCAGGTACGTAATATTGCCGAGGTAACTACGGCTGTGGCTAAGGGTGACTTATCAAGAAAAATTACAGTGGACGTTAGGGGAGAGATCCTCGAACTAAAAAATACCATCAATACGATGGTGGATCAGCTCAACTCTTTCTCATCGGAGGTAACCCGTGTGGCGCTGGAAGTAGGTACCGAGGGAAAACTTGGCGGACAGGCACAGGTAAAAGGTGTTGCCGGTACATGGAAAGATCTGACGGATTCGGTGAATGGTATGGCCAGTAACTTAACGGGCCAGGTGCGAAATATCGCCGAGGTAACAACAGCTGTGGCGAAGGGTGATTTATCAAGAAAGATCACGGTGGACGTAAAAGGAGAGATCCTTGAGTTGAAGAATACGATCAACACGATGGTGGATCAGTTGAACTCATTTGGTAGTGAGGTTACCCGTGTGGCCCGTGAGGTAGGTTCCGAAGGTAAGCTTGGCGGACAGGCGCAGGTACCGGGTGTTGCCGGTACATGGAAGGATCTTACTGACTCGGTAAATATCATGGCCGGTAATCTTACATCACAGGTAAGAAATATTGCCGAGGTAACAACAGCCGTGGCAACCGGTGACTTATCAAGAAAAATTGACGTGGACGTAAAAGGAGAGATCCTTGAGTTGAAGAATACGATCAACACGATGGTGGAGCAGTTGAGAAGCTTCGCATCCGAGGTAACCCGTGTGGCACGTGAGGTTGGTTCTGAGGGTAAACTTGGCGGACAGGCTGCGGTTAAAGACGTTGGGGGTGTGTGGAAAGACCTTACCGATTCTGTGAATGGTATGGCAAGTAACCTTACTGACCAGGTTCGTAACATCGCCGAGGTAACAACGGCTGTGGCAAAGGGTGACTTATCAAGAAAAATTACGGTGGACGTGAAAGGTGAGATCCTGGAGTTAAAAGATACGATCAACACGATGGTGGATCAGCTGAACTCATTTGGTAGCGAGGTAACCCGTGTGGCACGTGAGGTGGGTTCTGAGGGTAAACTCGGCGGACAGGCAGAGGTAACAGGTGTTGCAGGAACCTGGAAAGATCTTACCGACTCGGTAAATAAAATGGCGAGTAACCTTACCTCCCAGGTGCGTAATATCGCCGAGGTAACAACGGCTGTGGCTAATGGTGACCTTTCGAGGAAAATTGGTGTGGACGTAAAAGGAGAGATCCTCGAGTTAAAGAATACCATCAATACGATGGTGGACCAGCTTCGTGGTTTTGCATCGGAAGTTACCCGTGTGGCACGTGAAGTGGGTACGGAAGGTAAACTTGGCGGACAGGCGAATGTGCCAGGTGTTGCCGGTACCTGGAAGGATCTTACTGACTCGGTGAACCAGATGGCGGGTAACCTTACAGCACAGGTAAGAAATATTGCCGAGGTTGCCATCGCGGTGGCCAATGGTGATATGAGTAAAAAAATTACGGTGGACGTTCGTGGAGAGATCCTGCAGTTGAAAGAAACACTGAACACGATGGTGGATCAGTTGCGTGCATTCGCATCTGAGGTAACAAGGGTGGCACGTGAGGTGGGTACGGATGGTAAACTGGGCGGACAGGCATTCGTGCCTGGTGTTGCCGGTACATGGAAGGATCTTACCGACTCGGTGAACCAGATGACGGGTAACCTTACTGCACAGGTACGTAATATTGCCGAGGTAACAAAGGCCGTGGCATCGGGTGACCTTTCAAAAACGGTGGCTATTGACGTGAAAGGAGAGATCCTGGATCTTAAAAATACCATCAATACAATGGTGGAACAGTTGAACTCATGCGCCTTCGAGGTAACCCGTGTGGCACGTGAGGTGGGTACAGAAGGTAAACTTGGCGGACAGGCAGAGGTAAGGGGTGTGGGTGGTACCTGGAAGGATCTTACTGACTCTGTGAACATGATGGCATCCAACCTTACCAACCAGGTACGTGGTATCGCCAAAGTGGTAACGGCCGTGGCAACAGGTAACCTGAAACAAAAACTGGCGATCGTGTCAAGGGGTGAGGTGGCACAGCTTATTGATACCATCAATGAGATGATCGATACGCTGGCGTTATTTGCCGACCAGGTAACAACCGTGGCACGTGAGGTGGGTGTGGATGGTCAGTTGGGCGGACAGGCATCAGTACCCGGCGCATCCGGTATCTGGAAGAACCTTACAGAGAACGTGAACCAGTTGGCTCAAAATCTTACCACACAGGTGCGTTCTATTTCTGAGGTTGCCTCTGCGGTAACAAAGGGTGACCTTACCAGGACGATACGTGTGGAAGCGAAAGGAGAGGTGGAAGCCTTGAAAGATACCATTAACCAGATGATCGCAAACCTGAAAGAAACAACATTGCTGAACCAGGAACAGGACTGGTTAAAATCAAATCTTGCGAAGTTTACACAGATGCTGCAGGGACAAAGGGATCTGAAAACAGTAACACAGCGTATCCTTTCCGAGCTGGCGCAGGTGGTTACGGCGCACTGGGGTGCTTTCTATATCTTAAGACAGGATGATGAAACACAGGATGTAAAACTCAGTCTTTTCTCTGCGTATGGTTATAAATCTGAAAAAAATATACCGGCAGAGTTTGCGATAGGCGAGGGCCTTGTAGGACAGGTTGCTTTTGAAAAAGAAAGGATCATGTTATCAAAGGTTCCTACTAATTATATCAAGATAAATTCCGGTTTGGGTAAAGCGCATCCATCAAACCTTATCATTCTTCCGGTATTGTTCGAGAACAAAGTAAAAGCGGTTATCGAGCTGGCATCACTCGATGCATTCAGTCAAACGCATTTGGACTTCCTGGGCCAGCTTACAGAAAGTATCGGTATCGTATTAAATACCATTGAAGCAAACTCACGTACAGAGGAGCTGCTTACTCAATCACAGTCGCTTGCAGGGGAGTTGAAATTACAGCAGGAAGAGTTGAGCCGTACAAATGATGAGTTGCAGGATAAAGCTTTGCTGCTGGTTAAACAAAAGAATGAAGTGGAAGACAAGAACAAAGAGGTGGAAGAAGCAAGGCGTTCACTGGAAGAAAAAGCAGAACAGTTGCAGCTTACTTCCAAATATAAATCAGAGTTCCTTGCAAACATGTCGCATGAGTTAAGAACCCCGCTGAACAGCTTGCTCATTCTTGCACAGCAGTTGTATGAAAATGCTGAAGGTAACCTGAATGATAAACAGATACGCTATGCAAAAACGATCCACTCATGTGGCGATGACCTTATTCAACTGATCAATGACATTCTTGATCTTTCTAAAATTGAATCAGGGTTTATCTCGGCTAATATCTCACCAGTTCGTTTTTCAGAGATCGCATCGTTTGTTGAAACTACTTTCAAGCCGCTGTCTGAAACCAAACATTTACGCTTCACCATTGATACGGATGCACAGCTCCCCGTTACCATGGAAACCGATCTTCAGCGTCTCAACCAGATCCTCAAGAACCTGTTGTCGAATTCATTCAAGTTCACAGAAAAAGGAGAGGTTAAGTTAAAGATCTACGAGGCCAATAAGAACTGGAAACAAGGTAATGCCAATCTTGATGCAGCCAAAAGGGTTGTGGCTTTTGCTATCAGTGATACGGGTATTGGTATCCCGCAGGAAAAGCAGAACATCATCTTCGAAGCATTCCAGCAGGCGGAAGGATCTACCAGTCGTAAATATGGAGGTACCGGCCTGGGATTATCCATCAGCCGTGGTCTTGCTGAACTTTTGGGTGGTAGTATTGAACTGGAAAGTAATTTATCACACGGCAGTACATTTACTTTATTCCTTCCGGTTGAAAGTGTATCAGGTATTGTATCAAAAGAAACATCTGATAATTTAAATGCACTTCAGCAGTTTAGCCTGGGCGAAGACAAAGGTGAAATAGATTCACTCCTGAATTCGATCCGTGCAACGAGCGGAAGCGATAGTAAGAACCTCAATATCGTTAACGAGATGATCAACGATACGGGTGATGACCGGACGAATATTCTGCCTACCGACAGCGTGCTGCTGATCGTTGAGGATGACCTTCGTTTTGCCAAGATCATGATCGAAAAGGCACACGCTAATAATATGAAGGCCATCGTTGCTATCAGTTATATCGAGGTCTTTGATTTTATCAATCGCTTTAGTCCTGATGCAATAAGTCTGGATGTTAAGCTGCCCGATACCAGCGGCTGGAAGGTGCTCGACATGCTTAAAAATGACCTGAATTACCGGCACATCCCTATTTATCTTGTTTCCGGGGAAGAGAACAGGAGCCTTGCATTAAAGCGTGGCGCAAGAAATTTTTTATTGAAACCTTTGGATAATGAAATATTAAATGACCTTTTCGACGACATTATTTCTATCAGCAAAAAAGTGGTTAAGCGGGTTTTGGTGGTAGAGGATAACGAGATCGATTCTTCACAGATCGCAAAAATGATCACGTTTGACAATGTTAATGTAACTATTGCATCAACAGGAAAAAAGGCGATCAAGGAATTGGGCACTAAAGAATTTGATTGCGTTATCCTGGATTATACTTTACCGGACATATCCGGCGCAGACCTGCTTAACAAGGTAGAAGAAGTAAAGAAGAAGTTAACGCCGGTCATTATTTATTCAGCTAAGGATTTTTCTAAAAATGAACTCAGCCATATTAACCGTACATCAAATACCATTTTGATGAAAGGCGTTAATTCACTGGAAAATTTACTGGAGGAGAGCATTGTGCACCTGCATCTTCCACACAAGGCATTACCGCCGGAGAAGCAGCGGGTGATCGAAGGGATACGTATAAAAAATGATATCCTCACCGGTAAGAATATCCTTGTAGTGGATGATGACGTGCGGAACCTCTTTGCATTGACCACTGTTTTTGAAAGGTTCAACATTAATGCGATCACGGCAGAAAGCGGTAAAGAGGCCATCGATATGATCAACAATGAAGAACTGAAAGTGGAAATGGTGCTTATGGATATTATGATGCCTGAAATGGATGGGTATGAAACCATTCAAAAAATAAGAAGGGAACATAAGAACAGTACCCTTCCTATTATTGCAGTTACCGCCAAGGCCATGAAAGGGGATCGTCAGAAATGTATCGAAGCAGGCGCTTCTGATTATATAACCAAACCTCTAAAAATTGACCAATTGCTTTCGTTGATGCGTATTTGGTTCTATAAATAAACCCAATGAAAAAAAAGATCCTATTAGTAGATGACAGGGAAGACAATTTGCTCTCGATGGAGACAATTTTAGAACCGGATGGGTATGAATTGATAAAAGCAAGTTCAGGAAGGCAGGCATTAAAAATATTATTGGTTGAGTTTGATTTTGCCCTCATCCTCATGGATGTAAAAATGCCCAACCTGAATGGTTTTGAAACAGCCGCCCTGATCTATGAGCGGGACAAGCTAAGACATATTCCTATTGTATTTATAACGGCCAATACCTATGGGGAGGAAAATATGTTCAAGGGCTACCGGATGGGTGCTGTTGATTATATATATAAACCCATCAATCCTGAACTGTTGCGGACAAAGGTTTCTGTTTTCATTGAACTGTATACAAAAAATCACCAGTTGATCGCCCATGAGCAAAAGTTAATTGCCATCAACAAGAGTCTTGAGAACGAGATACACGAAAGAAAAGCATCCGAAGCAAAAGCAAAAGAACTTAACCGGCAGCTCCTGGAGAATATAGATCGTTTGGAAGCTGTTAATAAAGACCTGGACCGTTTTGCTTTCATGTCATCTCATGACCTGCAGGAGCCATTGCGCAAGATCCGTACATTCACCGACCTTTTGCATACAAAATATAAAACTATATTTGATGATGATGCCACCCGCTACATCAACCGTATTCAAAAAGCTGCTGAACGTATGCAGGCATTGATAAAAGATATACTGGAGTTTTCAAAGGTATCCAATGATAAAACTTCTTTTGTAACTACCGACCTGAATATTGTAGTGGAAGATGTGCTTGCTGACCTGGAATCAACTATGCAGGAAGAGAAGGCCCAGGTCAAGGTTAAAAATCTCCCGTCACTGGATGTAAACCCGGGTCTTATGACACCGCTTTTTTCTAACCTTATCGGGAATGCTTTAAAGTACCGTAAAAAAGATACCGCTCCTGTAATTAATATCTATGCACAGCAGGAAGCGGGACCCGAAGCAAGAAATATTCCGGGAGGAATAAAAAATGGGAAATTCTGCAGGATTTTTGTTGAAGACAACGGTATCGGGTTTGATCAAAAATATGCTGAACAGATATTTGATATGTTCGTACGCCTGCATGGCAACAACGAATACGAAGGAACGGGTATTGGCCTGGCATTGTGTAAACAGATCGTTGAACACCACCATGGTTTTATATCGGCCCTGAGTAAGGAAAATGACGGAACTACTTTTATCATTTCTTTACCGGTGCAATAAAATTTAATTGAAACTATTAAAAACCATGTAGGCCATTTATGAAGATCTCTCCAATACGCATATTGATAGTTGACGATGATGAAGATGATTTCCTTATCATAAAGGAATACATAACCAGTATTGATGGTCACCAGTTTCACATTGACTGGTGTTATACTTACAATGAAGCGGAGCGGAAGATATGCGAAGGAAAATATCACCTGTATTTCGTGGACTATCGTCTCGGTGCAAAAACCGGCCTGCAACTTATCCAGGATTCTATTGCAAAGAATTGTGAAGAGCCTTTTATCCTGCTTACCGGTAACGGCAACCATGCCATTGACCTGATGGCAATGGAATCAGGAGCTGTGGATTACCTGGTGAAAGGAGAACTGGGCCCGGAAAAACTGGAAAGATGCATACGGTATTCTATGGAAAGGTCTTCTGCATTAAAAGCGCTGAGAGACAAGGAAAGAAAATTCCGGAATATTTTCGAACGCTCAAAAGACACCGTATTTATTGCGGATGAAAAACTTGTTTTTACTGAGGTCAACAATGCCTCTTTTACATTGTTGCAATATGAGCGTGAAGAATTACTTTCCAAAAGCCTTTATAATGTCCTTGCCAATAAAATTGACGCAGTTGTTATAAGGGAGCAATTGGGAGTTCACGGTGAAGTATCGGATAAAGAAGTAGAGTTCGTTACTAAAAATGGTGAAAAAAAATACTGCATCCTCACACTTTCAACAGAAGCAGATATTACGGGTGCCAAATATGTACAGGGTATCATACACGATATTACCTCCTTAAAAAAAGCGGAAAAGGATACCCTGATGCTGGAAAAACTGAACGTGGCCGGCCGGCTGGTAAGGATAATGGCGCATGAAGTGAGAAACCCGTTGAATAATATCATGTTGTCAACAGACCAGTTGGAACAGTCGATCGACAATCCCGAGTCCAGGATCTGTATGGACATCATCAACAGGAATGCAAAACGCATTGGTGATCTTATAACCGAATTACTGAATTCATCAAGGCGTGACCCGGTGACGGTAGAGAAAAAGACATTACAATCGATCATGGATGAAACCCTTGATGCAGCTATCGACAGGATCAACCTTCGGCATATTAAACTTGAACGTGATTTTGTTGAGGAGCCCGCATGGGTCATGGCTGATAGTGAAAAATTAAAGATATCTTTTCTTAATATCATCATCAATGCTATTGAAGCGATGCCGGAAACTGATGGCAAACTGAGCATCTCTATAAAAAAGAATAACGATCAATTTATCGTTTCAATTCAGGACAATGGCTGTGGTATCAGCAATGAAAATCTCTCACGTCTTTTTGAGCCATATTTTACTTCAAAACAAAATGGTATGGGGCTGGGACTCGCTTCAACCCTTAACATCCTGCAGTCCCATAATGCCACTTATGATGTCCAGTCCGAGCTTAATAAAGGAACAATTTTTAAACTATTCTTTAATATGGCCTGATGTCTTTTAACACAACCTATCTTATTGGTTAAAAGCTGGTTAGCTCAAAAAAAATTATTCTTTTTTTGAATTTTTGAATTAAATTTAGCCCGCTTAACTGTTCTAAATACTACCAAAACCTAAAACAGCTCATGTGAAAACAGGAAACACTTTCTTTATTGTAGATGATGACCCCGATGACCAGGAATTATTTATTGAAGCTTTGCAGGAGATAGATGAATCCTGTAAATGTATCACTGCCTTTGACGGCGAAGAAGCGCTTGAAAAACTTAACGATGGCATGCCTCAACCCGATTTTATATTCCTGGACCTGAATATGCCGCGGATGAATGGCAAACAGTTTCTTGCTGAAATAAAAAGCAGTGAAAAGATCAGGCATATCCCCGTCATTATTTATTCTACTTCTTCTGATAAAAAAGATATGCAGGAAACAGCACAATTAGGGGCCATTTACTTTTTACAAAAGCCAAACAGGTTCGAAGAGCTTTCTAAAGCATTGGGTGATATCATCCGGAAACTGGGATAAGGTACAATAAAAAATCCCCGGATATTATTCACGGGGATCTTTTATCGTTGCTTGTTTTGGTATTAAATTTTTGGTGCCGCCGCTAAAATCTCTGCATTAGCGCCGCTTGCATATTTTTCAAAATTCTTTATAAACTGTTCTGCAAGGTCTTTTGCTTTTACATCATAGGCTTCTTTATCGGCCCATGTATTGCGTGGGTTTAATATATCTGAAGGAACACCGTCACAGCTTTTTGGCATCATCATACCAAATACCGGGTGCGCTTCATATTCTGCCTTATCCAGTTTGCCTTCCAGCGCTGCTGTTATCATTGCTCTGGTAAAACTTAATTTCATCCTGCTGCCAATTCCATAAGGACCCCCGCTCCAGCCGGTATTTATCATCCAAACATTTACATTGTGGTCATTCATTTTTTTGCCCAGCATCTCGGCATATTGAGCCGGGTGCAGTGGCAGGAACGGTGCTCCAAAACATGCACTGAAAGTGGATTTGGGCTCGGTTACGCCGGCTTCGGTGCCTGCTACTTTTGCAGTATAGCCGCTGATGAATTGATACATGGCTTGTCCTGCTGTCAATTTACTGATGGGTGGCAGAACACCATAAGCATCACAGGTTAAAAAGAAAATATTTTTTGGCGTTTTACCAATCGATGGCTCAAGCGCATTGCTGATAAAGGTCAATGGGTAACTTACCCTGGTATTTTCAGTGATCTTCTTACTGCTGAAATCTATTTTGTTGGTGCCTTCAATGAAAGTAACATTCTCTACCAATGCTCCCGGGCGGATGGCATGATAGATCTCAGGTTCCTTCTCTTCACTGAGGTCAATACATTTTGCATAGCAGCCGCCTTCAAAATTAAATACGCTGTCCTTGGTCCAGCCATGTTCATCATCACCGATCAGTTTGCGGTTAGGATCAGCGCTTAAAGTTGTTTTACCGGTACCACTCAATCCAAAAAATACAGCAGTATCTCCCGCATCTCCCATATTTGCGCTGCAATGCATGCTTAATACAGCAGCCTTGGTTGGTAATACAAAATTCAACATGGTAAATATACCTTTCTTCATTTCGCCGGTGTAGCCCGTGCCGCCAATGAGAATGGTCTTATGGGTAAAACTGATCACTGCGAAATTTTCTGCACGTGTGCCATCAACAGCAGGGTTAGCCTTAAAGCCCGGTGCCTGTATGATATGCCAGTTTGGTGTAAAAGTTTCAAGATCCTTTTCTTCAGGACGGATAAACATATTGTAGCAGAATAAATTGCTCCATGGGTTTTCGTTGATCACCCTTAACCTGAGCCTGTAAGCTTCCTCAGCACAGGCATAGCAGTCGCGTACCCAAACCTCTTTATCTGCCAGGTAGGCCAGCATTTTTTCCTTTAAGCTGAAGAAATTCTTTTCTTCAAAGGGGATATTAAAATCGTTCCAGTGAACGGTATTTTCAGTAAGCGCATCTTTTACGGTGAATTTATCTTTCGGGCTGCGGCCTGTAAATTTCCCGGTGTTGATCAAAAGAGCACCGGTATCATTCAAAACACCTTCACCACGCTGAACAGCCTGTCCGGTAAGTTGGCCGGGACCTAACTGGTAGTGAATATTTTTGGAAGTGGATAATCCCAGGGTTTTTAGGGCATTTTTAGGAATAGCAAGCATCGTTGATACTGACATAGCAAGTAAGGGTTTAAGTTTACGCAATCGTTCCCGCAAAGTTATATTAAGTGCGTTTGAAAAAAAGTAAGCAAACCTATGCATATTTAAAAACCCTTAGCCATTTCTGCATAATCCTTTGCAAAAATTCAAATCCCCCACGTTTTATTAAACAGGTTTGAAGAATATACAGTAATCATTGAATAGCATGAATTTTTTAATTATTTCGTGAAAAGATAATGATATAACATGCGATCACGATAAAAACCGCTCTTTGCCATGTTATTGATAAAATGCGGGGACTAATCTTCACAGGTAAAGGCAAAAAAATTGAAATCCTATTAAAATGTATATTGCATTATAAATTAACTTCTCATGAAATATCTTCCGCTTAACCCCGAAATATTCATTCAAAACAGGCAACGATTTGTTGATAAGATGGAAAAGAATGCCATCGGCATTTTTAACAGCAATGATGAGCTTCCAACAAATGCTGACCAATTACACCGCTTTAAACAAAATTCTGACCTGTTCTGGTTAACCGGCATTGAACAGGAAGATTCCATGCTCATCCTTTATCCCGATAATCCTGATGCAAAGTTCAGGGAGGTACTGGTATTGGTAAGGCCCAACGAACTGAAAGAAAAATGGGATGGCCACAGGCTAAGGGCAGCAGAAGGAACTGCAGTTTCGGGAATCAAAACGATCATCTGGTTAGATGTGATGGATGGAATGCTGCAGCCATGGTTGCATTGGGCAGATACCATTTACCTGAATACAAATGAGAACGACCGTAAGGCAAACTGGGTTCCTGTAAGAGACTATCGTTATGCTGAACTGATGAAGCAACGGTATCCTTTGCATAATTACAGGCGCAGCGCAAAAATAATGAAGGAACTGAGGGGAATTAAAACTGCATTGGAAATAGAAGTAATGCAAAAAGCCATCGATATTACTGATAATACCTTCCGGAGGTTAATGCAGTTCATTAAGCCGGGTGTGATGGAATACGAGATAGAGGCCGAGATCTATCATTCCTTCCTGTCACAAAGAGCAACCGGCCCGGCTTATGGCAGCATCATTGCCAGCGGCGACAGGGCAAGAACACTGCACTATGTTGAGAACAGCCGTGAATGCAAGGATGGTGAATTGATATTAATGGATTTTGGTGCGGAATATGGATATTATTGTGCTGATCTTACAAGAACGGTACCTGTGAACGGAAAATTTGGCCGCAGGCAAAAAACCGTTTATAATGCCTGCCTGCATTTACATAAATATGCGGCAAGCATTTTAAAACCAGGCATCAGTATCATTGATTATACAAAAAAAGTTGGCGAAGAAGCGACCCAGGTATTTTTAAAGATCGGGTTACTGCGCAAGAGCGAAGTTAAAAATGAAGATCCGGAGAACAGAGCCTACAGCAAATACCTGTATCATGGCATCTCTCATCACCTCGGCATAGATGTACATGACCTGGGAACAAGAACTGAACCTATCAGGGCGGGAATGGTGTTTACTATTGAGCCTGGTATTTATATTGAAGAAGAAAGAATGGGCGTGCGTATTGAAAATAATTTCTGGATAACAAAAAGCGGTAATAAAGACCTCATGAAAAATATCCCGATCACAGTTGAAGAGATCGAGGCATTCATGAGAAAGTGACGACAGTCAACAGACGACAGACCACAGATGATTTTAATATTTTAGAACTCATTTTTACAGATATCTTATGCCGTTTAAATTTGAGAACTTAGAAATATGGAAGTCAGCAATGAGTTGGCAGATGATGTTCATAATTTAACAAGAAGTTTTCCAAAGGAAGAAATGTTTTCTCTTACTTCCCAGATGAAGAGGGCTGCTGATTCGATTTCATTAAATATTGCAGAAGGTTCTACAGGGCAATCTAATCCTGAGCAATTAAAATTCTTAGTTTATTCACAGCGTTCGGGCCTGGAAGTTGTTAATTGTCTTTATCTTGCCATAAGAAGAAATTATATTAGCCAAGAAGATTTTGATAAGTATTATACTGAATTAGAAAGATTGATTGTAAAGATTCAGGCATTTAAGAATTCTATAAAAAATAAGTTATGATCGTCTGTTGTCCGTGGTCCGTCGACAGTGGTCTATAAGAAGCATGAAACATATTCCTAACCTTTTCACCCTGCTCAATTTGGTATTTGGCTGCCTTGCTATTGTAGTAACGCTCCAAAACGGCATCATCATCCAGTATGCTGCAGATGGTACTCAATTACTTGATATACCGGAGAAGATATGGATGGCTTCTTTGTTTATTGGTATTGCTGCAGTAGTTGATTTTTTGGATGGCTTTGTTGCAAGGTTATTTAAAGCCAGTTCTGAAATGGGTAAGCAACTGGACTCACTCGCCGATGTGGTAAGTTTTGGTGTAGCTCCTTCCATGATCATCTACCAATTTTTAAGACTGAGCATTGCACAGGAAGAAGATGGTCTTAATGCTTCTGTCTTATGGCTGGTGCCTGCATTTTTACTGGCATGTGCAGGCGCATATCGTTTGGCAAGATTCAATATTGATAATTCGCAATCCCATGGATTTAAAGGTGTGCCAATACCCGCTGCAGGCCTGGTAGTTGCTTCATTGCCACTTATTTACTGGAATAATCATAGCCAGGTTGTTGTTGACATGCTCTTAAATAAATGGTTCTTATACGGGATCATTATTGTGCTGAGCTGGTTAATGGTAAACAAGCTGCCCATGATGGCTTTAAAGTTTAAGGATTACAGTATTAAAAATAATCTCCCTAAAATAATTTTACTGGCTGTTGCGCTCATTGCCGCGTTTTTTTTACACTGGCTTGCTGTGCCAACGGTTTTTGTAGTGTACATTATTTTATCTTTGCTCTTCAAACAACAACCATCATGATATTTACTGTACAGATAAAAGTAATGCCGCTTAAAGACCTGTTGGATCCGCAGGGCAAAGCCGTAATGGGGGGCTTACAAAATTTAGGATTAAGCAATGTTGCTGACGTGCGTATAGGCAAGCATATCGACCTGCAGATCGAAGCTGCCAGTAAAGAAGAAGCCTTAGCCGCAGGTGAAGACGCTGCAAAGAAATTGCTGGCCAACCCTGTAATGGAAATATTTGAAATTTCAGTTAACTGATTTGTCAACAGGATGATTCGATGACCAGGGAAATTGAACGATCATCAAATCACCAAATCATCAAATCACCAAATCAAAATGCTCTATCTCGTTCCTTCTCCTATAGGCAATCTTGCTGACATCACATTCAGGGCTATTGAAATTTTAAAGACTGTTGACCTTATCCTTGCGGAAGATACCCGTACATCATCTGTTCTGCTGAATCATTACCAGGTTCAAAAACCCATCACACCCTATCACCAGCACAATGAACATAAAGTGCTTTCACATTTAACTGAGCAACTGGCTGCCGGTAAAACAATGGCATTGATCACCGATGCAGGAACACCGGGGATCAGTGACCCCGCTTTTTTATTGGTGAGAGAATGTATAAAGAATAATATCAGGGTTGAATGCTTACCCGGCGCTACGGCCTTTGTACCGGCGCTGGTAAATAGCGGATTGCCCATAAACAGTTTTTGTTTTGAAGGATTTCTTCCTTTGAAAAAGGGAAGACAGACCATGCTGAAAAAACTGGCAATAGAAGAACGAACCATGGTCTTTTATGAAAGCCCGATGCGGCTCGTGAAAACCCTGAATGAATTCATTCAATATTTGGGCGCAGAAAGACAATGTAGCGTAAGCCGTGAACTTACCAAGAAATTTGAAGAGAATAAAAGAGGCAGCTTACAGGAAGTGCATGATCATTTTAATGCAAAAACGGTAAAAGGGGAGATTGTTATCATTGTTGCGGGTTCGTAGCAGCCACTTATCAGTTTTATGCTTTTCATAAGCCTATTTTCCCGAAATTTACTCCTCATAAATCATTCAAATGAAGAAACTATTCTTTCTACTCCTTTCAGTATTAACTTTTAATCTTTTTGCAAATGCCCAGCCTGACCGCTGGCAACAACGGGTTAAGTACAACATGAGTATTGATGTTGATGTAAATACCAACCGCTTTACCGGTAAACAAAAACTGGAATACACGAATAATTCGCCTGATGTATTGAATAAGGTATTTTACCACCTGTATTGGAATGCATTTCAACCCAACAGCAATATGGACCTGCGAAGCCGGGAACTGGGAAAAGTATTGGTCGGCAACAGGCCCGACTGGGATGGGAGGGTAAAGGACCGTATCTCAAACCTGAAAGAAAATGAGATCGGTTACCAAAAAATAATTTCCTTAAAGATGAATGGCGTACCACAGCCTTTTAAATACCGGGAGACGATCCTCGAAGTAAACCTTACAAAGCCGATTGCAGCAAAATCAAAAGTTAGTTTTGAAATGGAATTTGAAACACAGGTCCCTGTGCAGGTTCGTCGCAGCGGAAGAGATAATCCTGGTACGGGAGTTCGCTACAGCATGAGCCAGTGGTATCCAAAATTATGTGAGTACGATTATGAAGGATGGCATCCGACACCTTATGTTGCAAGAGAATTTTATGGGGTTTGGGGCGATTTTGATGTGACCATTAATATTGACAAGGCTTATAAATTGGGTGGTACCGGCGTTTTGGTAAATGCAAATGAAATAGGCTGGGGTTATGATGCACCTGGTACTGAATTAAAATCAACATCCAAAACAAAACGGAGCTGGCATTTTGTAGGTAATAATGTACATGATTTTGTTTGGGCTGCAGACCCTGAATATAAGCACCTTGTTCGCAAAATACCCAATGGCCCAACATTGCATGCCCTGTATAATTATAAAGAGAATGATGGTAAAAATGATACGGCATGGAATACGGTTCTCACTGCTGCTGAAACTGCCTTGCCATTTATCGAATCGAATTTTGGAAAGTATCCTTATCCACAATACTCTTTTATACAGGGTGGGGACGGGGGGATGGAATATCCAATGGCTACATTGATCGTAGGTCCAGGATTGGGTACGGTATTTCACGAGTGGATGCATAACTGGTACCAGATGGTAATGGGCACCAATGAAAGTATGTATGCATGGATGGATGAAGGCTTTGCCAGTTATGCGGAGAACCTGGTATCCAAATTCTATAATAAAAAATCTTCACTGCAGGGAATGCGTGAAGCACTTTTAAGAACGCCTACAAATAAAAATTTAAAAGAGGCCATTGACATTGTTCCCGAAGACCATAGCGGTGCCTATAGCAGTTATTTTGGGCTGGCTAAAAGTGCGTTTGAAGAACCTATGACAACACATGCCGATCACTTCAATTCAAATTATGGTTACAGCGTTGCAGCTTATTCAAAGGGAGAAGTGTTTATGGAGCAGTTAGGATATATTGTGGGTGCTGCTGTAAGAGATAAGATCATATTGGAATATTACAGGCAATGGAAATTCAAGCATCCCAATGCAAATGATTTTATGAAGATCGCACAGGATATAAGCGGGCTTCAGCTTGACTGGTATAAAGAATACTGGGTAAATACCACAAAAACGATCGACTATGGCATTGACAGTTTGTGGGAAGAGAACGGGATCTCAAAGATCCGCCTGAAAAGAGTGGGCCACATGCCTATGCCCGTGGACCTTCAATTGACACTAAAAGATGGAAGTACTGCAATGTATTATATTCCGCTGAATTTAATGTTTGGTGAAAAACCAAATGAAAATCCGAACCAGAAAAGAGAAGTGCAGGCAGAATGGAAATGGACGCAGCCAACTTATATTGTTGAGATCAAAAACCGGCTTACTGATCTGAAGATGGTGGAGATCGATCCTTCAAAAAGAATGGCTGATGTGGAAAGAAAAAATAATGCTCTGGAGCTGAACTGGTAATTTAAAAGATGGAAATAAATATTCGAAGGGTAACTGTTGAAGATGTTGCGGAATTGACCGTTCTCGCAAGACAAACTTTTTACGATACATTCACGGGCACCTGTGCTGAAGAAGACATGCAGTCTTTTCTTGACCAGTATTTTAACGAAACGCAACTGGGCAATGAGTTAAAGAATACCGGCAACTTTTGCTTCTTTGCCGAAGAAAATGGAATACCTGTTGCTTATCTCCAGTTTATGGAAGATTACAGCGGCTTCCCTTTAATGAAAAAATGGCAAGCACTTGAGCTGAAGCGGATCTATGTGCTTAAGGAATTTCATGGGAAAGGTATAGCTCAAAAATTAATGGAGCATATTATTTCCTACGCAAAAGAGAACGACTATGAAGTGATCTGGCTGGGTGTATGGGAACATAACGGGAGGGCACAAAAATTCTATGAAAAGTATGGGTTCGTAAATTCGGGCCATACACATGATTTCCCTATCGGCAATACGCCGCAAACAGATAACTGGTTTTGGAAATTCTTATAAAAAATAAACCCCGGATTCCCGGGGTTCATTTTTTGTGCTTGATTGCTTGCGTGGCGGCTACCGCCCAAAAAATTTATTGACTGCTTCTATACGGTTGCTTACGTGTAATTTTTCATAAATATGGTACACGTGTTTGCGAACAGTTTCTGAGCTGATCGTGAGCTTATCGGAAATTTCTTTATATAACAGCCCGGTTGATAACATTTCCAGGATCTCATTTTCTCTTTTCGATAATACATCCAGCGCAGACCCAACTGAAGTAGCTGTTGGTTTGTTTTGAAATGCAGCAACAACTTTTCTTGCTATCTGGCTGCTCATGGGTGCGCCACCTTCTATCAGTTCCTTAATGCCTTCCAAAAGTTTTGCAGGCGAGGTCTTTTTTAAAATATACCCGCTTGCACCTGCACTTAAAGCTTCAAATATTTTTTCATCCTCATCATAGATGGTACACATCATGAATAATATTTCAGGATATGATGTTTTCAATTCCCTTACTACCTCAATGCCGCTTATGCCACCCAGGCCAATATCCATTAAAACGACTTTCGGATTTAGAATGGGTAGTTTAACAAGTGCCTCTTCCCCGCTTATGCAGGAGCCGGCAAGGGTATAATCACTATCTGATTCTATGATCTGCTCTAAGGCAAGGCGGATATCATTATTATCCTCTACTATTGCTACTGGTATATTCATTGCTGCAAAGTTGAATTAAAAACAGGAAACCAAAAATACCACAAAGTGGTAGGTTTTACCTGGCTGAAACATATAACAGGAATTTCTCATTGAAAAATTTTTCCGGGAAGATCTTTTCAATTTCCCATACCATTGGTTTACAACCACTTTCAAAAATTTCCTGTGTAAGATCACCTCCTTTGAGGCAGATAAGGCCATTAGGTGCATCTGTACCGGTAAATTTATTTTTTTGAATTAATGGCTTACTCCAGTTCCAAAGGTTTTTTAAAGGAGCCACTGCCCTGGAAACCACAGCATCAAATTTCCTGTTTTTAATATCTTCTGCCCTGGAATGTTGCGTGGTAAGATTGTGAAGTTCTATGGCTGAAGAGATCTCAGCAACAACTTTTAATTTTTTATTGATACTATCCACTAAATGAAAATTCGTTTCAGGAAAAAATATCGCTAATGGTATGCCCGGAAATCCGCCGCCACAACCCAGGTCCATAACCTGCATGCCTTTTGTAAACTCAAATTTTGCAGCAATGGCCAATGAATGCAATACATGGTGCTCATAAAAATTATCCATATCCTTCCTGGAGATCACATTTATTTTCGTGTTCCATTCCTGGTATAATTCTTTTAAAGCGCCCAGTTGCTTTAACTGCACTTCTGTGAATTCGGTAAAATATTTTGTTATTATTTCCACACCTTTTTTGGTTTTTTAAAGATGGTAGCTGCAAAGATCAGGTAATAAAAAAACATCCAGATATCAATAAATAAAAACCAGGGATAAAGATCCTTCTCATTCAGTTTTTTCATACAGGGATACAAAATAATTCCCTGTATGAGAAAGCGGATGCCAAAAACGATCAATGCCAGTTGCCAGTCGTAAAATAAAATACCAACAAGCAGTAGCGGGTAGAATAAAAAATGAGAAAAAGAATATAAGCCCAGCAAAAACTTATGCAAAGGCTTATAGAATTTGCCCGTTGTATAATGCCTGTTCTTTTGCCTGATCCATTGTCGCCAGGTCCTGGGAGGGTCACTTAGCGTAAATGCATCTTTATTTATATTGATCCGGGTATTATTTTTTGTTGCAGCCATATTAATGAACAGGTCGTCATCGCCGCTGGGAACATTATTGTGTGCTGAAAATCCTTTATGCCGGTAAAAGATCGTTTTTTTATAGCTCAGGTTTCTTCCCACGCCCATATAAGGTTTTCCTGCCAGGGCATAAGAAAAATACTGGAGTGCCGTGTGAAAGGTTTCCCAGCGAATGACCTTATTTAAAAGCCCACTTTTTTTATGGTAAGCGCCATAGCCCAAAACGATCTCCGTATCATCATTAAAAGTTTCCTGCATTTTGTCTATCCAGTATTCACTTGCCGGAACACAGTCTGCATCGGTAAGTAGCACAATTTCATATTTGGCTGTCTTTATGCCCACACTCAATGGGAATTTTTTACCAGGGATAAGTTTGGCTTCCTGTTTTAACTGCACCACGTGCAATTGTTTGTACATCTTCTGAAATTCTTCCAGGAGATATTTGCTGTCATCAAAGGAATTATCATCCACAACAATTACTTCATGCGTGGTAGGATATTGCTGAACCAGCGCTCCCGGGAGATTTTTTGCTAAATTTGCTGCCTCATCACGTGCACATATCACAACAGATACCGGATGTGTTTGAGAAATTGTCTTTGGTTTTGTTTTATACAGGGCCAACCTCATAAAAAAGAACAGGTAAAAAGACAGTTGAATAAGGGTTACCAGGCAAAAAATATAGAATAGCAGTTGCCAGCTTTGGGTAAAATTCATTTAACAAAAATAGCAGTAATCAGGGATTAATATTTAGAATTTTAAGATCAGCAGTTAGCAATATTTTATGGCAGCACTACAATTTGAATTACAAAATACCGACCACAGCACAAAGGCAAGGGCAGGCAGGATAACAACAGATCATGGTGAAATTCTAACACCTGTTTTTATGCCGGTGGGTACAGCAGGAAGTGTGAAGGCAGTAACACAGCAACAATTAAATACTGAAGTAAAAGCACAAATAATTTTAGGCAATACCTATCATTTATACCTCCGGCCGGGATTAGAGATATTGGAAGAAGCAGGCGGCCTTCATAAATTCAACGGATGGGATAAACCCATACTTACCGATAGTGGCGGCTACCAGGTTTTTTCATTAGCGGCAAACAGGAAACTCACAACAGAAGGATGTTTGTTTCAAAGCCATATCGACGGCAGCAAACATTTATTTACACCTGAGAATGTGATGGATATTCAGCGGGTAATTGGTGGCGATATCATTATGGCTTTTGATGAATGCCCGCCTCATCCCAGCGATCATGAGTATGCAAAAAAAAGTATGGAGCTTACGCATAGCTGGCTGGACAGGTGTTTTGAGCGCTTTGATTCAACGCCGGCTAAATACGGATACACACAGAACCTGTTCCCGATAGTGCAGGGGAGTACTTACCGCGACCTGCGTACCGCATCAGCGGAATTCGTCGCTTCCAAAAATGCAAGAGGTAATGCGATCGGTGGCTTAAGTGTTGGCGAGCCTGTGGAGATGATGTATGAATTCACTGAACTTTGCTGTGACATTTTACCAAAACAAAAACCGCGTTATTTAATGGGTGTGGGAACTCCCTGGAATATACTGGAGAGTATTGCATTGGGGGTGGATATGTTTGATTGTGTGATGCCCACCCGCAACGGGCGCAATGCCATGTTATTTACCAGCAAAGGTGTCATTAATATCGACAATAAAAAATGGGAAAAGGATTTTTCCGTGATCGATGACGGGATCGATTGTGCAATGAGTAATTATTACAGCAAAGCCTATCTCCGGCATTTGATGAAAGCGAAAGAATTTCTGGGCTTAACGATCGCCAGTGTACACAATCTTGCTTTTTATATATGGCTGGTTACCGAGGCCCGTAAACATATTATTGCAGGTGATTTTGGCAGCTGGAAAGGCGAAATGGTAACCCGGTTGCAGCAGCGCCTGTAGGTCCCGCCCGGATGAACCGTTGGGACGGGCCTTCACCAACGCTTAACAAAAAAATATGGGCTGCGGCACAATAATTGAAAAAAGCAAAGTTGTTTTTTATAATTATCTTTAAGCCCATAAAATCCTTTGTAAATGAAACAAAAACTACTTACTGTACTGTTTGGTTTTGTATTGCCAATTGCAGCCATAAGCCAAAGCGGGAATGTACAAAATGCCAACATCCCAAAAGATGCCCCGGTAGATGTGAGCATGACTGATTTTAAGAATAATATACTTCCCCATGAGATCGTCATTTTCAGAAGTTTGGCAAATGGAAGAGAATACCAGGGGTTGACAGACACTACAGGAAAATTCTCAACACGTTTACCTGCAGGGGATAAATACGAGATATTTATTTTGGGCTTCAAAGACTCCACCAGTTATATCATCCTCGATATTCCGCCTACACAGGGTAATGCTTATTACAGGAATCCATTTAAGGTAAATATCCAGTTCCTGCCAGCGAAAAGTTTTGTGCTGGAGGATTGTAATTTCGAAACCGGTAAGGCTGAACTGCAGGAGGGCTCTTATGCTGTTTTAGATGAACTGGTGGCTTACCTGGTGAGAAAAGAAGACGAGCGCATCGAGATACAAGGACATACCGACAATGTGGGAACGGCCAAAGCTAACCAGGTTCTTTCTGAAGCGAGAGCCAATACAGTAAGAGCTTACGTTATAATGAAGGGAATCGATCCCTTACGATTAACGGCTAAAGGCTATGGGCTTACAATGCCTGTGGCAGAAAATACTACGGCAGAAGGCCGGGCACAAAACAGGAGGACAGAGGTTAAGATACTTGAGTAGTAAGTAAGGTAAATAAAGTAAAATTGTGCAAATAAAAAAAGCCGCTTCTTAATGAAGCGGCTTACTTATTCAATAGATCTTTATTCTCCTTTTGATTCCTCTGTTGATGCGGCATCTGCAGCATCGCTTCTTCATCCCTTGCATTTATCACCCCTTGTAATTTTTCATATATCCTTTGTGTCTAAAATGGTTGTATCCATGAAAAAATTCACGTTAAAAATTACTCCTGACCACATCACCAGAATTTTATTCGCCGCTCTATTCTTTACCTAAACAATACATCCTGCCTTCATCGGTAATTGCATATAGTTTACCATCTTTGCCCATACCAACATCCCTGAAACGCTGATTTTCTGACTCAAGCAACCGTTCTTCGCCCGCTATCTTATTACCATTTAACTGCAGGCGGATAATGTGCTTGCCACTTAAGCTGGCCACAAATAAATTGTTATTCCACTCTGGTATATCATTGCCCGTGTAAAAAGCAATACCGCCAGGCGAGATGACAGGATCCCAGTAATATACCGGTTGCTCGTAGCCTGCCTTTTGGGTAAGTCCTTCGCCAATGGTAGCACCGCTGTATTCTATGCCGTAGGTGATTATCGGCCAGCCATAATTAATACCCCGGCGAATAATATTGATCTCATCACCACCCCGGGGGCCCATTTCTGATTCCCATAATTCACCTGTTGTTGGATGAATAGCAATACCAAGCGGATTTCTATGACCACTGGAAAATATTTCCGGCTTAGTGTTGGGTTTGGGTAGCATCAAAGGATCAGTTACGGCCTGTCCTGTCTTTGTGATCAGCAATATTTTCCCCAAACTGGTAGTATTATCCTGTGCCAGCGGGCGGGTAGCAAGATCCGATCTCTCTCCGGAGCTGACAAACAGGTTTCCCTCTTTTGTAAACGCTAGTTTACCCCCATTATGTTTATCTCCTTTGTGTGTTGGCGTAACCCTGTATATGATCGTCAGGTTTTCGATAGCGGTTTCATCATCCGTTAATCTTGCCCTGGCTACGGCGGCATGATTACCACCTGCAACGGGTTCACTGAACACAAAATATATCATCCTGTTTGTAGTAAAATCAGGATCGACCGTTACACCTAACAGGCCGCCTTGCCCTGCTGTATCTACCAAAGGTGCACCGGTAATATTATTACTTACCGTGCCATTGGGCGACACAATGCGAAACATCCCTTCTTTTTGGGTTACCAAAAATCTTCCGTCGGGCAAGGCAACCATACTCCATGGCTTTACCAGTGCTTCGGTTATTATTTTTTTAGCGTATGTAGTAGCGGTATTGATGCCTGCGATCCTCGTTTGCCCTTCAAACGCAGGCTTGTATTGGGGACTGTTGGCTATTTTTGTTTCTACCGGCGGGCCGGGAGTATTGGATGATTTGGTGGAGGAGCATGCAACTAAAAACAGTATGTATGCAGTTGCAAAAACTATTTTTTTCATACAGAAATTATTTAATGTAAAAGGGTATCTGCAAGAATGATGCTAAAAAGAATTACCCACGACGGTCAATACATGTTACATAAAAAATCCCGTTCAGTTTGTGCTGAACGGGACCGTATTTTAAGAGAGAATTTTTATTCTCCTTTTGGCTCTTCTGTTGAAGCTGCATCTGCTGCATCACTTTCCATCTTCGCTTTTAATCCGGCTAATACACCAAGGTCACCTAAGGTTGATTTTTCTACTTTGCTTTGTAGATTTTTTACCGCTTTTTTGGTTACTTCAGCGTCAGCTTTCTTTTCTTTCATAACAGCCTGCTTCTCTTCTTCGATCACCTGCTCCCATAAACGGGAATGGCTTAATACAATGCGCTTGTCATTGCGGTCAAATTCAATAACCATGAACTTCGCAATTTCATCAACGCCTATTGTTTTTCCATCTTCTTTAGCCAGGTGACGGGCAGGAGCAAATCCTTCCAAACCATAAGGTAACTGAACAATAGCGCCTTTGTCATCTTTCTTCACAACGGTGCCTTCGTGTTCACTGCCTACAGGGAATGTAGATTCCAGGGTATTCCATGGATCTTCTTCAATTTGCTTATGTCCTAACTGCAATTTGCGGTTATCCTTATCGATATTCATAATGACAACTTCTATTTCGTTGCCAACTTTTGTATACTCATTAGGATTATTGAAACGCTTTAACCAGCTCAGGTCGCTGATATGGATCATACCGCCAATTCCTGTTGTTAACTCAACGAACACACCATACGGAGTGATATTTTTTACAACACCGGTATGCTTGCTTCCTTCAGGGAATGTAGTTTCAATTGTGCTCCATGGATCTTCAGTCATTTGCTTGATAGAAAGACTCATCTTACGTGTTTCTTTATCAAGTGTAACAACCTTAGCCTGGTACTCATCGCCTAATTTGAAGAACTCTTTTGCATTGATTGGCGTGTTGGCCCAGGTAATTTCACTTACGTGAACCAGACCTTCAACACCCGGCATGATCTCCAGGAATGCACCATAGTCTTCGATATTTACAACTTTACCCTTTACGATCTCACCTTCTTTCAGGTTTTCAGTAAGGGTATCCCACGGATGCGGCGTTAATTGTTTTAAACCAAGGCTGATACGTTTTTTATCATCATCAAAATCCAATACCACAACGTTCAGTTTCTGGTCCATCTTCAATACTTCTGTAGGATGATTGATACGTCCCCATGAAATATCAGTGATGTATAATAAACCGTCTAATCCGCCAAGGTCAAGGAATGCACCGAAGTCAGTGATGTTCTTGATCGTTCCTTCCAGTACCTGGCCTTTTTCGAGTTTACCCATTATTTCGGCTCTCTGTGCTTCGATATCGCTTTCGATAAGGGCTTTGTGAGATACAACGGCATTCTTAATGGCTTCATTGATCTTAACCACTTTAAATTCCATTGTTTTACCAACGAACTGGTCGTAATCAGTAACCGGCTTAACGTCGATCTGTGAACCTGGTAGGAAAGTTTCCATGCCAAATACATCAACGATCAACCCGCCTTTTGTTTTGCTGGTAACCAAACCGGTAACAATTTCACCTGTTTTGTGCACCTCAACAATTCTTTCCCATGCCCTGGTAGTACGGGCATTCTTACGGCTTAAATGTAAATTTCCTTCCCTGTCTTCTTTTTCCACAACCATTACTTCAATTACATCGCCAACTTTTACTCCGCCGGGGATGTCCCTGAATTCATTCAAAGAGATCAGTCCGTCGCTTTTAAAACCAATGTTTACTACAGCATCAGTTTTAGTTAATGATTCAACAGTTGCCTGTATCATTTCACCATCATTGATCTGTTTGAAGGTATTGTCGTAAACAGTGTCATACTTGGCTTTTTCATCAGCAGTATAACTGGTCACATTACGTTTGTCAACACTCCAGTCAAAATCATCATGTGCTGTTGCTACAGTTTCAGCAACAGGCTTTTTAATTTCAATATCGACTACATTCTGAGTCGCTTCTACAGGCACATTTGTTGTCGCAGCAGTTTCCCCGGTCTCGCCGGCAGAACCTTCCTGTGCATCTGCGTTTAATTGTTTAATAATATTGAATGACATAAAATAACCCGTGGTTTTTTATACGGGAGGGCAAAGGTAATAAAAGATGGCTGATTATGGGGTTAAAAACTGCTCTATTTTAGCGATTCTAGCCCTTTCCGGGCGGCGCCTGTTCCATTTCCAGAAGCCTAATAGGAATCAAAATAGTTAAGCCTGAGTAAGATATGCTCAATTCGGAGGTTTTGATATCCTATAATTATCCCAAAAATGAACTTATCTCAAAAGCCAGCCTTTTAGTATTGGCCAGTTCAATTGGGTGGGGGGTATTGGGGATTACCGATAATTGGGCATCGGGAAGGTCCTTGTAAACAGCCAGTGTTTCTTCCAGGGTTACCATTTTATCCCTATCGCCCAGCATCAGTAATGCCGGCTGACCAATCGTGAGATAATCTTCGGGTTGCAAAGGATTATTATCACCCATTTCGGCGAGCATTTCAATTGTTTTTTCTAATACCAGTTTCCAGTTTTGGGGATGGTGCCTTTCCTTAAGCGCCGCAGCGAAAGAAGGGATTTTTTTCTTCGATCTTTTCTGCATTGAGCATTTTTATTTCTTTTTCTGCAATGGCTTTGTTCCATGAAAATTTTGTTGCCAGCGTAATTGCCTTTTTGATTTTACCTGGATGATTTTTTGCAAGGTACATAGCAATATAACCACCCATGCTGTAGCCAAAGATATTTATTTGATGCAGATCATTCGATCTTAAAAATCCTGTCACTTCTTCTGCAAAAGACCTTATTGAAAAAGGATCCGAAGGGAATGCTGATCCCCCGTGCCCGCTAAAATTTATACTATGTACTTTATAAGAAGAAGATAATATTTCTTCCAGGCCTTTTAATTGTTCTTTTGAACCAATAGCGCCATGGAGTAAAAGAATCTGTTGCATGATCATTTTATTATGCCGGTATAAAAATAGATAAAAAAATCCCCCGGTATTAACCGGGGGATTGTATAACTAATAGTTAGTTATTGTTATTGAATGACCACTCTGCACATCGTTAAACGATTACCGTTAGCGTCTGCAACCTCAACCCAATACAGGCCTTTTCCGTTTCTCCTAAGATCAACGTCCATCCTGTCATAAGGTTGTCCAATGGTGTAATTCTGAGACAATACTCTTTCACCTTTACTATCAAACACGGTCAATGTTCTAGGTAATCCTACGTTACCAGTAACGCTGTGGTACCTAACCTGGAACTGTCCGTTGTTTGGATTAGGATAGATGAAGCAATTGCTACTGGCTGAATCCAGTATAGAAATTACGTTGGAAGTATTGGTACATCCGTTTACGTCGGTAACCCTCAAAGAGTAAGCACCCATGGCATCTACACCGACAGTGATTGAAGCATTGGTACCTCCAGGTACCGCAACTCCGTCTCTCAGCCATGTATAACCACCTTGTGCTGCTGCAAAAGGCGTAACAGAAGATGTAAGGTTAGCCACCATTCCAGGTAATAACCTGGTAGGGCCTCCTGATATCACCACTGTTGGTAACGGATTAACCGTTAATACCCTTTGGAATGAAGTTACAGAACCGCAAGGTGCTGTACCGTTTATGATCACCCTGTACATGTAACCGCTCATAGATACCGGCGGAGCTGTAATTGTCAGCGTATTTGTAGTAGCACCGCTGTAAACACCACCATTTGCAACATTGCTGTAGTTGTTACCATTATCCGTACTTACCTGCCATTGGAAGGTAGGTGTAGTGCCGGTTACAGTTACACTAAAGGTTGTTACCTTATCTGTACAAACTGATGTATTAGCAGGCTGGCCGGTAATTGCTACAGGAATATTCACTGTAACAGGAACTAACCTTGGTGCTGAAGTACAACCTGCAGTTGGTGAACTGAAAGTTATAGCGAAACCGCCGGTAATATTACCAACGTCTCCGGCTGCATCATCAAATACAAACAGTTTCCATGTGCCGTTAACGTCTGCAGTATTGCCAAACATTGATAAAGCCGGAGCCGGTTGTGGAACAGAGCCAGGACCCGGAGCAGGGAAGTTATCCGGCTCAATACCTATGGTACCAACCATATTGCTTGGATGGTATGTGCCGGTAGCATTAGCACCGGTAGTGCTCATTGCACCGCCTGCGTCATCAAAGGTATAAGTTGCATTAGGTATCGCAACGTTACCACCTACATCCGACATCAATATCACATTCTGACCGGTTGGTGATTGTAAAACAATGTCTACATCACTTGCCCATGTATGGTTAACACCGGTAAGTGTTACTGACTTAACAGCAGCACCTGTTGTTGGTAAACCACTAACTACAAGGTTAGCTGGGTAAGGAGTACCGTTACCATCATTGATTGTGATAGGCGCCGGGTTTGTAAATGTAGTGAATGCATCAGGACCTAAACTGCTAACTGTAACAGAATAGGTAGTACTTGTAGTTGGTAGTGCGTACACAGTTTGTGCAGGCGTACCAGCTACATAAGGCGTACCAGCTCCCGGATCAGTAAACAATCCAGCTGCCGGTGTCCATATTCCGTTAACCGGAGGAGGGTTACCAGCCAGGTAAGTTATGTTTATAGACCATGAAGCCAGAGATCCAACGTCGCCTGGTCCGCCATCAGCCATTGCCAGTGTCCATGCACCATTTGGTACTGAATACAGATCACTGAAATTAGCAGCGGCAGAAGGGAAACCATTTGGATTTTGTACTACAACACCTACAACCGGTGTATTCAAAGCATCTGGTCTCCATAATGTAGGAGGCGCACCATAAATGAACGGAGCAGCTGCTACAGTACTGAATGGAGTAGTAGTACCCGTTGCATGTATCTGGGCACCATACCAACCCCATGTAGGAACACCTGAAGCCGGGCCTGTGAAATTACCACCCGCATATTTATACAGGTTAAAGATCTGGCCATTAGGAGCCCTGAGGTTAAATATCATATCACCAGGGTATGTATGCGACATATTTAAGGTGACATAGATGTTTGTAATGACAGCAGTTGGAGGTAAACCGGCAACAGTGATATCATTACTTACGCCAACGGCTGTATTATCAGGAACAGCAAGATTTATTGTACCTGAATTGAAGGCTTGTGTAACTGGTGTAGCTGCCTGGATAGTTAATTGCTGTGCAGTACCACCTAAGCAAACCGAAGCCGAAGCCGGAACAACAATCGGTGCGCCAGGTGTGTAAATTACTGTAACGGTTCCGGTATTAGTACAGCCGGTTGTTCCATCTGTACCGGTTACGGTATAAACCGTATTCACGGTAGGTGCAGCATAAACAACTGGTGTTTGTGTACCGGCAACGTAAGGAATTGTTGCGGTCGCATTCAAATATAATCCAGTTGCAGGAGACCAGGTATAAGTGAGAGGAGAACCTCCACCGCCTGGTGTGGTATAATCAATTACCATTTCCCAGTTGGTTAATGTTCCCAGATCTCCGGCACCCCAATCATAGATACCCAGTGACCAGGTACCATTTGGTGTTGTATACAGGCCGCTGAATGTTGATACAGTTGGTATATAACCCGCAGGCGTTGTAGGGCCTCCGGGGAATGTGAATCCGGCTGCACTATAAGTAGCGCCTGCAGCATCTGGCGCGAATACACTACTATAAGGAGGTGCACCCGAACTAAGCGCAGCGGTGCTTGTTGAATTGATAATTGTATTGATGAAATTGGCGCCGGCACCACCTGTCCTGGTGATATTGGCATCCAGGTTCAGAACAGCACCATTAGGTGCTTTCAGAACTATTACCATATCGGCAATATAAGTATGTGTTAAGTTTAATTTAACGCTCATACCGGTTATTGTTGCATTTGCCGGAATACCTGCAACTGTCATGTTCGTGGCAACTCCGGGGAATAAGGTCTGGGGCCATGTTGCAGGGCCATCAGGAATGGCTAATGTAAGAGCACCTGAATTTACAGTTAATGTACCTGGAATTGGGGGTGCTGCAGAACCTGCAGTTAACAATGTTCCACTAACACTCTCAATGCCACCGCAAACAGGACCAACTGGTGTAATAACGATAGCTGGTAATGCATTAACGGTTAACATAGCACCGGTAGAATTAGCCGGAGGAGCACAAGTGCCGCTCACAACAAGACGGTAGAGGTTAGTACTCATAGCAACAGTTACCGGGTTAATGGTAAGTGTTTGTGTAGTCACACCTGAATAAGGAGCGCCGTTGGCGAGGTTTGTATAAAGACCTCCGCCATTAGTGCTTACCTGCCACTGGAATGTAGCACCCTGGCCTGTACCTGCAGCAGTAAAGCTAACAGATGATCCGGCGCAGGCGGTAATATTCGTTGGATGAGTAGTTATTGCAGGCCTTTGCCAGATAACAACTGTTTTGGTAGCACTTCCCGGGCAATTTGTAAGAGGATCTGTAGCAGTTACTGTATAAGTTGTAGTAACCATTGGCGAAGCAGCAACAGGGTTAGTTGTTGTAGAGCTTAAGCCGGCTGCAGGTGTCCACAGATAAGTATAGTTTGCAGGAAGCGGTCCGGGAGGAAGATTAAATATAATAGTATAGCTTGTAACAGAACCTGCATCACCACCAAGATCATCTACTATGAACAAATTCCATGTACCATTAAGGTTACCGGTAAATGTAGAAAGTAGTGGTGTGGCCTGAGTTATAGGACCAGGACCAGGAGGGGCCCAGGTATCAGGTGTTACAAAGTTAGTTGGTGCCCAGGTGCCTGAACCCGTAACGCCGTTATCCGACATCAGTGGTGAGCCATCCTGTAAAACAAAAGTTTGATTCACCCAGTCATTGGTTCCGCTTACGTCAGAGATCAACACTACATTTTGGGTAGGAGTTGGACCTTGAAGCAACATATCGATATCATCAGGGAAAGTATGACTGATACCGTTAATGGTAACAGATCTTACAGTTGCGCCGGCAGGTAATCCACTCACTACAAGAGGAGAAGGATAAGGTGCGGCATTGCCTGATGCATTGATCACTATCGGGGCTGCTGAAGTAAAGGTAGCTGTTCCACCACCTCCAACAACTGTAAGGAGGGTAGGATCACCGGCACATAAAGGCGCATCCGGGTTTGCTACTACACTTATTACAGGAGCCTGTAAAGGTGTAATTGTGATTGTTACAACACCGCTGTTACCTGTGCCTACACAACCTTGTGCACTGGTTACTGAAACCAATGTATAAGTAGTGTTCACAACAGGAGTTACAGGAATATTTGAACCGCTAACATAATTGTTCACGATAATGTTACCACCAGGCACTGCGTTTATTACAACAGTATATGGAGATGCTCCACCTGTGATATCTACTTTTAAATTAGGAGTAGACCCGATACAAGCCAATGGCGGAGGACTCGCAATCAGTGTTGTATAAGAAACATCATCAATACCTATAAAGTCTGAATTACTACCAAGCAGTCCGGCATTTTCCACAAAATAGCGGAACGCCAAACGGCCCGTAGTTCCCGCAGCAGGTAAACCACTTAACGTGATCGTGAACTCTGTCCATGCTGTAGGATAGCCGGTACCAGTGTACGTAGGATTAATATCCAGCAGTAACGTGGTGAAATCACCAAGACCTGTAGCACCGGTACCTACGTTTGTACCACCGTTAGTTGTGTTCATCCTAACCTGTAAACGGTCAGGGAAAGCACCGGTAGTAGTACGTGTCCAGAATTTCAATACATCACCATTCTTTAATGTAGGTGGTGTGGCGGGAACAACTAACCAGTTACTTATCGTACCTATTGTTCCTGTATTATTAAAATTAGCAGAGATAAATCCAGCACCGGAATGCGGAGGGAATACACCCAAAGGCCCGCCCTGTGTCCAGCCGGTTGCTCCAAGCGGAGTACTGTTGTTTTGAACAAACCAGCCCGCAGGAGGAATTGCAGCATCAAATCCCTGGTTAAATACGACCGTCGGCACCAGTGCACCCCCGGCCTGGCTTAAGACTGCAGCAGTAGATGCGGAACTTATGCCTATTACAGCAGAACCGCTGTTACCTGTACCTAAGCAACCACCAGCTCCTGCTACTGAAACCAAAGTGTAAGTAGTTGGAACAACTGGTGAAACAGGTATATTGGTACCACTGATATAGTTAAGAACTGTAAAGTTGGTAGTACCATTTGTATAAACTACGGTATAAGGAGATGTACCACCGGTGATATTCACTTTTATATTAGCTGTTCCGCCAACACAAATTGATGGCGATGCAGTTGAATTATAAATGGCGTCATCGATACCGATATAATTTGAATTGGCTCCAAGCAGACCGGCATTTTCTACAAAATACCTGAAAGCTACACGGCCCGAAATACCTGCGGCAGGCACACCTGAAATATTACAAGTGAACTGCGTCCATACTTCAGGATATCCCGTGGCAGTATAAGTAGGATTGATATCTAATAATAATGTACTAAAGTCACCGGTGCTGGTAGCTGTTGTACCAACATCTATACTGGAACCATTCGTACTCATCCTGACCTGTAACCTGTCGGGGAAAACACCGCCGCCGGTTGCAATACGTGTCCAGAATGTGAATGAATCACCATTTCTTAAGGTAACATTTGGACCGAACATCCAGTTACTTATAGTTCCTGATGTTCCTACGCTGTTAAAATTAGCTGAAGCAAATCCTGCACCACTGTGTGCAGGGAATACGCCAACAGGACCACCCTGGTTCCAGGGAACTGCACCAACAGGAGCACTATTATTTTGAATAGGCCATCCTGCTGCAGGAATAACACCATCAAAGCTTTCGTTGTACAATGCAGAAACTGCACTTATTACAGAAGCTGATGGCGGTACGCATGGAGGTTGTGTACATAAATTAGGAAGACCATCAATACTCAAGGTGTAATTACTTGCTGTACCTGAAGGAGCTGTACTTGCGTTAGCAGAGAATACAGCGATTACCATTGTGGCACCGTTTGCCAGGTTAAATGAAGCAGTAAGGCCTGCAGGTGCAGCTGGTGTTCCCGAACTTGAGTAAGGGTCAGCTATGTAATTGGTGGCGAGGTTGGCCGGGTTGAACGTACCAAGGTAAGCAGCAAATTGAATATTTGCATTTACCAGGTCCGTAGTCGTTAAATTTACAATAACACAGGCACTACCACCGGTAGTGTTTGTAAATGTGTGGAGATCGTAAAAGTGCGACGGCCCGCCAGCTGTGCCGGGAAAAGGCTGCGAAACAGCACAGGTGCCGCCTGCGGTACCTGGCCTGAACAACCTTAATGGCATTGTAAGATCACCAGCTGCAAGTGATCCTGGAAAAAGACACGCAACTGTTGTTGAATTAGGAATAGGATTAGTTGCCGGCTTATTTGAATTAACATAAGCCCGGTGTGCTTCAGGTCGATCAGACTGTTCTTTCAAAGACTGATTTGCAGGGGTTGAAGCAACAACTCCTTTTTCGGGAATTCCAGCCAGCATTTTTTGAATTGCGGGTACTTCAGAAGGCTGAAAGTTCTTTGTACCATTTGTCGTGACCAGGGAACTGCTCTGGGCATAGGTTCCCTGAAACAAAAAGCCCAAAACAATCATCGTGAGAATCGTTTTGAGCTGCAATACCTTAAAGTGTTTTAAAGTAGTTTTTTTGTGCATAATAAATGTTTTTGTTTGGTATTACGTGATTATACAAATCCTGAAAGAAAAATTTAAGCAGTCTAAGCAGTCATTGTATATAATGTAAGAAACCTAAAGATAACAACTTTAACTTAATATTAAGTAATTTCCCGGCAAATTTTTTTAGCTCAGAAACTGGAAAAAATATTAAGAAAATAAGGACGTTTCTTACCGGGTTTATGAAATAAAAAAAGCACCCTGTGAGGGTGCTTTTTTATAGAAATAAGACTTTAATAAAATGTATTAAAAACCTTATTTAATTTTGTTGTCTTTTTGCTTTATTTGGATGCACTGTTTTAACTTCTTTTACATCTACTACTTTTGCCTGTGCTACTTTAGCTTCTTTTGCTACTTCAGCATCAGTTTTTTCTTTTACAACAGCTGCTTTATCAGGGGCTGTTGATGCAGTTGTCAGTGCAGGTTGGCTCTGATTCCTTTTAGCAGCCGCTTTTTTTGCTTTCACAGCCTCAGGACTTTGTGCATAAGCAAAACCGCTTACACCGATCATGATCATTGACGCAAGTAATAACTTTTTCATGTGTTTGTTTTTTGATTTAATGTATTAAAAGTTGTCTAGGCTAATTAAAAGCTGTGTTTTGGTATACACATTATTAAACGCATGTCAAATATACTTTTTTTTATCAAAAAACTGGTAAACCGGAATTTTTATTTTCTCAAAACCCATGAATGCTTATTTGGCAGAATTTTTCCCTGGATTAGGATGTTTAGAGGCTTTTTAGAAGCGCATCATTAAAGTCTCGCAAAGAATTTATTTTCAGGTCTGCGGCAGCCCATACGGGTTTATTATTATCGGCCGGTGACGGGACGATGATACATTTCATCCTGGCAGCTTTTGCCGCGATCATGCCATTATATGAATCTTCAAAACAGAGGCATTGAACAGTCAGTGCATTTAATTTTTGAGCACAATTTAAATATACTTCCGGATGGGGCTTTCCCCGGGCCAGGTCATTGGCTGAAGCAATGGCCTGTAAGTAAGGTCGTATTGCCAAAATATCTATAATTACATTGATGAGATCAGGTGGGGAAGAAGTTGCCAGCCCGATATTAAAATTCCGCTCAATAAAAAAATCAAAAATGTAGGATACGCCCGGTAAAGGCCTGCCTTTTTGCTTTACCAGCTCAATTACCTTGTTGATAATTCTTTTTTCAGCCTCAGTAATATGATCTTCCGGAATTTTAAAACGGGTAAACCAGAATTGCAGGAATTCCCTGGTGCGCAAGCCTGTTGTTTTTGCATATTCGGTTGCTGTCAGTTGTATCCCATAGTTACTGAATGTATCATTGGCTGCTTCATTCCACAAAGGTTCAGAGTCAATAAGCAAACCATCCATATCAAAAATTACCGTGTTCAATTCCATGTGTACAAATATATCAACTTCATATTTACACGGGGGAAGAATGATTTTTAAATACCTATAATTATTTATTGACCAATATTAATAAAGAGATTATATAAATTGCAGCAAAGATTTTTTAAAAAAACATAAATGAGCAACTGGCTTACCAGCATTAAGAGATCCCGGTTTGTAAAAGGAATGGTTTATACAGTTATTGGCGCAATCTCTTACCCGGGGCTAACCTTAATAAACAAACTGCAGGTAAAGGGGATGGAAAATTTGCACGGGCTTCCCAAAAAAAATGTATTGTTTGTAAGTAATCACCAAACCTATTTTGCAGAAGTGATCGCTTTCCTGCATATTTTTTGTGCGGTGAGCTGGCGTAAAAAAAATAAACTCGGTATCCCGTATTATTTGCTGTGGCCCTTTACCCGGGTTCAGTTTGTATCAGCAGAAGAAACCATGAAGAAGAACTTTATCAGTAAACTGTTTGCACTGGCCGGGTCGATCATGGTAAAGCGTGTTTGGGTAAACGATGGTAAAGAAGTAAGAAAGGGCCTTGACCCCAGTGATACCAGGAAGATCTCGAGGGCATTGGAAAATAACTGGGTGATCACTTTCCCGCAGGGCACCACAACGCCATTTGCGCCGGGGCGTAAAGGCACCGCGTTTATCGTCAAGCATTATAAACCGATCGTGATACCGGTGGTAATAGATGGCTTCAGTAAAGCATTTGATAAAAAAGGAATAAAACTTAAAAAGAAGGGCACCCTGCTAACCATAACTTTTAAGGAACCCATGCAGATCAACCATGAAGACAGCGTTGAGCATATCCTGGAAAATATCATGGAGGCTATTGAGCAAAATAAAAAAAATACGCCGGTTGATTAATCTTTTATAAACAAAGCTCTCAGCTCTTCGGCATCCTGTGCTTTCATTTTACCACCCAGTACCAGGCGCAGTTGTCTTCTTCTTAAAGCGCCGTCAAATAATTTTTTTTCATCTGCAGTTTCGGGTACCAGTTGATTTACAGGACGTGGCTTGCCGGTAGGATCCAGTGCAACAAAAGTGTAATAAGCTTCATTGCTTTTGTATTTGTATTGCTGTATTGCATCTTCTCCCCAAACATTTAAATGAACTTCCATACTGCTGTTAAAAGCACGGGTCACTTTAGCTTCAATATGTACCACGTTGCCTATTTTAATAGGATTTTCAAAAGAGATATTATCAACAGACGCTGTAACCACCGGCGCCCCGCTATGTTTCATTGCAGCCAAAGCAGCAGCAATATCCATCCAGTACATTAATCTCCCTCCCATCAGGTTCCCGAAATTGTTGGTATCATTGGGTAATACCAGTTCTGTCATCATTACCAGAGATTCACCTGCTTTTTTCTCCATGTTTTTTTTGCAAAGATAAGAACCTGTCATTAACCCTGTTCCCGATTTATTTGGTAGTTCGTCTTCGTTTTTGGAATTTCGGTGATTGAATTGCTATTTATGAATGAACCCAGAATAATTTCCTTTGATAATACTGAACATGCTTTTGCCGCTAAAACCAATACACAATTAAAAAAAGCTAATTTTCTTTTTGGTGTAATGGGAAAACCCTGGCTGGTAAAAGCCGGCTTAACATTTACCCCCCTTGCCATTAAATGGCATATCCCGTTTACAAAAACGCTTATACGCAAAACCATCTTTCAGCAGTTTGTTGGTGGAGAGACCCTGGAAGAAACCGCAAAGGTTGCTGATAAACTGGAAGAATATAATGTGCAGGTGATCCTGGATTACGGGGTAGAAGGTAAGGAAGGAGAAGAGAATTTTATGCACGCCAGGGATGAGTTTAAGAAAGTGATCGCTTATGCATCCACACAGGCGAACATACCATTTATGAGTGTTAAGGTAACTGGCTTTGCGAGGTTCTCTTTGATGGAAAAAATACACGGCGTTATGAATAATACCCCGGGTACTTTAATGAAACGATATCTGCGGTCAGTAGGATTATTATCAATAGAAGAAAGAGATGAATGGCATAAGGTAAGACTGCGCATGCAACAATTATGTGAAGAAGCCAATAAAAAAAATGTTGGCGTTTTAATTGATGCAGAAGAAAGCTGGATACAGGATCCCGTTGATGCGCTCACCATTTTAATGATGGATATATTTAACAGGCAAAGGGCAGTAGTATATAATACCATACAATTATACCGTCATGACCGTTTACAATTCTTAAAGGATTCTTATGCGGCGGCTGCTGAGCGAAATTTTATTTTAGGCGCTAAACTTGTGCGGGGGGCATACATGGAAAAAGAAAGAGCCCGTGCCGCTGCAATGAATTATACTTCTCCTATCCAGCCCGATAAAGAAACCTGTGATAAGGACTATAATACAGCCGTTGAATTTTGTATAGATCATTTAGACAAGATCGCTGTTATTGTTGCATCGCATAATGAGTACAGCAACTTGTATACTACCCAACTCCTGGATAAAAAGGCTTTGCCTCATGCCCATCCACACGTTCACTTCTCCCAGCTTTACGGCATGAGTGACAATATCACATTTAACCTTGCAAAATCAGGTTGCTCTGTCAGCAAGTATTTACCTTTCGGCCCCATCAAAGACGTAATTCCCTATTTAATGCGCCGTGCGCAGGAGAACAGTTCCGTTTCCGGCCAAACGGGCAGAGAACTGGTATTAATAAAAAAAGAAATGCAGCGCCGTAAGATGTAAATACCCCTCCCGTTTTATATTAAAACTACACACAGATGCGTTAGTGTATAGATAATAAATTATCTTTGAACGATATATCAATGCCAGCAAGCTTCCGTTTAATATCACTTTTTTTCCTGTACCTTATCCCCTCTGTAACAACTGCACAGGTAAGGAGTTTGCCTGCCATTAAAATAGACCAGCCCGTAAAGATCGATGGCGACCTGGATGACGAGGCCTGGAAGAACATAGAAGCAACAGGAGATTTCATTACCTCCAGCCCTGTTTTTGGTAAAGCTTCCACGCATAAAACAGAAGTAAAGATCGCTTATGATAATTCAGCAGTATATGTTGCTGCTTATATGTATGGCGACCCCAGGAATATCCGGAAACAAGTTACAGCAAGAGATATTATCGACCGGCAGGACCTCGATTATTTTGTTGTGGGATTTGACACTTACCATGACCGGCAGAATTCATTTGTTTTTCGGGTATCCGCAGCAGGAGTACAAGGCGATGCAAAAGAATCAAATGGCGGCGCCGTGTTTGACCAGACATGGGACGCTGTATGGGAAAGTAAGATCAGCATTAAACAGGATGGCTGGGTTGCCGAAATAAAAATACCTTTTAGCGCAATACGCTTTTCAAAAAATGCAGAACAAAACTGGGGTTTGAATTTTGCCCGTTTCATCCGTAAGGAAAACGAGAACAGCATCTGGAGCCCGGTGAATCCTAATATAAGCGGTGATGTAAATCAATGGGGAGACTGGAATGGTATAAAAAATATCACCCCGCCACTAAGGCTTTCTTTTCTTCCCTACCTGTCCGGTGGTGTAAGGGTATCGCCAACAGCAAAGGGCGACGTTACCGAATATCTTAAAAGCGGTGGCATGGATGTTAAATACGGGCTTAACTCAGGCTTTACGCTGGACATGACCCTGATACCGGATTTTGCACAGGTACAAAGCGATAATGTTTATTTGAACCTCTCACCCTTTGAAGTAAAATTTGATGACTACCGCCCGTTTTTTACAGAGGGAACTGAGCTGTTTAATAAATCAGGTTTATTTTATTCCCGCAGGATCGGGGCTGCACCGGCTCTTGCATCAACGGTGTTAAATACTTACGGTAATGACCCCAATTATAAGATCCTTAAAAACCCGGGCATAACAAGGTTATACAACGCCACCAAATTTTCGGGCCGCACAAAGGGTAACCTGGGCATCGGTATACTCAATGCGGTTTCTGCACCCATGCATGCGAAAATTCAAAACCTGGTAACAGGGGCTGATTCAAGCATATTGACCGAGCCGCTTACAAATTATAATATCATTGTTCTTGACCAGGCGCTTAAGAACCGCTCTTCTGTAAGTTTTACAAACACGAATGTTTTGCGAAGAGGCAATACAAGAAATGCGAATGTGAGCAGTATCGATCTTTCCATATTTGATAAAAAAAATAATCACAACTTTTCATTTACCGGTAAATACAGTACCATCTGGGGTAAGCAGGAAAATAAAAATGGGTTTACAACAGTTGCCGGCTTTGGTAAGGTAAGCGGTGTTATTCAATACAGGCTGGCGGCAGGCGTAGAAAGCGATAAGTATGATCCCAATGACCTTGGTTATATACAAAATAATAATTCAGTTGACCTTAGTGGCAACATAAGCTACAACATGAACAAGCCTACCCGGCGCTTTCTTAATCATTCCTTCAGGTTAAACTTTGTGAATTCATATTTATATAAACCATTTGAATGGTCTCTTTTCCAGGTAAATGCAAATGCATTCTTTTTGTTCAAAAATTTCTGGGATGTTTCTTTTTCTTTTCAAAGCAGCCCCGTCTGGACCAACGATTATTTTATTCACACCAACACGTATACCGGTTATTTTTTAAAACGAACACCGTATTATTATTTTAGCACCAGCGGCAGTTCCGACAGCAGGAAAAAATTATATTTCAGCTGGCTCCTGGGTGGTGCGGAATCACCTTTGCCCAATGATCCTTACTGGACAACCAATATTGGATTGAGATACCGCTTCAGCGACAGGTTACAGGTAAGCGGCAGTTATAATATTGAACAGGATAATGGCAATTGGGGTGCGGCTATTAAATCCGATGGGTCACTGCTGATTAACCCAAATGGCTCGCCCGTAATTGCACGCAGGGATGTAAAAAGAAATACAACCATCTTAAGCGCACAGTATAATTTTAATGCAAGGATGAACCTGAATATCCGCATGCGCCATTACTGGTCACTGCTTGACAATACTAATTTTTATGACCTCAAAAGTGATGGCTACTGGAATGAGATCGCATTCATGCCAAACCAGAATTTCAACTTTAATACATTCAATGTTGATATGTTCTATACCTGGGACTTTTTACCCGGGAGCAGGGTAACCATTGCCTGGAAGAATGCACTCGGCGGGAATATTTTAATTAACCCGTATGCCAATATGAACTATATGAAGAATTTTGGAAGAGTGATTAACAATCCACACAGTAACGAGATAACCGCCAAGATCGTTTACTATCTCGACTATCTCAGGTTAAAAGGAAAATAATACAGCGGCACTACCCGTGATTAAATAATTGAAACTTATTGGCTGTTGTGCCGTTGAAAATAATATTTGGTGATAAGATAGTGGCCGGTGGGACACCGGCCAGGGCGATAGCCGCGGTTGGTGTCCTCACCAACCGCAAATAAAATAGAAAAGATAATGCTTGCTTACCGCCAGTGACGAAATAATTAAAACTTATTGGCTTTTAGCTTTGAAATGAAAAGTAAACAGTCTAAATTGGCATAAAAAGTATATTATGAGCACGGGCCCTGGCGTTGTATTGAATCACGATAATAAAAACAGGCCAAAACTACCACCAGGTTTAAATGTACTCACGATACTGACGTTTATTGGCTGTGCTTTACAACTCCTGGGTGCACTATGGAACTTCTTCAATGCTAAGAAAGCGTACGAAGAAATAGATAAGACCATTGAACAAATGACCGCAGGCGGAATGACCTCTCTGGTAAAATGGATGATCGGGAAGCCGGAACATTATAGAGAATTCATTACAAAAAGCTATGAGCAGAAGACACCTATATTGTTATTGGGATTATCGGGCATAGCTCTTTGTTTTTTTGGTGCATGGCAAATGCGTAAGCTGAAAAAACAAGGGTTCACCTTTTATATGATCGGTGAATTTTTACCTTTTGTAAGCCACGTAATAATTATCGGGGTACTAAGTCTTACAGGCTTAGGGTTTGTGTTTTACTTTTTTGTATGTATAGCTTTACTATTTTTATTAATGTATTCCATGCAGAGAAAAAATCTTATTTACTAATCTTAAAAATATATTATGAACCAAAATGACAATCCCGATGTTTTAAGCGATAATCCAAACATCAAACCTAAATTACCTACCGGGTTAAATGTACTAACCATTTTAACTTTTATTGGTTGCGGAATATTTGGACTATTTACATTATTATCCCCGGTAATTAATAAGTTTTTCCTGGGTATGATAGATAAAGCTGCCAGTTCAGGCCAGGATCTTTCTGCAAAACAATTGGCGGAAATGGAAAAAGGCCGGGCTGCACTGGAGTTAGCAAATCAAAATGTGATACCATTAATGGCAATTGGTATGATTGGGATCATACTATGTTTTGTTGGCGCTTTATGGATGCGTAAATTCAAAAAGGACGGTTACTGGATGTATGTTGCGGGGGAACTGGCACCTATCCTGGGGACTGTTTTAATTATGGGAACGGCTCAATTTACAAGTATATGGAGTATATTATTTGGCATAGGAATACCTTGTCTTTTTGTAATCCTTTATACAATGCAGCGAAAATATTTAGTGAAATAAAATCAAAAGACCGAAGTTATTACTTCGGTCTTTTTAGTTATAGAAAATTTTTTTATCTACCAGGCCCTGGAAACAGTGCCGTTCAGTATTTTGATAAAATACAAATGCTTATTCTCAAAATAGTCAGGCATTGCCGCAGCCTGCCCGCCGGCGGGACTTTGTTTTTTTACCATCACCGGGCGGAAATTATAATCACAGAAAACTTTCAGGTTCCTGTCATTGATATGGCTCATAAAATCATCAGGATACAAGGCCAGTAATTTGGTGAACAGGTATACCGATTCAAAACCTTTAAATGTCATGTCTGTAGGTTTGCCTTTGTATTTTCTCTGGTACGAAGCAGTGATCATTTTGCTCAGATCATCCCACTTATTATTGAAGTAAGGTGAGGTAAAGTAAATGGGAAAATCTACCAGCTCATTTTTTTTCTGAAGCGATGCAAAGCCATCCCAGGTAGGCATACCGATCAGTGTAATGGGGTAGGTTTTATGCAGGTCATAGCAGGCGAGGGCCAGTTTGCCCGCAAAGGTTTCATCAAGGCTTCCTCCAATAATAATACTTTGCCGGTTACTGTCTAATTTGGTCTTTAAAACATCCGAATCAAGGTTGTTGTCATAATTCAATATTTGAATAGGCAGTAATGGTTTACCATCCTGTTCGTTGATCTGCTTAAAATATGAAGCAACCAGGTCTTCCTGTACGCCTTTTTGACGGCAGAGATAAATTTTGTCGGTGCCATGATTCTGCAGGATATAACTGTAAATAGCTTCGCAATGCGACCTGAGGGTAGAATTAATGATCACTAAAAAAGGGTTGCCCGTAATTCCTGCATCATTGGGATAGGTAACAGATATAAAAGGGATATTTTTTTGTAAAGCAAATTCAGCCAGTTGCCGGTACTCTGCATCTTTAACACTGCCGATGATCAGGTCAAGGCTGTCTAGTTTTTTATTTTGTATAAGATAAGGAACCGGCTGGGTGTATGACTTGGTATCATAGATCGTGGCATTTATTTTATCATTTCCCGCCTGCATGGTATCCAGTGCTATTTGTGCGCCCTGTACAAAATCAACTGCAGGCATGATGAACCTTGGAAGGCCCTGCCTGTATTTAAAATTATTATTGCTGCTGAAAACAGAATCAAGATATAAAGGCGCAAAAATACCTACATGATATACCGGGGCTTTTTTTACAGTATCAATTTGTGCGGATGCGTCTTTAAAATAAAAAAGAGCGAGGATAAAAAAGATCGATGTCGTTAATTTCTTATTCATAATAAAAATTCTCGTCTTATAATTAAACCCCTTCCCAATTACTAATTACAAATTACCAATTCCTATACCTATTCCCATTCAATTGTTGCAGGAGGTTTGCTGCTGATATCATAAACCACCCTGTTAATGCCACGTACATTATTTATTATCTCGTTGGATATGGCGGCTAAAAATTCATAAGGTAAATGCGCCCAGTCGGCCGTCATCCCATCAACCGATGTCACCGCCCTCAATGCAACTGTAAATTCATAAGTTCTTTCATCGCCCATTACACCAACGCTTTTTACCGGCAACAAAATAGTGCCTGCCTGCCAGATTGATGAATATAAATTATGTTTTTTCAAACCCTCAATATATATAGCATCTGCTTCTTGCAATAACCGTACCTTTTCTTCCGTAACTTCTCCTAAAATTCTTATCCCTAACCCGGGGCCGGGGAAGGGGTGCCTGAACAGCATTTCATGTGGTATTCCCAATTCCAATCCAACACGCCTTACTTCATCTTTAAATAAAGTACGCAGCGGTTCCACCAATCTCAGTTTCATTTTATCGGGCAGCCCGCCAACATTGTGATGTGATTTGATCGTTTGCGATGGGCCATGCACAGAAAGTGATTCGATCACATCGGGGTAAATGGTTCCCTGTCCCAGCATTTCCACACCTTCAATTTTATGCGCTTCGGCATCAAATATTTCAATGAAGCCGCCGCCGATCGCTTTGCGTTTTTCTTCGGGATCGCTTTTGCCTGCGAGATTTTTATAAAAATGTTGTTTGGCATCTACGCCTTTTACATTCAGCCCAAGCTTGCCATATGTTTCCAATACCTGTTCAAATTCACCTTTGCGCAAAACACCATTATCAACAAAAATGCCGTAAAGGTTTTCGCCGATGGCTTTATGGATCAGCGTGGCAGCAACGGTACTGTCAACACCACCACTCAATCCCATGATGACCTTTTTATTGCCGATCTGTTTCTTCAATGCGGCTACCGTATCGGTGATAAAATGTGCAGGGGTCCAATCCTGTGCGCATTTACAAATGTTGACCAGGAAATTTTTTATGATGGTCTTGCCTTCAGAAGAATGATACACTTCGGGATGAAACTGTAAACCATAAAGTGTAGTGCCATTATTGCTTTTAAAAGCTGCTATAGGAATGCTTTCTGTTGTCCCTAATAATTCAAATCCTTCAGGAAGTTTTATGATGCTATCGGCATGGCTCATCCAAACCTGTGATGAGTTATTGACATCCTTAAATAATATATCCTCTTTTTTTATCTCAAATATTGCACGGCCATATTCTCTTTTTTCACTCTTATCTACACGCCCGCCAAATACCTTTGCTGTTAACTGGGCCCCATAGCAGATCCCAAGTACAGGTACTTTTTCGGCCATTGCCTTTATATCCACAAGCGGGGCATTTTCTTCATTCACAGAAAATGGTGAGCCGCCAAGTATGATACCTTTTAATCCCGGGTCATAAACAATTTCTTTATTGTAAGGAATGATCTCACAAAACACGTTTACTTCCCTAACCGTCCGGGCAATTAGTTGTGTATACTGTGAACCAAAATCAAGAATGAGTATTTTTTCCGTCATAGCGTTGCGAAGGTAAATAATTAGTTGGATGATGTGGATTGAATACTGTGGGGTTTAATGTTAAGAATTTTTATATTTACAAAAATTTCAGCCATGAAGCAGATCATATTTTTCTTTATTACGCTTATTGTATTGGCATCCTGCCATCATACCAGCGGTAGTGGTAACATTGTAACTGAAAAACGCACCGTAGGAAATTTTAAAGGAATTTCAGTGGGTGGAGATTTTGAAGTGGAAGTGAAGATAGGACCGGTTACAGAAGTTACGGTAGAGGCCGATGATAATGTGATTGAATATATAGAAACAAGTATTAACGGGAATTCGCTGCGGATAAGAACGGAAGACATGCATAACTTTTCCAACACACACATGAAGGTCTATATAACTGTACCGGCATTATCCGTCATTAAAGCTTCAGCATCTGCCGATGTTAGGGTGATCGACCTGCTGACAAGTAACGAGAAGCTATCCTTCCAGTCTTCCAACTCGGGCAGCATTGATGCAGAGGTAGATGCCCCTGAAATTGAGACGGATGCCAGCAGTGGAGGTTCTGTAACTATTCGTGGAAAAACTAAAAATCATGAAGCAGATGCTTCAAGCGGCGCAGATATAAAGACCTGGGACCTTTTAAGCGAACAAACTAATGTATCTGTAAGCAGCGGGGCCAATGCAAAAGTGCATGCAAGCATAGGTCTTAAAGTCACGGCCAGCAGCGGGGCTGTGGTCACCTATCATGGGGCTGCTGCTGTAACTAATAATGTAAGCAGTGGTGCGTCTGTTCAAAAAAAGGAGTAGAATACCTATCACTTAATATACGGTATGTGCCTTTGCCGGGCAGGCTATACCCTTGCCGGACCTGTTACTATTGAGCCTGTAGCTAATACGCAGCCCGGAAAAATAATACCAGTCTTTGTATTTTGGATTACCCCGCTGGGCGCCTTCGGCCGGGTAAGTTGAGCCGCCACCCACTTCGTCACCCCTGTAAGCCAAGCCAACTGACTGTGCACCCCTTGCATTAAAAAGCGTTGCAGAATCAACATAATTCATACTTACGTCATCAAGATAGTCGGTAAACAGCTTTCTTAAACCGATCTCGAGGCCCACCTGTAAATTATCAGTTACCATGAATTTCAGGCCGGTCCCAAATGGTATGGCAAACTGGGTAAGGTTATATGGCTTGCGGTCAGGATATTCTGCTAAACCCTGCCCTTCGGTACTTAAGGGTTTTAAAAAGACCTTATTGCCCGAAACATCGGTGGTATAAGGATTAAAATGATACGCGGCAACCCCGGCAAAAGCATATGGGCTGAGGTCGCGGTAACTGAGGTCAAGAAGGTTGTATTCCAGTGCCAGGTGCAATTCTGTAACAACTGACTTAAAATTAAGATTGCGGAATTCAATGCCTTTGGCCGTTGTATTTTTTTTGTCATTCCCGGCAACCTTTCCATAGGTAAACCCGGCCCTCAGAATAAATTTGTTCGTGAGATCATAAGAGGTGCCCAGGCCTATAGCGGGTTGTGACTGGCTGAGGGTAAATCTTTTGCCCTGCAGGTCGCCCTGGTAATTGGCAATGCCGGCAAAAAGATCAGCATGAAATTTTTGGGCAGAAACAGCAAAAAATAATAATGTGAGTGTAAGGCAGAAGATTATTTGTTTCATATTGCGGAATGTGTAATGGTGAACGGGATATTTTTTCATTACAATAATCGTTCCGCTTCCAATAAATACCCGGTTAACAGGGGCTCTCCAAAGCATTTTTGCCGGGAATAAGTATCCATTTATTAGCCAATGATTGGCCAGCTGAGGCTTATATGTAGTTTATCTCAAAAAAACTTCCCCTAATCTTTTGCTGTTTAGTATTCAACCCTTACCTTTGCACTCCAAATTAAAAAACGGTAATTCAAAAGTTCTTTTTATATGTCACAGAGAATCAGAATAAAATTGCAGTCTTACGACCATAACCTGGTTGATAAATCAGCAGAAAAGATTGTAAAAACTGTACGTAGTACGGGCGCTGTGGTAACAGGACCAATTCCTTTACCTACACACAAAAAAATCTTTACCGTGTTGCGTTCTCCTCACGTTAATAAGAAAGCCCGTGAGCAGTTTCAACTCTGTACGCATAAGCGTTTATTAGACATTTACACCAGCAGCAGCCGTACGGTAGATGCTTTGAGTAAGTTAGACTTACCAAGTGGTGTGGATGTTGAGATCAAAGCCTGATGAACTTTCTCCGCCGGAGAAAAGCAGAAGGTAAGTTCTTAAAACAAAAAAATATTGAACATCTATCTCCTTTATATTGAAGGAGCGCTGGATATAAACAAGATACAATGAAAAGTATTATTGGAAAGAAGATCGGCATGACGAGTATCTTTGATGTTAGTGGCAGGCAAACTGCGGTCACTATTATTGAAGCCGGCCCATGCGTGGTTACACAAAAGAAAACCATTGAAACAGATGGTTATAATGCTCTCCAGATAGCATTTGGTGATAAAAAAGAAAAGCACTCCATTAAAGCTGAAGTCAATCACTTCGCAAAAGCTCAAACCTCTCCTAAAAAATTCGTCCAGGAAATCCGCGATAGCGAAATAGATAAGAATGTTGGTGAAACCATCACTGTAGACATTTTTGCCGAAGGCGATAGCGTTGAAGTAGTGGGTACTACCAAGGGTAAAGGTTTCCAGGGTGTTGTAAAACGCCATGGCTTTTCCGGTGTTGGTGGCCAGTCCCATGGTCAGCATGACAGGTCAAGGGCGCCGGGATCTATCGGTAACTCATCTGATGCCAGCCGTGTATTTAAAGGTATGCGCATGGGTGGACGTATGGGCCAGGATAAAGTGACTATGAAAGGTTTGAAGGTGGTTAAAATATTTGCCGAAAAAAATTACATATTAGTTAGTGGTTCGGTTCCGGGCCATAATGGTTCTATTGTTTTAATTCAAAAATAAGCAACGGGCCTCGGCTCTTAAAAAATAAGTACAATGCAAGTAGACGTTTTAAATATAGAAGGAAAGAAGACCGGCAGAACGGTTGAATTACCTGAAGAGATCTTTGGTATTGAACCCAATGACCACGTTATTTACCTGGCTGTAAAGCAATACCAGGGCGCTCAACGCCAGGGTACGCACAAGGTGAAAACACGCATGGAAGTTAAGGGTTCTTCTAAGAAATTACACAAGCAGAAAGGTACAGGTGGTGCCCGTAAAGGTAACCTGCGTAACCCTTTATATAAAGGTGGTGGTAGCATCTTCGGGCCAAAACCGCACAAGTACGATATCAAATTGAACCGTAAAGTTAAAGACCTGGCTAAGATGAGCGCACTGGCTTACAAAGCAAAGGATAATGCGATCATGGTTCTGGAAGATGTGAACATGGATACACCTAAGACATCAACCTTCACCGGCATGATGAAGAACCTAAACATTACCGGTAAAAAAACACTGGTAGTTATACCGGAATACAACGACAACCTGTATTTGAGTTTACGTAACGTGCCAACTGTCAGCGGCACATTGTTAAGCGACCTGAATACTTATGATATTTTGAATGCAAATGTTTTGATATTAACGGAAGGTGCGGCAAAGATTTTTAGTGAAGAAAATGCAGAAGCATAATTAAGTAACAAATAAATTAAGAGACAATGAAACTGTCTGATGTTTTAATAAAGCCGATTTTATCTGAGAAAGCGAATAAGCAAACAGAAAAAATGAACCGCTATTCTTTTGTAGTGGATAAGAAAGCGAATAAGCTGGAGATAAAAAAAGCTGTTGAAAGCTTTTACGGTGTACAGGTTGATAATGTGAATACCATTGTTGTGCCTTCAAAAGCAAAAGCCAAATACACCAAAGCCGGATTTATAGTTGGCCGTAAGCCTTCTAAAAAGAAAGCGATCGTAACTGTTGCCAAAGGCGAAACAATTGACCTTTACGGCAGCGGTATCTAATGCCCCCGGCCCCTAAAGGGGAGAAAGGCAACACTAAAATATTAATTAATGAATGGTAAATCTGCTACCGCAAAATGCAGAGATTAATAAAAATAAAAGTTCCAAAAGTCCCTTTAGGGATTTAGGGCAAAGAAATTCAAAATGGCACTTAGAAAATACAAACCGACAACAGCAGGAACCAGGTGGAGAATTGGTAATGCATACGAAGAGATCACTACCAACGTTCCGGAAAAGTCCCTGCTTGAAAAGCAAAAGAATACAGCCGGTCGTAATGCCCAGGGCAGAAGGTCAATGCGCTATATGGGAGGTGGAAACAAGACCATGTACCGTATCATTGACTTCAAAAGAGATAAGAAGAATATCCCTGCTACTGTAAAAACGATCGAGTATGATCCAAACCGTACCGCTTTCATCGCTTTATTGGCTTATGCTGATGGAGAAAAGCGTTACATCATTGCTCCCCAGGGATTGCAGGTTGGACAGGTTGTTATAAGTGGTGATGAGGTTGCACCGGAATTGGGAAATGCGTTGGTGTTTAAGAATATGCCTTTGGGTACAAATGTGCACAATATCGAAATGCAGCCCGGCCAGGGAGGTATCCTTGTTAGAAGTGCAGGTACTTCAGCACAATTGACCAATAAAGAAGATAAGTACGCCATATTAAAAATGCCAAGCGGTGAATTAAGAAAAGTATTGATCAAATGCTATGCAACAGTTGGTGTTGTAAGTAACAGCGATCATAGCCTCGAGAGCATGGGTAAAGCAGGCCGTAACAGGTGGAAAGGTATTCGTCCAAGAACAAGGGCGGTAGCGATGAACCCGGTAGATCACCCGATGGGTGGTGGTGAAGGAAGGGCTTCAGGCGGACATCCACGCAGCCGTAAAGGTAAATACGCTAAAGGCGAGATCACACGTACAAGAGGAAAAGGATCTGACAAGATGATCCTTACCAGGAGGGGCGGAAAGAAATTACCGAATAAGTAAGGTCGGAACGCTGTATGCGGTCTGAACAATAAGATTAATAATTGTAATCATTGTTAAAATGGTTTCCCGGAAAAGGGCGACAAATCAACAAAAAACAAATAAAACATGGCTCGTTCGTTAAAAAAAGGTCCTTATGTAGAAGCTAAGCTTGAAGCAAAAGTTTCTTCAATGGTAGAAGGAAAAAGTAAAAAAGGTGTTATTAAAACCTGGAGTCGCAGGAGTACGATCACCCCTGATTTTGTGGGGCAGACCTTCGCGGTGCACAACGGAAATAAATTCATCCCGGTTTATGTAACTGAATTCATGGTAGGGCATAAATTAGGTGAATTTGCACCAACAAGGAATTTCAGGGGTCACTCAAGTAAGAAAATAGTATAAAATCGTTACTGGTTGCTTGTTACTCGTTGAGCACTTTTAAAAATTGAGAATTTAACGAGGAACGAAGAACAAGAAACAAGAAACTTATAAATATGGAAGCAGTAGCAAAATTGAACAATTACCCGACATCACCACGCAAAATGCGTTTGCTGGTAGACCTGATCCGTGGTATGCATGTTGAAAAGGCATTGGCGGTTCTGGAGCACAATCCAAAGCACCCGGCAGTTCCTTTACGCAAACTGGTAATGTCGGCCATTAACAACTGGAAGCAGTCGAACGAAGGTGGTGATGAAAATACATTGATCGTAAAAACAATTATGGTTGATGGCGCAAGGGTTATCAAGCGTATGCGTCCTGCACCACAGGGCCGTGGATACCGGGTTCGTAAGCGCAGCAACCACGTAACTGTTGTCGTTGATACAACAACAGCAGGAGCTGAAGCCAAATTGGCTAAAAGCAAAAAAGCAGAAGCTGTTGCAGAAGTTCCTGCAGAAAATGAAGCAGCTCCTAAAAAAACAGCAACTAAAAAAGCAGCAGCCGCTCCTAAAAAAGCAAAAGCTCCTGCAACAAAAAAATAATAAGGTTTAAAAACACAAATAATTAAAAACCGAATATGGGTCAAAAAACAAATCCGATTGGTGCAAGGTTAGGAATCATCCGTGGTTGGGACAGCAACTGGTTTGCAAGCAAAACGGAATATCCAAAAAAACTGATCGAGGATAACAAGATCAGAAATTACCTGAATGCCCGTATCAATAAGGGTGGAATTTCCAAGATAGTTATTGAGCGCACGCTTAATAAGCTGATCGTAACCATCCATACTTCCAAGCCAGGTATCATCATTGGTAAAGGTGGCGGAGAAGTTGACAGGATCAAGGAAGAGCTGAAAAAATTATGTGGTAAGGATGATGTGCAGATCAATATCCTGGAGATACGTCGCCCGGAGCTGGATGCAAACATCGTGGCTGATACTATTGCCCGCCAGTTGGAGAACCGTATCAACTATAAAAGAGCAATTAAGATGTCTATCGCTTCTGCCTTACGTATGGGTGCAGAAGGAATAAAAGTAAAAGTTGGTGGCCGTTTGGGTGGTGCGGAGATCGCACGTAGCGAAGAGATCAAGCAGGGCCGTACGCCATTACATACTTTACGTATGGATATTGATTACGCAAATGTATTCGCTTTAACTGTATATGGTAAGATCGGTATCAAAGTTTGGATCTGTAAAGGTGAGGTTTTAGGAAAGCGTGACCTTAATCCGAATGTTGTTGCAGGCGGCGGAAAAGAAGTTGGCGAAAGGCAAGGTGGATTTGACAGGAGGGATGACAGGAGAGACGACCGCAGGGGCGGTGGTGGTGGAGGCGGAGACAGGAGAGGCGGCGGCGGTGGAAACCGTGGCGGCGGAGGCGGTGGAAGGAGATAATTAAAGCCGTTAGCTGGTAGCCGTTAGCTATTAGCACGAAATATAAAATATAATGAGAACAAGCTAAAGGCTAAAAGCTGATAGCTAAAAGCTTAAAAAAATGTTATCACCGAAAAGAAGTAAACACAGAAAGACACAGAAAGGAAGAATGAAGGGAGATACCAAGCGTGGTGCAACCCTGGCATTTGGAACCTTTGGTTTAAAAGCACTGGACAGTGTTTGGATGACCAACCGCCAGATAGAAAGTGCACGTCAGGCATTGACCCGTCATATGAAGCGTGAAGGAAACGTGTGGATCAGGATATTTCCCGACAAGCCTATTACTGCAAAGCCTGCAGAGGTAAGGATGGGTAAAGGTAAAGGTAACCCCGAAGGATGGGCGGCCATTGTACAGCCGGGCAGGATACTGTTCGAGTGTGATGGTGTTAGTGAGCAGGTTGCAAAAGAAGCATTTGCATTGGCAGCGCAAAAATTACCGATACTTACAAAATTCGTGGTACGCCACGATTACGAAGTATAAACCAATTTGATAATTTGGTGATTTGAAGATTTGAAAATGAAAACAGGGTCTTCAAATTAAAAACATCATCAAATCTTCAAATTTTCAAATTTTCAAATTATAATAAAATGTCTAAGAAAGTTGATTTTGTAAAAAGCCTGACAGGATTGAATGAGGCAGATCTGAAAGCAAAGATCACCGAAGATGAATTGCGTATGAAGAAGCTTTCATTTTCTCATGCGATCTCACCGTTGGAAAATCCGCAAAGCATCCGTTCGTTAAGAAGAGATATTGCACGATTGAAAACGGCATTAAAGAAATTACAATTAGGGGTTTAATAATCCATAAAAAAAGCAACAATGGTTGAAAGAAATTTAAGAAAAACAAAACTCGGGGTAGTATCCAGCAACAGAATGGATAAGACCATCACCGTAAGTGTAGAACGTAAAGTAAAGCATCCGCTTTATGGCAAGTTCGTAAAGAAGTCTACCAAGTTCCATGCGCATGATGAAAAGAATGAGTGCAGCATTGGTGATACCGTAAAGATCATGGAGAGCCGCCCTTTGAGCAAAACAAAGCGCTGGAGACTGGTTGAAGTAGTTGAGAAAGTTAAGTAAGCAAGCTGTTAGCTAATAGCAGTTAGCTATTAGCTCCGGCATTAAAATAGAAAGATAACAAGCTAAGGTTCGCAGCTAAAAGCTAAGGGCTAAAAGCTAAAAGCTAATAAAAATGATACAGCAAGAAAGCAGGTTAAATGTAGCTGACAACAGCGGTGCCAAGGAAGTCCTTTGTATTAGGGTACTGGGTAACAGCGGACAGGATTATGCTAAGATCGGTGATAAGATAGTTGTTACGGTAAAAGATGCAATGCCCCAGGGCGGCATTAAAAAAGGAACAGTGAGTAAAGCCGTTATTGTAAGAACAAAGAATAAGTTACGCCGTAAAGATGGTTCTTATATCAGGTTTGATGACAATGCAGTGGTATTATTAACTGCTTCTGATGAGCCAAGGGGTACACGTATTTTCGGGCCGGTGGCCAGGGAATTAAGGGACAAAGGATACATGAAGATCATTTCATTGGCTCCGGAAGTATTGTAAGAAGAAAGCTGTTAGCTCTTAGCCATTAGCTACTAGCAAAACAGGATCAAATAAAGGAAATCAGCTAAAGGCTAAAAGCTAATAGCTAAAAGCTAAAAATAAAATGAGTACAAGATTTAAACCCAAGTTCAACATTAAAAAAGGTGATTCGGTAGTAGTTATTACCGGTGAGGACAAGGACCTGAAGAAGCCCCGTAAAGTGTTGGAAATAATTTTAGAAAAAAGCCGTGTTTTGGTTGAAGGTGTTAACATTGTAACCAAGCATACCAAGCCAACATCACAAAATACCAAGGGTGGTATCGTGAAAATAGAAGCGCCTATAGCTATCAGCAATGTAATGCTTTGGGATGCAAAGGCAGGTGCGCCAACTAAAGTTAAGCGTACCAGGGAAAACGGTAAATTAGTCAGAATCGCAAAAAAATCAGGAGGGATAATTAAATAATGAGCACAAAAACAACATCTCCGAGATTAGCAGATATGTACAAAAAAGAAGTTGTACCTGCTTTAATGAAAAAATTCAGTTACAAAACTGTAATGCAGGCCCCAAGGCTCACCAAGATCTGTTTGAATCGTGGTGTAAATGGCGCGGTAACTGATAAGAAACTTATTGACATCGCTATCGACGAGTTATCGAACATAACGGGTCAGAAAGCTGTGGCAACAATGTCTAAGAAAGACATCTCCAACTTTAAGTTGCGTAAGAACATGCCCATCGGTGCAAGGGTTACGCTTCGAGGAGTTAAGATGTATGAATTCCTGGACAGGCTGGTTTCGGTTTCCTTACCCCGTGTACGTGATTTCAAAGGTATCAATGACAAATCATTTGATGGCCGTGGTAATTACACATTGGGTGTTACAGAGCAGATCATCTTCCCCGAGATCGATATTGATAAAGTAAATAAGATCACCGGACTGGATATCACTTTTGTAACAACGGCCGGCACCAATGAAGAAGCATTTGAATTGCTGAAAGAATTGGGTATGCCTTTTAAAAACATCAAGAAATAATTATAAAAGATTATGGCAAAAAAATCAATTGAAGCCAGGCAGGTAAAGCGTGAAAGAATGGTTGCACAGTATGCTGAGAAGAGAGCAGCTTTGAAAGCAGCCGGTAACTATGCAGCTTTGGATCTATTACCAAAGAATGCCTCACCGGTACGTTTAAAGAACCGTTGCCAGTTAACCGGCCGTCCAAGAGGTTATATGAGACATTTTGGTTTGTCAAGGAATATGTTCCGTGATATGGCCCTTCAGGGTAAGATCCCGGGGATAACAAAAGCAAGCTGGTAAACGAAAACGATCCAAGATCCCGGATCCCGGATCCCGGATCTTGAATCCTGAGAAGGGATATCGCATTGTAAAAAAAATTATTTAATCAATTAACTAAAATAACAATGGTTACTGATCCGATAGCAGATTATTTAACAAGAATTCGTAACGCACAGATGGCGAACCACCGTATCGTTGAGATACCTGCAAGCAACCTGAAAAAGCGTATCACCGAGATCTTATACGATAAAGGCTACATCTTAAAATACAAATTTGAAGATGACAAGAAACAAGGCCTCATCAAGATCGCTTTGAAATATGATGCTTCCACCAAATTACCTGTTATACAGAGTTTGGAAAGAGTAAGCCGCCCGGGATTGCGTACTTATGCAAAGCCGGCAGATTTCAAACGTGTGAAAAATGGTTTGGGTGTTGCAATAGTATCTACCTCAAAAGGTGTGATGACCGATAAGGAAGCCAAAGCACAGAATGTGGGAGGAGAAGTATTGTGTAATATTTATTAATAACTAAGATTCGTTTCCCGGTACATTAAGCCGAATCCGCCGCGGCGGACTGCCGGCCGGGAAGTACAAGTAAAAATAAAATTTTATGTCTCGTATAGGTAAGAAGCCGGTAGAAATCCCAAGTGGCGTGACCATTTCTGTTAATGCAGATAATGTTGTTACTGTAAAAGGCCCTAAAGGTGAATTGAAGCAAACAATTGACAGGGATATCAAGATAGAAGTAAAAGATGGTACTGCAGACGTCATCCGTCCTACAGACCAGATCCGTCACCGTGCCATGCATGGTTTGTACCGCTCTTTGATCAGCAACATGGTTAAAGGTGTAACAGAAGGATATAAAAAACAACTGGAGTTGGTGGGTGTGGGTTATAAAGCCTCTAACCAGGGTAATCTTTTGGACCTGGCTTTGGGATATTCACACAATATCATCTTTGAAATTCCTAAAGAATTAAAAGTTGCCACTTCACAGGAAAAAGGACAAAACCCGATGATCAACTTCGAAAGTATCGATAAGCAACTGATCGGCCAGGTTTGTGCAAAGATCAGGAGCCTGCGTAAGCCTGAACCATACAAGGGTAAGGGTGTTAAGTTTGCCGGTGAGGTGTTGAGAAGAAAAGCAGGTAAGGCAGCAGGTAAATAATTAATTTGATAATTTGATGATGAGCCGATTTGATAATTGAAGGCCATCATCACCAAATCATCAAATTACCAAATCATCAAATTATCCCTGGCAGAATCAGGGTGAAAAAATAGAAGAATATGAACAACAAATCAAGTGCAAGAACTAAAATAAAGTACCGCATCCGTAAAAAGATCAGTGGCGCTGCAGCAAAACCAAGATTAAGTGTTTTCAGAAGCAACAGCGATATCTATGCTCAATTGATAGATGATAACAACGGTGTAACATTAGCCGCTGCGTCATCAAGACAAAAAGATATCCTTGCTCAAAAAGCGCCTAAGATCGAAAAAAGCAAACTGGTTGGTGCAGCTATTGCAACAAAAGCAAAGGAACTGGGAATTACAACAGTTGTATTTGACCGCGGTGGATATATCTACCATGGCCGTGTAAAAGCAGTTGCTGAAGGTGCAAGAGAAGGTGGTTTGGTTTTTTAATTTTAAACTTTCTAATCAAGAAAAAATAGATGTCAAATTTAATTTTAAACAAAGTAAAAGCGGGTGACCTGGAATTGAAAGATAAGGTGGTTGCCATTAACCGTGTAGTTAAAACAACCAAGGGCGGACGTGCCTTTAGTTTTTCTGCATTAGTTGTTGTAGGTAACGAAGCCGGTGTAGTTGGCCACGGTTTGGGAAAAGCCAAAGAAGTACAGGAAGCTATTACAAAAGGTATTGAAGATGCAAAGAAGAACCTGATCAGGATCCCTTTGATGCACGGCACCATACCCCATGACCAGTTATCAAAAGAAGGTGCTGCCAAGGTTTATATCAAGCCGGCTGCCCATGGTACAGGTGTAATTGCCGGAGGTAGCATGAGGGCTGTTCTTGAAGCCGCTGGTATTACGGATGTGCTGGCTAAGAACCTGGGTTCTGCCAATCCGCACAACGTGGTAAAAGCTACTTTTAAAGCACTGGCTACATTACGTGAGCCAATTGCAGTGGCAAAAACACGTGGCATTTCTTTGAAGAAAGTATTTAACGGATAAAATTAGTTCATAGTTCATAGAAGATAGTTCATAGCGATCCGTTCCATGAACCGTATAACATGAACCATCAACCAGAATAAAATGAAAAAGATAAAAGTAACGCAGATCAAAAGTGTGATCGACCGCTCGGAGCGCCAGAAAAGAACAATGGTAGCATTGGGCTTAAAGAAAATGAATGCTTCTGTTGAAGTAGAAGCTACGCCACAGATACTGGGAATGGTAAATAAAGTGAACCATCTCGTTAAAGTGGAAGAAATCTGATTTGATGATTTGAAGATGAGCCGATTTGAAAATGCTGGCTCTTCATCTTCAAATCATCAAATTTTCAAATCATCAAATTAATAAGCGAGGGGTGATTCCCCGTAAGTACAAAATCAATATAAAATGAAATTACATACACTAAGGCCTGCAAAAGGGGCAACACACAAAGAAAAAAGAATTGGCCGCGGTGAGGCAAGCGGTAAAGGCGGTACTTCTACAAAAGGTAATAAGGGCGGACAAAGCCGTGCCGGTTACAAAAGTAAAAAGGCGCACGAAGGTGGCCAGATGCCGATCCAGCGCCGTATTCCCAAGCGTGGTTTTAAAAATATCAACCGCGTTGAATACAAGGTATTGAACCTTGGACAGATCGATCAGTTAGCAGAAAAATACAGCATCACAGAATTCAGTCTTCAGAATTTATACATTAACGGGCTGATCAGCCAGTTTGATAATGTAAAGGTTTTGGGTAACGGCGAATTGAAAGGTAAGTTCAGTTTCAAAGTGAATGCTGCAAGTGAAAAAGCAAAGGCTGCCATTGAAGCCGCCGGAGGTTCTATCGAGATAGTAAAATAATTTCACGATATTTGCCCGACCCACGCTTAGCGGGGTCATTTTTAATTTAGCGCAAAACATTTAAATCGTTTACATTCTGTGAAGAAGTTCGTTCAAACACTAAAGAATATCTGGAGCATAGAGGAACTACGCAATAAGATAACGTTCACTTTGATGTTGATCTTTATCTACCGTATCGGTTCTTATATTGTATTACCCGGTATCGACCCTAATAAATTAGTCGCCCTTAATTCAAGTACACAATCCGGCATGCTCGGTTTGCTGGACACTTTTGTAGGCGGCGCTTTTTCCAAGGCTTCTATTTTCGCTTTGGGCATCATGCCCTATATTTCTGCTTCTATCTTCATGCAATTGATGACCATCCTGGTTCCACAGATGGCTAAAATTCAGAAAGAAGGTGAAAGCGGCAGGAAGAAAATAAACCAATGGACACGTTACCTCACCGTAATTGTAACCGCATTCCAGGCAGCAGCATATATCGGCTATTTAAAAAGCCCGGGTAATGCAGAAGCCATCATCCCTGCATTCAGTGCTTATTTCTGGGCATCAACAGTTATTATTCTTACCGTAGGTACTTTATTTGTAATGTGGCTTGGTGAAAAGATAACTGATAAAGGTTTGGGTAATGGTACATCCATCATCATCATGGTTGGTATTCTTGCCCGTCTCCCGGAATCTTTCGGACAGGAGTGGTCTGCAAGAATAACAGGTGGCGCCGGCGGTATATTGATCATATTGATCGAGATCGTATTGCTTGTTGCTGTTATCATGGGTGTTATCCTGTTGGTACAGGGAACAAGAAAAGTACCGGTTAACTATGCCAAACAGATCGTGGGTAACCGCCAGTTTGGTGGAGCAAGGAATTTCCTGCCTTTAAAAGTCAATGCTTCGGGTGTAATGCCTATCATCTTTGCCCAGGCCATACTTTTCCTGCCAACTTTATTTTCGTTTGGCGGAACAGCAAACTGGACAAAATATTTTACAGATCACAAGAACGGCGGATACATGATCGTTTATTCGGTTGCGGTTATTGCATTTACCTTTCTTTATACAGCCCTTATCTTTAATCCAAAGCAAATGGCGGATGAACTAAAGCGTAATAACGGGTTTATTCCCGGTGTTAAACCAGGTCAGCCAACGGCAGATTATATCGGTACTATCATGGACAGGATCACATTACCCGGCGCTATCTTACTGGCCTTCGTTGGTATTCTTCCGGGTATCATTGAATCACTGTTCAGGATGCAACAGGGTTTTGCAACTTTCTTCGGCGGAACATCACTTTTAATTATGGTAGCTGTTATTTTAGATACATTGCAGCAGATAGAAACACAATTGTTAATGCGCCAGTATGATGGATTGATGAGCAGCGGAAGGATACAGGGAAGGCAGCAGGTTTCTGCAGGAGGAGTATAAATAATTTTACCCCCACTACGGGGACTTAAAAAATAAATAATTAAGCCCCGACTGAAAAAGTCGGGGTTTGTTTTAAAATAAAGTTTACAATGATCCATTACAAAAGCAAGGCTGAAATTGAACTGATGAGGGAAAGCAGCCTGCTTGTGGGTGAAGCGCATGCACTGGTGGCTTTGGCCATAAAACCGGGAGTCACTACTTTGCAACTGGATAAGATCGCCGAAGAATTTATACGGGACAATAAAGCAACGGCATCATTCAAAGGATATAACGGCTTCCCTTTTGCCTGCTGTATCTCTGTTAATGACGCGATAGTACATGGCTTTCCAAATAAAAATGAATTGAAGGACGGAGATGTTGTTTCAGTAGATATCGGGGTATTTAAAAATGGTTTTCATGGCGACAGCGCTTATACTTTTGGAATTGGAGAGATTACCGCAGATGTTGCGCAGTTATTACGTGTAACCAAAGGATCATTGTATAAAGGAATTGAAAAAGCAACGCATGGCAACCGCGTGGGCGATCTTGCTTTTGCCATACAGGATTATACCGAAAAACAACATGGCTATGGCGTGGTAAGAGAACTTGTGGGGCACGGGCTTGGCAGGCACCTGCACGAAGATCCGCAGGTACCCAATTATGGTAAGAGGGGAACAGGTGCAAAACTGAAAGAAGGAATGGTGATCGCCATTGAGCCGATGATAAACATGGGCACAAAAGATGTTTTTCATGATAAGGACGGGTGGACCATTCGCACTGCTGATGGAAAACCTTCCGCACATTTTGAACATGATGTCTGCATTCAAAGAGGCAAGGCTGATATTCTTTCTTCATTCGATAAAGTGGAGGCTGCTGAAAAAGCGAACACGAATCTTTGGTCTGACTATTGACTGTCTGAATAAAGCTACAAGCCACAAGCTTCAAGGGGGCAAGCTTTCTTTGTAAATATCTTTTCATTTTGAATAACTATTTTTGTTATCATGCTTCTCCCTTGCAGCTAAAGTCTATTTTTTATGAGTAAAAAACGCTTGGTAGTGATCGGTGGTGGTGCTGCGGGTTTTTTTTGCGCAGTGAATGCAGCAAGGTTAGATCCGCAACTGGAAGTGATCATTCTTGAAAAATCAAATAAGCTTTTAGGTAAAGTAAGAATAAGCGGGGGAGGAAGATGCAATGTTACGCACGCCTGTTTTAGTATTGCTGATATGATAAAGAAGTACCCGAGGGGATCTGCATTCCTAAAAAGATCTTTTCATCATTTTTTTACAGGCGATACCATAAACTGGTTCTCAGAAAGAGGTGTGGAGTTAAAGACCGAAGCCGATGGCCGGATGTTTCCTGTAACAGATTCTTCTCAAACGATCATTGATTGCTTAATGCGTGAAGCGAATAAGTACGGCGTTGAGATAAGGATGAATAAGGAAGTAAAAGGAATTTCCCCGGATGGTGATCAATGGTCAGTTCATATGAAAGATGATTCGGTAACAGGAACGGATATTATTTGTATAGCAAGCGGCGGTTATCCCAAAGCAATACAATACGAATGGCTGCAAAAACCAGGTCATCATATTGAAGAGCCTGTTCCTTCTCTTTTTACTTTTAATATGCCCGGTAATGGCATTACTGCATTGATGGGGGTATCTGTAGAAAACGTGACTGTAAAGATCGTTGGCTCCAAACTTACCGAAGAAGGCCCTTTGTTAATTACACACTGGGGCATGAGCGGGCCTGCCGTGCTAAAGCTTTCTGCATGGGGTGCAAAGGAACTTGCAGCATCTAATTACCGCTTTTCCATATCGATAAACTGGGTACCTGCTTTTAATGAAAATACACTGAGGGAAAAATTTCAGCAGTTGCGTTTTGATATAGCATCGCAAAAGATAGTTAACAGGAATCCGTTTGCCTTGCCCAATCGTTTATGGGAATACATTTTGATCCAATCCGGGATAAAAGAAGAATTGCGGTGGGCCGATCTTCCTGCAGCAGCGCAGAACAAGCTTATCAAAAATTTATGCGCCCATGAATTTCCCGTACAGGGTAAAACAACCTTTAAAGAAGAGTTTGTTACGGCAGGAGGCATAAAGCTCGATGAAATTGATTTTAATACCATGCAAAGCAAAAAATGCCCTGGTTTATTTTTTACCGGCGAAATAATTAATGTTGACGGGATAACAGGCGGCTTTAATTTTCAAAACGCATGGACGACAGGGTGGATAGCGGCGAACGCAATAACCCGTTCAAAGGTTTAAATCGCTCTCCTGGTTTAAAGAGTAAAGTAGTTACAGGCGCCTGCCAATTGTGAATTAACCCTTAAACCTTTAAACCTTTCAACCCTTAAACGATTTTTCGGTTACTTTTGTTCCTACTTTGCTCATGAAGAAAATAGACCGCTATATATTATCAAAATATTTTACTACGTTCTTCTTTTGCCTGGTATTATTTACGGCTATCGTTGTAGTGATAGACATCAGTGAAAAGACGAATGATTTCGCAAAGTCAAAACTGCCCGTATCAAAGATCATCACCGATTATTATTTTGGCTTTATCCCCCGCATTGATGCCATGCTTTTCCCGCTGTTTGTTTTTCTTGCTGTAATATTCTTTACTTCTAAAATGGCAGCGAGATCGGAGGTAATTGCGATCCTCAGCAGTGGCGTAAGCTACCGCAGGTTTTTACTTCCGTATGTTATTGGCGGTATAATTTTATCCGGCTTGTTATGGGTAGGCTATCAATATGTGGTGCCAAAGGCTAACCGTATATGGGGAAATTTTGATGCCAAATATATTCATGATGCGCCTGCAACAGATAATAGCAATTCAAATTATAAACAAAAACTTTATTTCAAGATAGATTCCAATGCCTATGTGGGTATTCGCGGCTGGGATACGATTACAAAAAGAGGCAATGGATTTTTTGTACAGCGGTTCTCAAATAATAAACTCATCTATAACCTGCGGGCTGAACATTTCAGTTGGGATTCAACAAAGGCAAAATGGAAACTGGATGCTCCGGTAGAGCGCTATTTTGATAGTCTTTCTGAACGCATCCAAACATCCCCCGTGATGTTCATAAACTATAATTTTAAGCCCCGTGACCTGCGCAGGGATGAATACCTGAAGGACCAGTTGCAAACACCGGAGCTCGATGAATTCATAAATTCAGAAAGGGCGAGGGGATCAGAGATGCTAAGTACATTGCTTGTTGAACGCTACAACAGGGATGCGATACCGGTATCTGTCCTCATACTCACCATCATTGGGGTAGTATTGGCATCACGCAAGATAAGAGGGGGGAGCGGCCTCCACATTGCCATTGGCGTAGTTCTAAGCGTATTGTATATTTTGTTTGGCCGTTTTTCCATTGTGTTTGCCACCAAGGGCAGTTTCACGCCGTTCTTAGCCGCCTGGACACCTAATATGATCTTTGGGATACTGGCATTTTACCTCTATAAGAAAACACCCAAATAACTGGCCGGGCCGGTACACGTTCCTGTAATTTTTTTTAAAACTTTTGTTTTAGAGGCGTATGCATCGTAATTTTAAGCCTCCTGAAAGTTCTGCGGCGATATAGTTTATAAGATTGTTTGCAAAGTAATAATGCCATAGCGGTCTGGACTAAAGCGCAATATTTTTAAAAAATATTTTCATTCGTTTAATAAAAAGTTATGGGTATCATTAAAGACAGGTTTAAAGAAAAGGCAGATATAGTTGCCGCAGAGATCAAAGATCTGTTAAAAGAGCATGGCAATAAAGTAATTGGCGAAGTAACATTGAGCCAGATCTACCAGGGCATGCGGGGCATAACGGGGCTGGTATCCGAAACTTCTTTGCTCGATGCCCAGGACGGCATACGCTTCCGGGGGTATTCTATTCCTGAACTAAGAGAGAAATTACCAAAAGCACCGGGAGGAACTGAACCTTTGCCGGAAGGGTTATTCTATTTAATGCTCGTTGGCGCATTGCCAAGCGATGATGATGCCCAGCACATAAGCAGTGTATGGCAGCGCCGGAGCCATGTACCCAATCATGTATTTGCTTCCATTGAAGCATTACCTGTAAGTACACATCCCATGACACAGTTCGTGGTAGCTATTATGAGTTTACAGACGGAAAGCCAGTTCTCAAAACGCTATGCAACGGGCATGAGTAAAAAAGATTACTGGGATGCGGTATTTGATGATTCAATGGACCTGATCGCACGCTTACCACGTATTGCCGCATATATCTACCGCCGTAAATATAAAAATGGTGAACACATTCAGCCAAACGGCCTGCTTGACTGGTCCGGAAATTTTGCGCACATGATGGGATATGAAGACGAAGGTTTTCATGAGCTCATGCGCTTATATATGACGATACATGCGGATCATGAAGGTGGTAATGTTTCTGCACATACCACACACCTGGTAGGTTCTGCGTTAAGCGATCCTTATTTGAGTTTTGCCGCAGGTATGAATGGCCTTGCCGGTCCGCTGCATGGTTTGGCCAACCAGGAAGTTATCAAATGGATATTTGAAATGCGGGAAGAATTAGGTACAGAACTTCCAACCAGGCAACAGATCGGGGACTACGTCAAAAAAACATTGAGTGAAGGAAAAGTAGTGCCGGGCTATGGCCATGCTGTTTTGCGGCAAACAGATCCACGCTTTACCGCACAAATGGATTTTGGTAAAAAGCATATGCCGGATGATCCATTGGTGCAAACCGTATGGAATATTTATGAAGCAGTGCCGCCGGTTTTACAAACCATTGGCAAAATAAAAAACCCATGGCCAAATGTTGATGCCCATAGCGGTGCATTATTAGTTCATTATGGTATGGTGGAATATGAATTCTATACCGTACTGTTTGGCGTTTCAAGATCGCTGGGTGTGCTGGCAAGCCTTTGCTGGGACCGGGCTTTGGGCTTCCCGCTGGAAAGGCCTAAATCAGTTACCACGAAACTGGTAAAGGACTGGCTGGAAGGAAAGGAAGAAATTTGGGGAGAATAACCACGCCATTATTAAAGTAAAAATAAAAATCCTGCAATGGCAGGATTTTTTTTGTCATAGCTTTTACCATATTTATTTCATCAGGAAAAATAAGTACCACCGTTTATATCAATATTAGCACCGGTAATAAAACTGCTTTCATCGCTTGCCAGGTATGCAACAAGGTCTGCTACCTCGGTAGCCTGGCCTTCCCTGCGTAAGGGTGTTGCATTGGCAACATTTGTTCTTACTTCAGGTTTGGTAAACGTATCATGAAAAGCAGTGGCGATCATACCAGGGTCCACCGCATTCACACGGATGCCTTTGGGCCCAAGTTCCTTTGCCATGCCCCTGGTAAAAGTAGCAACAGCTCCCTTGCCTGTTGCATACGCAGATGCGCCAAACCCACCACCATCACGGCCTGCCTGCGAGGAGAAATTAACAATGGCTGATCCCGCCGGCATATGTGGCACAACATGCTTCGTCATTAAAAAAACAGATTTTACATTCAATGTCATCACCTGGTCCCAAAAATCCTCTTCCATATCCGCCAAAACTTTCCTCGCCACCAATCCGCCGGCAACATTCACTAAAATATGAATTTCATTGCCAAAAGCTTTTTGTGCTTCACTTACAATATTGACAACATCAATAGTTTTTGTAACATCGCCCTTTACAATGACCGCCTCACCGCCTGCATCTTTGATCAGTTTCAACGTTTCATTGGCGTGCGCTTCATTGCTCAGGTAATTCACTACTATTTTTGCGCCTTCCTTTGCAAGCCTCAGTGATACTGCTCTGCCAATATCCCTTGCACCGCCGGTAACGATCGCTGTCTTTCCTTTAAATTTCATAACGTTAATTTTTAAGATTGATAATTTTTATTTATTGTAGTGATCTCACGGGCACAGCGTCCATATCAGTAAATGCCATGTTCTCTCCCGCCATGGCCCAGATGAAAGAATAGCTGGCGGTGGCTACACCACTGTGAATACTCCAGCTTGGAGAAATTATCGCCTGTTCATTATTTAAAAAGATATGCCTTGTTTCATTTGGCTCTCCCATGAAATGAATGATACGCTGGTCTTCCGGCAGGTCGAAATAGAAGTAAGATTCCATTCGCCTGTCGTGTAAATGAGGCGGCATGGTATTCCAGATACTTCCTTTTTTAAAACTGGTTACGCCCAGTACCAACTGGCAGCTTTTTATCCCGTCGTTATGAATATATTTATTGATGACGCGGTGGTTGTTATTATCAAGGCTGCCCATTTCTGCAGGCATTGCTTCAGTTGGCTTCATCAAACGTGTGGGGTAAGACTGGTGAGCAGGGCAGGAGAAGAAAATAAATTTAGCAGGATCGCTTTTATCAGCACTGCTGAATTCTATTTTTTGTTTACCCATACCGATATAAAGGCAATCCTTTTTCTCAAGGTCGGATTTTTCACCATCAACAATGATACTTCCCTTACCTGCAATATTAATGATGCCCATTTCTCTCCTGCTGAGAAAATGATCTGATTTCAATTGGTCATAGGTACCTAACTGCAAAACAGCCGTTGCAGGATAGGCAGCGCCAATGACCATCCTGTCGTAATGCGTATAAACACATTCAATTTTATCTGGCGAAAGTAAATGTTCAACTAAAAATTTTTCTCTTACCTGCTTAGTTTTGTAATTGCTAAAGTCTTCGGGATGTACCTGGTGATAAATTTTCATGATGCTTATTTAATGTTGTTATTTTCTCCTGTAACGAATTTATTTTTTATGATCTTACCTGAACCGGTAATGGAATTTTTATTGAAAAAATGTACTGCACGTACGGCATCTTCATATTCTACCAGTGTACCTGTATTATTACTTGCCGTAAACCTGTTGTATTGGAGGAATGAGCGTTGCGTTCCGTAGAGTTTTATTAAAGGCTCATTACTGCTGCAGTTACTGATGACATTATTTTTAAACAGCAGTAATGGTCCCATTGTGCTCTCATCATTACCACCACGAAGTATATTTAGCAACTGACCTTTATTGCCATTAAAACTGTTGTTGATCATTTTTAATTGCTCAACATTATAATAGCCCTTTTTATCCGTTTCATTACTGAAATTAAAAATTGTTCCTTTGTTACTGAAGAAGGAATTATTGCTTACGATGAGGCTGTCGAACATGGTGGACTTCGTTGCATTGAAGAAAGTGCCATTCATGTTTTTTATCGTGCTGCCAGTCATTAAAAAATTGCTATGACCGCTGCTGCCATTCATATCTGCCGTGATGAAACTGCCTGCATCAGCGGTTGAAAGATCTATATTGATATCTGCCAACGATAGCGTACTGCCCCCTTTTATCTCTATTATATAAGGCCATGGTTTGTCTGTTAAATTACCAATAACTACGTTTTTTTTGCTCGATGTGAGGGTAATATTTCCTTCAACAGTAAGCGGGCCATATAGTATGTATGAATCACCTGTAAGGTTTATGATCAATGCTTCAGTATGATTCTTAGTCAATTGTTCTTTTAACTCTTCCCCCGTTTTGCAGCTTACCTGTATTGCTTTTTTATTTGACTTTATATTTAGTTTAGCAAACCATTTGGCTCCGCAATCACTATTGGTATTTCTGTTTACCTGTAAATACCTGTTGGCATCGGCATAGCCTGTAACCGAAGGGAAGGCATCTTTCAATCTTGATGTGGCTGCCAGCCGTAGTGAATCACTGATGACAGCTTTGATGTTTGGAAACAATATTCTAATACCCGTATTTCGCGATGAAAGTGTCATTTTGGTAAACCCAACAGGCAATTGCTGTGCTACTTCCTTATTCACAATATTTCCGGAGAAAATAAAACCGCTGATATCATCATAACTGTTATAGATGAGCTTATCCCGGTTATTGTCGAAACTATTATTCGTAAAGACCACCTGGCTGGGCTTCACGGTCCTTTCTGAATCACTCCCCTCACATAAGCTTATTGGTGTACAATTCACAAAACTATTATTGGCGATCACAGCGTCTGTTACTGCAACATAGCGGAATGCAGGTGAGTTGGGCACTCCGTTCATCACCGACAGGGGAGAACGGAAACCCACGCCACGGCATTTATAGAACAGGTTGTTGACCACCCATTGTCCTTTATTGATCACACGAACACCACCCGTTCCATCCTTATCATTCCCCAAAAAAATATTATTCTCTACTGTATTATAATTACCATGCCTCAACACGACGCTGCCCTGGCATTCTTTAAACAGGTTGTTGCGTACAATATTAGTCCCTGATTTTATAGAGATGATCTCAGTCTCTCCATCGCAGTGCTCAAAAAAATTATCAACGATCTGTGTATTGGAATTGAATTCGCAGTGTTGTGAAACGCCAACCCGGATGATCTCTCCTGAATTAGATGCCAGCGGCAGGCGTACGCCGAAATAATTATGGTCGATGGAATGAAAATTCTCCCTGCTTCTTTCATCATCGAGTAACACCGCCATCAGCACCCCCATATTCTTTTTATTGAGAAAGCTGCAATGATCGATACGGTTATTTTTCCCCGATAAGGATACCCAGTAATTCTCGTCCATTCTTTTAGGGTTATTAAAATCATTGATCACACTGTTGGTGACCCTGCAGTTATTGGCAAGCTGCTTTTTGTCTATCCTCAGATCAATAATGGCGTCATCACCTGCATAGCCATTGGTAAAATAAAACCCATCTACGATAATGAAACTTCCGCCAAGCTTTAGTTTTGAATGCCCTGTTATTAAGACCTTACCGGCGTGCTGCGCCTTGAAAGTTATGGGCTGATCCCTGGTACCCGTGCAATTCAATGCAATGGTCACATCTTTCCAGGTCCCGTTCTGCAGGATGATCACATCCCCCGGCTTAGCGGCTGCGTTCGCTTTTTTAAGCTCATCAATATTTTTTACAACAATGGGGTCAGCCATTACAGTGCTCCATAACAACAGGCAGCATTTAAGAAAAAGCAATCTTATCATATACTTTATTTTGAGCGGCCATTGCTGGTCGCATTCCGCATGGATGATTCCCGAATAAATAATTTTGGTTTCAATACTTCTTCCACATGACTCATGTCCTCATTGTTGTGCATGATCTCTATAAAAAGCCTGGCAGCGATCTTTCCCAATTCAAATGCAGGCTGCTCAACGCTTGAAATACCCGGGCTGACCAGGCTTGTTACCGGCTCATTATTAAAACCAACAAGGCCAATATCATCAGGCATCTTCAATCCTTTTTCTTTAATGGCCAGCATAGCGCCGATTGCCATACGGTCGCTGATGGTAAAAATTGCATCAGGCCTTTTTTTCATACTGAGCAATTCTTTTGTTGCCAGGTAGGCATAGTCCTGGTTAAAGTCACAGTGAATGATAAGATCAGGATCAGTTTTTATTTTGTATTTTTTTAATGCAGCGAGGTATCCTTCCATTCTTTCATTGCTGATACCCAGGTTTTTTGGGCCCGCTAAAATTGCAATGCGCCTGTATCCCTGTTCCAGCAGGTGTTCGGTTGCCTGCAGCCCGCCATCTTTATTATCAAGCCGTACACTGGGTACCTTTACATCGGCGATCAGGCGGTCGAACATCACCATCGGCATATTATTATCCTGGATCTTTTTAAAATGATCAAACACTTTTGTTTCACTCGAAACAGAAATGATCAATCCATCAACAAGGCTGTGTAATAATCTTCTTGTATTAACGATTTCTCTTCCAAAAGATTCATTGCTCTGGCAGACCATTACGGTATAACCTGCTTCCAGCGCCACTTCATCAATGCCTTTTACCATTGTTGCAAGAACATAATCAAGGTTGGGCACGATCACGCCAATAGTATGCGTTTGTTTTTGTTGCAGGCTCAGTGCAAACTTGTTTGGCTGGTAATTCAGTTCTTCTGATAATGTCTTTACTGCATTTTTTGTTTCCTTGCTTACATCCGATGCGCCACGCAACGCTCTTGATACCGTTGAGGTAGATATCTTCAGCATCCTTGCAATGTCTTTGATCGTTGCAGGTTTATTCATACAGCCAATTCTTTTTGTAAATCTAAGTCAAAGAAATTTACGGGATTGCCGGCAGCGTTCCCGGCAGCGTTCTCGGTATTAAAATTTTAGCCTTATTCATGTATTCGGTTGTTTTGTTGATGTTTATTCAAGTATTTGAATCAAAATATAGATATTTTAAAAACGGCAAATGGAGAGACCCATTGATAAATGAACTTAATATTACATTAGCAAATTTGCTGTTCGAGAAAAATCCCGGCTAACGATCTGTTCTAAAAATGCTACGATTGCTGAAAATTATATGCCTGCTTTTATTGCCTGTGCTTTCCCTGGCACAGCATCCCCAAACTTTTTTTACCGGCGCAGAAGCCGCAGAAGTCAAAGCCGGCATTACAAAATATCCCCTGCTGACAAAATCGTATAATGAAATAAAGAAACAGGTAGATGAGTGGCTGAATAAAGATGTGGATGTGCCTTTACCAAAAGATCCGGCTGGCGGTTATACCCACGAGAAACATAAGGCAAACTATATGCTGATGTTCAACAGCGGCATACTCTACAATATTACCGGCGATAAGAAATATGCAATACTTGTAAAGAACCTGTTTTTAAAATATGCCGTTCTTAATCCCACATTAAAAAAACATCCCCAGGCTACTAGCGGTTCACCCGGCCATATTTTCTGGCAGGCATTGAACGATGCCAACTGGCTGGTATATACCGGCATGGCTTATGACCTGGTATATAATTCCCTGTCTGCCGCAGAAAGAAAAACTATTGAAGAGGGAGCCTTCAAACCAGAAGTGGATTATTTTACAAAAGACCTGAAGACCTGGTTCGATCTTATACACAACCATGGCGTGTGGGCCTGTGCCGGCGTTGGTATCGTAGGTATTGCAAGCAACAACAAAGATTATGTTGACATGGCTTTGTATGGAACAGAAAAAAACCTAAAATCCGGCTTCATGGCGCAGATGGATGGATTGTTTTCCCCGGATGGGTATTATACAGAGGGACCTTATTATGTACGCTATGCAATTTTACCCTACTACCTCTTTGCCAATGCACTCAGCAATGCCAGGCCGGAACTAAAAGTATTTGAGTACCGCAACCGGATATTAGAAAAAGCCTTATTGGGAGGCTTGCAGCAAACGAATACTGATGGCGCTTTTTTCCCGTTGAATGACGCCCTCAAAGAAAAAGATTATACCAGTAACGAATTGGTATCAGCGATAGGTATTGCCTGGAAAGTCTATGGAAAGAATACCGGTTTTTTAACCATTGCAAAAAAACAGGACAGGGTATTGTTGAATAAAGGCGGCGCTGCTATTGCCGCTGCCATTGTCGCAGCCAAAGATATTCCTGTTTATTATCCATATCATACAGTTGAATATGCAGATGGTAATAAAGGAGATGAAGGCGGTGTTAGTTTCCTGCGTAACGGGAAGGGTAAAGATCTTACCACACTTATTTATAAATACACGGCGCACGGGCTTTCGCACGGGCACTTCGATAAGCTGAATATCAATTTGTATGACAAAGGCAATGAAATACTTACCGATTACGGAGCCGTACGTTTTATTGGCGTAGAACAAAAATATGGCGGAAGATACCTGCCGGAAAACAAGGCCTATGCTGCGCAGACCATTGCACATAATACAATAGTTGTGGATGAAACAAGCCAGTTCAACGGTGAGGAAAGGACCGCAGAGAAATTTCATGCCGATAAATTATACAGCAGCACCAGCAACAATGCAGTACAGGTTGTAATTGCGAAGGAAGACAACGCCTACAAAAATGTTCAGTTGCGGCGTGGCCTGTACATGCTCCAACTCCCCGGTGGAAAAAAGATCATTGCAGATATTTTTAATGCAATATCTGCAGATGAACACCAGTATGATCTTCCTTTCCAGTTTAACGGGAACCTCATCAGTACAAACTTTAAATATACTTACAATACAAAAACTCAGGAAACACTGGGAAAGAAGAATGGTTACCAGTTCCTTTGGAAAGAAGCCGAAGCAACGGTGAAGGATACAATGGCGCAGTTCACATTTTTAAATAACCGAACTTATTATTCCATTTCTTCTTTGATAGAAGGCTCCGCCCAAATATTTTTCACCCGTACAGGCGCCAATGACCCCAATTTCAACCTGCGCCGTGAGCCTGCCTATATCATCCGCAAAAAAGGCAATAAACGATCCTTTATAAATGTGGTGGAGATACACGGAAGCTTTGATCCCATTGGGGAGTATTCTGCTGATGCATCAGCTTCTGTACAAAGCATAAAATTATTACAGGATGATGAAGCGTTCAGCATTGCGGAAGTTATGATAGCGGGAAAGCAACTGTTCATAGCACAATGCAACAAAGACCTTGAAATACATAGCAAACATGAATTCAGCAGGGATGGGAAAACAATTACATGGACCGGCCCCTTTACCATATTGTATGAAGGAAAAATATTGCAATAAAATTAAAATATCGTTTAACTAAACTATCGAAAATGGGAACTACAGAAACCGCGAAGGTATTTATTGAGAACGCCGATATACCCTGGCAGCAAATGGCGCCGGGCGTTAAAAGAAAGATCATGGCTTATGATGAAAGGCTGATGGTTGTGAAAGTGGAATTTGAAACAGGCGGCATCGGGTCACTTCACCAGCACTACCATACACAGATAACACACGTGGAAAGCGGTGTATTTGAAGTAGAGATCGGCGGTGAAAAAAAACTGCTAACCGCCGGTGATGCATTTTACATTCCCCCGAATGTGATGCATGGCGCAGTATGCATATCATCAGGCGTGCTGATCGATATCTTCAGCCCGATGAGAGAAGATTTTGTTACAACTGAGGAATTATAATTAATTATGAAGATGATGAACGTTATAAATATTACCGGGCTTTTTTTACTCATGGCATGCAGTAAAAAAACGGTGTCGGTTGATGATATCCCTGCAGGTGGTAACAGGATCGTTCATGTAAGCTCAGCTACGGAACTTAAGAATGCATTGGCCAATGCAAAGCCTGCGGATGAAATTGTAATGGCCGATGGATCATACAGCGGGAAATTCGTTATTGCGGCAGGAGTAAATGGTACTGCAACCAAGCCAATAATTTTAAGAGGAGGCCGCAATGCAGTATTAGATGCAGGCAATATCAATACAGGATATGTTTTGCACCTGCAGTCAAATTACTGGATCATCAAAGGGTTTACCATTACCAATGGCTTAAAGGGTCTAATGGTGGATGGTTCATCGTACAGTGTTATAGATGGAATAAAAATATTCAACATAGGTGAAGAAGCTATCCACCTTCGCAAATTCAGTTCGCACAATACCATTCAGAACACGGACATCAGTAATGCCGGCTTAAAGACACCTGACTATGGCGAAGGAATTTATATCGGCTCTGCGAAGAATAACTGGGCCACTTATACCAATGGTGATCCCGATCTCTGCGACGCAAATTTGATCCTGAACAATAAGATCGGGCCAAACATAACTGCCGAATGTATTGACGTGAAAGAAGGAACAACCGGTAACATCATCCGGGGAAATACATTTGACGCAACAGGCATTACCGGTGCAAACAGCGGTGATAGCTGGATGGATGTTAAGGGTAATTATACATTAATAGAAAATAATAACGGCACAAACCCGGGAGGTATAATTTTTAAAGACGGGTACCAGGTGCATTGTGCTGTTGCAGGATGGGGCAATTACAATGAATTCAAAAATAATAACTGTACGGTCAATGCTGCCGGGTATGGATTTAATATCCAGCTCAGCGGCAGTAACGGCACCACAACAGGAAATAAGGTTTATACAAATAATATAGTAACCGGAGCTGCAGGCGGTGTAGCAAATATTCCGCTCAGCAATTAAATAAATGGTTCAAGCATGAAAGTAAAAGGACTCAGGTGGTGGATAATCGGTCTGATAGGTGTTGCGACTGTCATCAATTATATTGACCGCAGCGCCATCAACATCATGTGGCCTTATATCTATAAAGAATTTGGTATTGCAGATGCTGACAATAAACAGGCACTGGCAATGATCACCACTTTCTTTATGGTGGCTTATGCCGTTGGACAAACAGTGACCGGCAAAATGATGGATGCTATTGGTACAAGATTGGGAATGGTTGTTTCCATTGCTGTATGGAGTGTATCCATTGCACTGCATGCCCTGGCAAGGTCGATCACATCCTTTAATATTTTCCGTTCCATGCTCGGTGTGAGCGAAGCTGGCAACTGGCCGGGTGCAACCAAGAGCAATGCCGAATGGTTCCCCGCAAAAGAAAGGGCCATCGCCCAGGGAATATTCGGCGCAGGCGCTTCATTAGGCTCTGTTGTTTCGGCGCCATTGATCGCAGGTATTTACCTGGCATTCGGATGGAGGGCAACATTTGCAGGCATTGCGGTGCTTGGTATCTTATGGATCATCCCCTGGCTGCTTATCAATAAAGGGACACCCGATAAACATCCCTGGATAACAAAGGAAGAACAGGATCATATCCTGGATGTTAATGCCGATAAGAAAGTGCTGACCGCCGATACAAATGTTTATACATGGAAGCAACTGCTGAACTTTAAAAATACCTGGGGCGTTATCAGTTCCCGCTTTTTTATTGACCCGGTATGGTGGATGTTCCTTACCTGGCTTCCAACATTTTTAAAAGAACAATTTCAATTCGATATCAAACAGGTAGGCGGCTTTTCATGGCTTCCCTATTTATTTGCTGCTATTGGTGGCTTAATGGGAGGGTTCTACTCATCGGCAAGAATAAAAAAAGGAGTGCCGGCATCTAAAGCAAGAAAGGATGCCATAACTATCGGTTGTGTATTGATGCTTGCTTCCTTAACAGCAACCGCTTTTTACCTGGACAATTTAAAAGAACACGTGAATGTGGCCATTGCTTTGATCAGCATAACCTTATTTGGCTTTCAATTCCTCATCAACAATTTACAAACATTGCCATCAGATTATTTCCATGGTAAGAATGTGGGCACAGTGTCAGGCATGGGAGGAACAGCAGCTGTTGCAGGAACAATTGTCACAACACTATTAGTTCCTGTTCTTACAAAAACAAGTTATACATCATTTTTTATAATGGCCGCATTGATGGTGCCGGTGGCCTGGATATGCATCACTTTTATTTCATCTAAAAAGAAAATACAAAATACCGAATCGCTTTACAAAGCCTAATCTTAAAATACAGTTATATGAAAAGAATTTTATTTGCCTGTCTGCTTTTACTAACCACAGTTGGTTATAGCCAAACAACTTACTATTGGGTAGGTGGAACCGCAACAACAAGTTATACTTCCAACAGTAACTGGAATACACAATTGAACGGGGCAGGCACGCCAAGAGCCGCTGCTGCAGCCAATGATATTTTAATATTTGACGGCAGCAATGTAGGTGGTGCTGTGCCAGTTACGGGTTTGGTAAATGCAACTGCCACTTCCACCAACTCGGGGAGGTTAGTACTTCAGAATGGCGCTCTTGTAAATTTAGGGCGGGCAACTGTAGGCAGCGCAACGATCACTATAAATGGGGATGGTACTGCTGTTAATGACCTGGTGGTTGAAGCAGGCTGTACACTTACTTTAGGTACAGCTACCTATAATTTTGATGTGTCGGTTGTGGTAACAGCCGGAGCTACTGCATTGATAAGCGGTACGGTTTATTTAAGCCCGCTTTCAAATACCGTACATACCCGTAGTTTTATAACTGCAGCGGCAGCAAACTCGGTTGTCTTTGCAACAGGTTCTGCATGTCATATCACTGACTCTATTGCAACTTCAGGTTTCAATGCATCGGTACAGGACGGCGTATTATTTAAAACAGGATCATCTTTGTATTATTATACCGGCAGAAGCCCGATAGGTGGTAACTCAACAACACAGTTCACCAATTTTGAACCCGGCAGTAATTTATATTTCATGCGTTCTAACGTAAGTTATATAGATGGCATTACTCCTTATGCCAGTTCTTCGTGGAATAACCGCAAGGTAATGGCGAATGTCTTTATCCAAAATGGGTCAACCTTTACTTCAGATGGTCCTTCAGATAAAATAGAGAATTTAACAATAGATAATGGCTGCACGTTCATTACGCATACAAGCGGCGTAACGCCTGTTCTTGGTAATTTGATCGTGAACGGCACACTCAACGGACCAGGCGGAAGTACAAACGTGATCGTAATGGGTGGTCATATACCGCAAACAATTTCCGGCACAGGTACCATTGCCTTGCCCTATTTGACCGTAGCGAATTACAGCGATGTTACACTTTCCAGGACAGTGAATGTTATAAACACAACAGAGATCCTTGGTAAAATAAATTTTGGCGCAACCAACCAGCTGACCGGGCCGGGAACATTTTCTTCAAGAGTAAATGGTACAGCCGCAACGATCACCGGTAATACTGTAGCAGGCTCTTACAGGATATCAAATGTGGTTGGTACATTGACCGGTAATACAGGTCTGGTTGTTTCGGGAAATGGCCTGGCTTCCAATACCAACGTAATTGGCTTTTCATCAGGCAATGCCGTTGTATTGCTTTCCAAACCGGCAACGGCTACTGTAACGGGTGCAACCTATACCTTCTCCAGTGATACCGCAACCATGATCACCGCCAATGTAAATGGTATGGATTCGCTCACAGGAAGCGTAATAGTAACCGGCAATAAAACATATCAGCCGGGAACGAATTATATTATTAATGGCGCAACGACAAAACCATTTGGCATCAGTTCGGGTTCAACCAATACCATGATACAGGCGGGTTTTGTGGATATCAATGAAACAGTTACCGTTAACAGGGGAATAAATATCTACAACCATTTATTAATAAACGGCAAGCTTACATTGCGCCCGCTCGATACTGTTCATATTTTTACCGGTGCTGCTATTACCGGAACCTTCAGTACAACAAAATATATTGCTGCAGGTTATACCGCTGCCGGAGTACAAAGTATTATCCAGGCTGATGGCCTTGCTTCCTCAACAAATATACCTTTAGGGACCACAACAAATTATTTACCCGTTACCATTAATCCTGCAACTGCATCAAATTTTACATTTGCTGCTTTTGAAGGAATAACAACAAATGGCCTTATCACCGGCACCCCCTTAAGTGTAGTGCAGAAACAACAGGTGGTTGATGCGGTATGGAATATAAACCGCCTTTCGGGCACAGGTACTGCATCGGTACAGATAAACTGGCCTGCTGCGCTTGAAGGTTCAACCTTTACAACCTTACCCAATACAGATATTGGCCTGATAAAAAATAATGGCAGCTCATGGGACCTGCCGACCGGCACAGGAAATAACACAACAAATATTGTTACCGGAACTGCTTCAACATTCGGGTCGTTCGGTGCCGGGGCCGTGCCACAGGTGAGCCCATTCATATTTAACCCGCTTCCTGTAAAAACTTATGGCAATGCTGATTTCAACGGCGGTGCAACCAGTTTGAACACAACTCAACCGATCATCTATACAAGTAGTAATCCTTTAGTTGCCACAATTGTTGCAGGCAATATACATATCACGGGAGCCGGAACAACAGATATCAATGCTTCACAGGCGAGCGATGGATTCTATCCGCCTGCAAGTATTACCAGGACCTTGACCGTTAACCCCGCAGCGCTCACCATTACCGCTGATAATAAAATAAAATTTGAAGGACAGGTTAACCCAACACTTACCATAACTTATACAGGATTTGTATTGAGCGAAACATCAGCAGTGCTCTTAACACAGCCAACAATTTCAACAACGGCCACTACATTATCAGTACCGGGCGTATATCCCATAACTGTAAGCGGGGCTACTGCAGTCAATTACAATATTACGCACGTAAATGGTACACTTACCGTGCAGCCAAAGCAAAATCAAACCATCACTTTCAATGCGCCGCCGGCTAAAACGTATGGCAATGCAGACTTTGCACATGGCGCTACCAGTACCAACAATACCATACCGATCACATTTACCAGCAGCAACCCGGCTGTTGCAACTGTTGTTGGAAATAATATTCATATTGTTGGTGCAGGCACAACCAGTATCACCGCATCACAGCCAGGCAATGTTGGCTATTTCCCTGCAGCGGATGTAGTAAGAACTTTAACGGTAAATAAAGCGGCACTTGCTATCAGGGTGAGAGATACTGTGCGGAATTTTGGAATTGCCAATCCTCCATTCACGATTACCTATACAGGATTTGTTTTGGGTGAAACGGCGGCTAATCTTCTGACACAGGTAAATGTAAATACTATTGCAACCGTTACATCAGCACCGGGATATTATACACTTACACCCGCTGATGCAACTTCAAACAATTACACGATAACATTTACAGCAGGAAGACTGACCATACTGCCACCTACCGGAACAGATAAAGCGCATATCAATGTATACATGAGTAGTAAGACGACGATCACGGTAAGGTTGTATTCGCCAAAACCCGTGCTTGCTGATATTCATATCTATAATATGAATGGCCAGTTCCTCATGAAGAAGAATATTTTCATGCCGGCCGGGTTTATCAGTACGGATATGAATATTTCAGCACTGCCATCAGGTATCTATAGCGTGAAAGTTATTGGTACTGGTGTTGACCTGCAAAGAACAACAGCTATTATAAAATAATCAAATGAATAAACTAAAAAACAAACTGTCTTCGATCTTCTTCTTAATGTTTTGCAGTATTTCAATTGCTGCACAGCAACCTGCTGTATTTTCAATTGACGGGAAAGTGCTTTTGAAAAATAAAAGCAGGATACAGTCTAAGGATGAATTGATCATGCCTGCCTATAAGCAACTTTTAAAAGATGCGGACAAGGCTTTGGAATTTGAGCCGGTCAGCGTAATGGAAAAAAATAATGTCCCGCCGAGTGGAGACAAACATGACTACATGAGCCTTGCTCCTTATTACTGGCCCGATCCAAATAAAGCTGATGGTTTGCCTTATATACGTAAGGACGGCGAAACAAATCCTGAAGTAAAAGATTACAAGGATAAGGAATACATGCCAAAGCTATGTGAGCTGGCGAACACGCTGGCACTTGCTTATTATTTTTCAGGAGAAAACAAATATGCAGAACATGCAGCTAAACTGCTGCGGGTTTGGTTCCTTGATAAGGATACCAGGATGAATCCCAACCTGGATTATGCACAGGCAATGAAAGGGCATAATACCGGGAGGGGCGCTGGGCTTATAGATACAAGGCATTTTATTAAAGTGCCTGATGCAATTGGCTTATTGCAGGGCTCAAAATACTGGACGGGTGCAGACCAGGATGGAATGAAAAAATGGTTCAGTGATTTTTTGAACTGGATGCAGACGAGCAAGAACGGCATTGATGAAATGAACGCAAAGAACAATCATGGTGACTGGTATGATGCACAGCGGTTGTCATTTGCTTTATTTATTGGGAATACGGAACTGGCAAAACAGATCGTGTTGAATGCACAAACCCGGCTGGATAAGCAGGCGGATGACGCAGGAATGTTCCCGCTGGAGATGGAACGCACAACCTCGCTGCACTACAGCGTGTTTGCAATGGAAGCCTTTTTCATTATTGCAAAAATGGCGGAAAGCACCGGGGTCGATCTTTGGCAACATGTAACGCCTTCCGGCAGATCCTTAAAAAGATCTTTTGAAGTATTGAAGCCTTATTTCAGTAAAGAAAAAAATTGGGAAGGAAAGCAAATAAAAGAATATAATCATGAAGAAGGATATATGCTATTGATGGAAGGAGCTAAACGTTTCGGGTGCAGGGATTGCGAACAGGTTGTTCAGCGTTTGGCAGCCGATAAAGCGCAACGTTTAAGAATTAAACTTTTATACTAACTAAAATAAATTTTTACAATATAAAACTGCTGTTATGAAACAAATTCAATGTTTATTATTCATGCTCCTTGTTGCGGGTGCATTAATGGCGCAAAAGAGAGTAATTACCGGTAAGGTAATAAGCCAAACCGGCAACGATCCTTTGCTGGGGGTTAATGTGCTGGCCGATAAACAAAAAGGCGGTGTTGCTACCAAGAGGGATGGAACTTATTCTATCTCGGTAGATAATAATGCAACGGTTTTGATATTCTCTTATGTGGGCTTTACCCCGCAAACCATATTGATAGAAGGTAAGACCGTTATTGATGTTGTATTGGTTCCCGCGGCAACAACGGGGGAAGAGGTGGTGATCATCGGTTACGGCACACAAACAAGATCAAGAGTTACCGGTGCGGTT